>Ga0209367_1012570_pt1 | contig 11036 bp, 8 predicted proteins | sample WorMetLIZISLAND2_FD_187412 | JGI IMG/M metagenome (GOLD analysis project Ga0209367, IMG submission 187412) | Marine gutless worms symbiont microbial communities from Max Planck institute for Marine Microbiology, Germany - Olavius geniculatus... ... | reverse complement strand
ATCTTTGTAACTGATCACCAGTAGGAAAACAGTATTTTTGTAATAAAACAGCAAATATAAATGTACAAAACATTAGTTTATACACTTGTTAACGGCAACATTTAAGGACTTGCACATCAAAAACAGCAAAAATTACAAAAGGTGATATTATTCAGCAGCGCATTGACACACAGTCAGTGTAATGCGGGCAATATCGCCTTTTGTAATTTTTGCTGTTTTCGATGTGCAAGTCCTTAAATGTTGCCATTAACAAGTGTATAAACTAATGTTTTGTACATTTATTATCATTATTAGCATCTTTTATTTTAGCATTGCTAACGTATTGTTAGTTATTATCAATTTTTCGCACTGTTAGCAGTATGTTGTCATATAGCAAGCTGTGCAAGCTGTTACGGCATGTCCGTTCGTCTGTTTATCAGCCTATCAGAATGTCACAGTTAAAATCACAAAATTGTCATCCACAGACAGCCCCAGGTCTCAGCTCTTTCACTTTTGAGTTTTGCTCAGAAGTTCCGAAGGAATTACTTTGTGCGAGAGCATCATAAGAGATTTGGGTAGCAAAGTTGGTGCTTTTTTGTTTTTCAAGTCTCTGTAGGTCTATTGTTGTAGGGCTGTTGCTGATTTAACCAGGAATACTGTTAACTTTAGTGTAAGTTTGTGGTTGCCAGCTTTGTGTAAGTTACTGAAACACTTCAGTAAATGATAGAATTACTTGATGAAGTTTACAGTTCTGTTCATTTATTTCATAGTATCTCTGCTAACTCCGATTATTGATTGATTGATTGGATGTGTTTATGAAATGTGTCAGGTACTGATGGAGAATCAGTTGGAGATGGAAAAGATGAAAGTGGAGACTGGAAAAAAGAAAATCTCTTTACTGCACGACCAGCTGCATGAGAAGGTGAGTTAAAGGCATAGAATTTACTTCATAGCTTAATAGTAAGCAGAAATTGAAAGTAATTTGGAACTAGGTGGCATCACATGAATGGAGTCAATGAACATCATATAGACATAACATATATCAAGCTTGGAGTGTGAAAGGCGTCATAACAACTGACAAGTCGATGTTTCAAATCTTTTCTAACCATTACGGCACCAAGTTACTTCTTTATGGGAAACCTGTCGCAGAGCTACGAACTGTTGCCTGCCACATGGGAACATGTCTACCACCCAACACATAAATGCTCCCTGCCACAACCTTAGCCAGACAGGTCAGTGCTCGATTTACCTACCCTGGAGGGATGGAAGGCTGAGTTGACTTAGATGGTTTAGCTGTCTGCAGACAGTCACGCATTCATGTAGTGATCACCTGAACAGGAATCGAACCCACAATTTCTTGATCGTGGGTCTTGACATCTACCATTACACCACCAGTGTTACTGGCAGCCAGACACAATTATCCATGCCAAATGACATCTCAGCTTTAGCTGTTCATGCGAGTGTGACAAACTGATTATGCTGTGGTAAAATCTGTACTCTGAGGTAAGTAAGTAAATTGAGTATTGGCCTGACTGGCTGGGATTAAGCAGGGTGCGTTCACCTGTGTTGGGTGCAGGTAACACATCTGATCTCATGTGGCAGGTGATGTTCCGTTCAACTTGGGTTGTTTTCATCGGCAGTTTTTGTTGTTTGGTGTATAGGAGGTTCAGCTACAGATGAGGCCGGCGTCTTCGCCGTCCAGTTCGGTCAATAATGAGAGCGCCCGGTCTGATGTTCCTGCTACTCCGACTTCACTCAGTCAAGTCAGTTTCTCTTTTTGCTGCTGAATCTAATAACACAGTACATATATACATGCCAAAGGCACGTAGTATTTGCAACAGGCTATATTTGTGGTAGAAGTCACCTCTGGCTTTCCATTGCTGCCAAGCCAATTTGCACGCCGAGCCGGATACGCTTGCCTCATATTTTTGTTGCCTTGTGTGCATATATATCCACTGTGCTAATGAGTTCTATGTATTTGTGTAAGAATTGTTGAATTATGCAGTTATACTTTTGCATGATTTTATTCACAGTTAGCAGTCTTATCCATAATTAGGCAAAGAGACTGATTTCATGGATATCTGAACTAGTTTCAGTTTTTTTTCGGTTTCTCTAGTTTAAGCAATAATCATTTCCTTTCTTTCTAGTTTTTCTGATATCTGGCCTTTATCTTGCCGATAACCAGTCCAAAGTCTACAGTTACCCAGCTGGCTGTTCACGACTATGACTTTCTACACCAAGACCACTCTGCGTACAGCAACGACCTTACCCCCAGTGACTATTATCTGTTTTGAAATTTGAAATCTGATAATGATGGTGTCCGCTGTCCATGATGATGCCTCTTTCGTTGACGCTGGAAATCGCTTATATTTGATGCTCCGTGATGTCATAAATTACAATGACGTCATGTCCGAAACCGGCTCATTAGAGTTTGTAAAGTATGTATGTTTCACTGATGTATAGAATGTGGAAAATATTGTTGCCTTCTCTGCAATAAAATTTGGCAGTATATGATACTGTTGAATATGCACTGTTCTTAACCGTCAAACTTCGAATTGGCGAAATAGGTTAGTTCTACTGTGCTTACACACTGATCACTGTTAAAACTGTATGTGATGAGCTGTATATGTTTGTATGTCTGTGTGTGTGTCAGTCTCAGGCCGAGGCAGCTGATCGTATGCTGATAATGGCAGCAGTGAGCGGAGGCAGTGGCGGTGGCAGTAGAATGTCGTTATATGACTCACTACGACAGACCAATGGTGCCGCATCGCTCATCGAGAGTTTACAGTCCGAGCTCAAACAGCGCGAGGGCGAAGTCATGCAACTGCAGGTAGTAGAAGTTTCCACGATTTCTTTATTTCAGACTGTGCAACTGGTTCATTTTGTGCTAACTAATGTCAGAATGATGATAATAATGATAATGATGTAAGAATGATGCTTTCATAAGATCTCCTCTGAGATTGTGATGTTGTGTCTTGCTTTGCCTTGCCTGAATAGCTCTCTCTTTGTTCCATGGATAGGCCGCACTACGAATTATCTTTCTCCATGCAGATCTCTAATCCACTATCTGGCTTGCATCAGTCCAGCCCATAAAGTTAGATCATCCATCCCCCGTGTTTTCGGTCTTTTACTTTTCCTATTCCCAGGCAAGGTTCCTTGCCTGGTTCCTTGCAAGGTTCCTTTTTCCAGGGACTTGTCCTTGCCTTGCATAGTATGACCGAAACATCTCAATTTTCTGCTTTTCACATTTGCTGTAAGCTTCTGTTGGCACCTGCCTGTTGTCAGACCGACAAATCTGTCGTCTTTGCCATCCATGATACTTGCAAAGTTTGTCTTAATGCTTTCATTTTTTGATTGCTTCTAATCTATCTTCATCTGATTCCTACATTGTCCGGCTTTCACACCCAGAAATAGCCACAGGCCACGCTAATGTGTGCTAGAGCCGCCATAATTTGGTGTCTTTAGTGATGTCATGACTTTCAAAGTTTGTGGTGATATGCTAAGTAGTAAGGTCTGATTTCCGAGCATGTGTTGCTGTACAGAGTGAGATATCCGAGCTGGAGCGGACTCGTGAGTCGATGGCTCGCGAGCTGGTCACTGTATGTATACAGAACGAAGACCTTACGGAGAAACTCAGCTACCACCAGACTTCACAGCAGAAATACTCCGTGAGTCAACTTAACACACAGTTTCTTAGCTTTAAATAGTTAATAACCGCTACCATTAAGTCACCAATACGTAATAACTGCAGGCCTTTGGTTTTCGTTTTGTTTTTTATTTTTCTTTGTTTTTTGCTTTTCCTTTGAAACCAGACAGCAGATTAAGACCAAAATTTGGCGTATGGACGATACATTCCTGGAAGAATTGAGGCCAAATTTCAGCAAGATCTGTTGAGGGGTTTTGGAGGGAGGGGCGGCATTTTACCACATTTATAATCAACGACTTAACAAAAAAGCAGCCGTGGACCAAGGCTCCCCCAATCAGACTGACGTTGGGCTCTGCCCCAAATTTCTAGTTTAAGGGTAATTCACCGGTCTCAATCATTACGAAAGTTGCTCATTGCTGGGCTCAATTTTCTGCAGGCAGCTAAACAATCTTCAAATGTAATGAAGCCACCCACATCAACTCAGCCTGGCCATCCTTTGTGGCTAGGCATGATGAGTACCAGCAGATTGTGCTATGCACTAGTGCTGTGTCCATGGCCTGGCAATGTAAACTGGTGCCCGGCCAAGGGCTAACAAAATACAATACAATACAACAATACAATGGAGAATTTGCACTCAAAAACTGACAAACAAATTGTCAGTTTAATCTAGCACATAAACTAAAAAGAACTGAAATGTTTAAAAGAAAAATGAAATGAGAGATACTGAGAATAGAAATACTGTTAAATGTAAAACTGACAAAATTCTAAAAATGACTGAAGTAAAGAAAACTAAAATAAGAGAGAAAACTGAAAAGGTAAGAAGTAAAGAATAAAAATACAGATCAGCACCACATTATGGGTCTAGTGGCATGGGAGGGCTTCATGTTTTTTTACCTTGTTTGTTAATGAAAAATATTGTGTATTGCAAACTGACAATCGTACAGTATTACAACTCAGTAACTCAGGAGTGACTGTTTAGCCAGAAGGTGTGGTTTTTTGGTCTGTTAAGAGTTTGTTCCTGTGTATTTGACTGGTTTGGTTTGTGACTGTTTGGTGCGTGGTTTTTAGGAGCTGGACCAGCGCTACAACGCCCTGCTGCAGATGTATGGTGAGAAAGTCGAAGAAGCTGAAGAACTCAGACTTGACCTACAGGATGTCAAGGAAATGTACAAGTCACAGGTGTTTATGTGTTTTAAAGGAGGTATAGTGCCAAAAACAATATTCAGATATGTGATGCCGCAGTATTAGTTGAATACGTTGCTACAGCCGGCTGAATGCTAAAGTGCTTTATGTGTTAGAAAAAGTAATTTAATTAGTCAAATTTTTGAGCCATGGTCGCTGCCATATTCGCGAAAAACGATGTTTGTGCCACCTTGCGGCCGGTCTGCGCGAAGAGTGACGCGTGGCCTGATGACGTCATCTCAGGACATGGCTGCTTATCTGTATAGTGTGTTGTGTATATTTGTTTTCGTACAGTGGTGCGAATTCATTAGCATAGTTAGTATTTTTTCTAAGTTATTTATAGAGTAATAAGTATTAAGAATCACAATGCCGGGTCTTTGTGCAGCTGTCGGTCGTAACAGTCGGTCAGTTGGCCAATCAGAGTCGGAGCGTAAGCTGAGTTTCCACAGGTTCCCGTTGAAGAATCCAGCGCTGCTAAAGCAGTGGTTAATTAACGTGAGAAGAAAAGGTTTTATGTCGACGGAACACCACATACTGTGCTCTGAGCATTTTGTGGACGAATGCTTCAACACAGGATTGGAGGTAGGCCTAAGTTCCGTGTGGACTGCAAAATATCAACCGGAGTTAATTGCACAGTAATAAAACTCGTTGTCCTGAGATAACGTCACACTGCAAATACCTGGTAGTTGCGACATTTGGCCGCCAGGAGCGCTGGCGTCAAGAATGGCGGCGACCATGGCTCAAAAAATTTGACTAATTAAATTACTTTTTCTAACAAATAAAGCACTTTAGCATGCAGCCAGCCGTACCAACGTATTCAACTAGCACTGCGGCATCATATATCTGAATATTGTTTTTGACGCTATTCCTCCTGAACAAAGGCAAATGCGACCCACCTTAACCCCAGACAGACAGTCCGTTACAGGAAACATCCCAACGGCAAACTGAACCACCCCACCCTTGTCACTAGATTAACAGAATACAACCTTAGTTACATCTTAAACAACTGCCGGTTCAGCAAGCCATTACAGAGCTGTCACGTGCTGTAATATATCATTTTAACACAACATTTTGCTGCAAAATCATGTTTAATCAGCCAAGGCCTTTGACCAAACAGAACTGTGCACTGTGTATTACTAATCCATGCGAAACTAACAATAACAGAAGGGCACTGATATAAGTTAAGGCTAAGATATATAACAAAATGCAACTACGACTGATTGTAAGGCTATGAAACAGCAAATGCTACAATCAGTCAAGCATTAAAAACAAAAAAAAAACAAATATTCAGAAATTTTAAATTTACAGCACAAGACAAAATCTTGTGTATCGAGTAACCTTGCCAAGTTGAAACTGATATGCATATGTATTATGTAGGCTGCAAAACCATTTGGCTCGAATACTTAACAAGTAACACAGTGAAAGCTTTGAGTCGTTAATTTGCCTGAATCTGAATTAAATGTTATCACGTCGAAATTAAATTACTTAATGTGAAATAAGCTGAAGCTTCTGAGTTTGTAATGGAGGGGTAAACTACTTTTAAGCCATAAAACAAGAAAAAACTAATCCTCAGCAAAATCAGTAACACATGACAAAACTAGAAAGCAGTCATAGCCCGCAGGTACCTCCGCCAAGGCAAAGCTATTCGCCAGGTGGCGTCACCATCTTCGGTTTTGCAGCCCTTATGCCCCCTTTAATGCAATGGTAACAAAAATTTCAAAGTGATCCAGAATCCAGTATTCCTTCCGGATCACCCCAAAAATTTAACCACTTGTAGTTTGTGCCATTCCCGACATACCCTCAAAATTTCAGAAAAATCCGTCCATAACTTTTTGAGTTATCTTGGTGACACACAGACAGACAAACAAACAAAGTCTGGCAAAAACATTACCTCCTTGGCGGAGGTAATAACTACAAAACTACAAAAAAAAACCATTCTTAAATGACAGAGCAGACACAGACCGTGTGTGTTGACCAAGTTGAACAAAAATCCACACGCAATTCTTGGAAGTGTTTTGGATGCATCAGTTTCAATTGTCAGCTGTGCAGTCAATAGCTTCGCCAGCCTCTCGACTCCACCGTTCTCATATACTTCGCACCGGGCACCATCTCAACACAGCACATATAATATTAATATATAGGGTGGGCCAAATAATTTTTCCCAATTCGGGAGCCAATGTGTGGCTCGGTAGTCTAACGGTAACGTGTCGGACTTGTAATCCTGAGGTAACTCAGAGGTGCAGGTTCAACTCCGCACCGGGACACTGCCGGGTAACGACCTTAGGCAAGTTGTTCACACACATGTGCCTCTGTCACCAAGCAGTACAAGTTGGTACTGGCTTCACCGCTGGGACGTAAACAGGCACACCGCGCGATGCACTGGCCCCATATCCGTGGTCCCGCAGTGTAAAAACTGGTGTCTGGCTGAGGGCCTTAAGAAACGAAGATCAGCATCGCCCTATGGGCCGTAAGGCTCGGGAAGAACTGTACGTTTTTTACGTTCTCCCCATAAAAGTTCAAACGACATAATTAAGCACATAACAAAGTAAAGTGTGATCTATTTAGCAGAAGTATAAGTTTGTGTAACAACTTGCTTCCAAATTATCAAACTTTATGCCCAAAGGGTACACAATGGCATAAACATGACACCATGGCTGATGGCGACACTAACGATCAACTGATCAAACTGCACACCACTAATTCATAGACTAGATGTATTTTGAGCACACGAGCCAGCTATTTTGTTGTCTACTATTTTCAGCGTAAAATATTTAAGACCACAAAATTATCAAATTATGCGGCACCATCTGTCGAATTGATAATGAAAAGGTGAGCAATCCGATACTGATAATCACCGTGTAATGTAACAATTTGAAACATCTGCATTTTACACAGTAGTGCATTGACATAAATCAGGTGAGGTGGAAAATGAACGTACCTCACATAATTCTATCATCTTGGCCATCTGTGTGTCAAAAATTCTCAAATTTGGTGCAGATTTGACGAAGTTCTGACAGAAACAAGTTGGGAAATATTTTTGCCTTCCCTCATATTCTTTGAGACTCTTAATCAAACAATCACATAACAAAGTGACCACTTGGTTTAGTCAGCACAGTTTCTGCTCATAGGCACCAAACATGTAAATCAACCATCTTTCAGAACCGACAAGCACTGCCATCTGCGGAAAGTGTTTCAAATCAGGCTTACGGTTAAGACACGATAGCATTTCAATCGTGCCCACTCATAACAAGTGCCTTGAAAACAGTTCAACAGGTGCTCCACAAATTCGCTGCTGACTGACAACAGCAGAGAGATAGACATAAGAAACTGTCTCATAAAATGAAAAAATTACCTTCAATCAAAAACAGCATAAAGAGTTTGTACTTTTGTGACTGACCAATCACGGAAACTAATATCAACATCTACCTGTATCCAATGATGTGGCCACAATACATCTGATAATACAACTGAAAGGTTGCTTTCAAATTATCAGATTCACTAGCTAATTCTATTGCACAGACTACTGTTACTACTACTGCTGCTGCTACTGTTATTACTACACTAAAATACTACTACAACCACTACCACAACGGACAGACCTTTTCGGATGCCAATTTTCCAAAGTTACTTTAGCTTAGTCGTTTGCGAATGTAGAACCAGTTTTAATTAGATCTTCACGTTGTCGAACAAAGAGCGCTAAAGAGCCGAGCAGTTAACAACGCCGCATACAAAATGCCAATTCTACACACCGTTGTCGAAGCACATGTTGCCGAGGGCTCGACATGCTTGTACGACCTCATCATTGTCCCCTGACGACATGACGTCCAGCAACGGTGCCACGAGACCGACAGACGTAAACTGCACTCGCGCAGCCTCTGATGCACGACACAACCCATGATGTTTCAGTGTTTTTGTCTAAAGTGTATGGGTTTAACACTTAGCTTCAGCTGCAGACTTGGTCGTCCCGGGCTCACATAAGCCCAAATTCCATTACGCCGACAATGCGACAAAATCCAGGACAAGTTCGCGACAAAGTCGAGGACACAAATCATGAAAGTCCACGACACAAATCACATCGCCGACTTTCATGATTTGTGTCGCAGACTTTCGTGATTTGTGTTCGTGACAAAGTCCACCAACTTTGTCGCCAACTTTCCCTGTGCATTGTAACAGGCTAAATTACATTAGAGCGACACAAACGGGTTTGGCGCGGACTTGTCATGTACTTTGTCGCAAACATCTTGACATGTCGAGATGGTCTGTGTCCGTGACTTTTGTGATTTGTGTCGGCGACTTTTATCGAAACTTTATGGTTTCATGATTTGTCACCGTTTGTGTCCGCGACTTTCATGATTTGTGTCCACAACTTTCCCTGAGGGAAGTTTCGATGAAAGTCGATGTAATGGAATTTGGGCTATACCAATCAGTCCAATCAGCACCAACCACGTGGACCAATCTTCTATCGAAACTGAAAAACAGGGACATCAGTAGACAAGGCTTTAGACTAGGCCTTAAGACATGGCTGTGGCTTTTCAATCATGCTTAATCACAACAGGCACCTCTAAAAACTCTGTTTAAAGGGTATTACAAATTTCTTGATTGACAATTTTATTTACTTTTATATACTTAAGCTACGCAATGGCTAAGTAAATCTGGAAAAACAGCCATACAACACTTTTTTTCTGCGAGCCACACATGTCCTGTTCAGTAATTCACTGTCATTATGTGCCTGTCAATCTACAATCTACTGCTAAAGAAATAAACGAACTGACTGAGATGGTATTAACGTTTTATACTGACCCCAATGCAAATCTCTACAAAGCCATATAATGGCTATTGGCACTTTTCTCGTGAACACACTAATCTCCAAACAAACAGTGAACTACAAATGCTGCCAAAGTGTACAATTTACAGACAGTATGCATAGAAAGCAACATTGTTTTCTAGTGATGAATCCATGTCAGGCCAAAGCATACACAACAGACACAACATTGCCTGCACATATATCTTAAATCTATATCATATATCCTAAAGCAAAATCAACAGCATTACTAAATTAAATTTCATAGCAGTGTACAACTGCAGTTCCCATACCAAAAAAAAATAAAGTACTGAGTTGAATTTGCAGATGCTCTAATACAAATTTTTAAACTTCATCATAAAAAATGGCAAGCATGGCAGCATGACTATATCCTCCTAAAGAGTAAACCTATCAACCACATACTGTCAGGGAAAAAATAGCTCTCAAATTGTGGATCACACCACTGAAGAATAATGTGAGAATTGATTCAGATCAATAAATACAACAGCAACCTTTTTAAACAAGCACCTTTTGGCATCTTTTATTCTTATATTTGAAACATACAGTACCGGTATATAGCAGTGCTAAGTTCATAACGACTCTGGAAGAAAAAGAAAACAGAATGCCTGAAGTAGGCCTACCTGCTTTCACCAACTCTGCTATGAGACGAATAACAAGTTGACGGGATTGAGACATGGAAGTCAGAAATGTTTTCACATTAGATATCACATCAGCTTCTAGAATAAATCTAACTCTGTCATCCCTCAGCTCAGCTGCAACGTTCGTAAAAATGTCAAAAAAATAAAATCGCAAATCTAAAGTGAAAAACGAACAGCTGGATTTATAACAAACAAGAAAAGCCCAGCTGACGCAAAAGAGAATGCACGATAGCGATGCATGCGTGAAGGCCTGGTGTGAACGAAATCTAAGCTCACAACGATGTTTCACTAGACTCGATGGCGGATGACGTCTAGCATCATATCCAGTGCATGAATTTCAGTATTGGCTAAAAATTGCAAATTTTTCCTACCGCCTCTCATTTAGCACCCTTGATTGGGGTGACCCCTTTTGAATTTATGGAAAGCTTTACTGATCCTGAAACTAGAGTCTTCCTGGCAGCCGATGGTAAAGATTTGGTGATCCTAGCTTACATCATTTCTGACTGATCCACCCGTGTGACAGACAGACAGATGGAAAGACAGAAAAAATTGCGATGGCTAAGACGCGCTACAGCAGTATCTGCTGTCACACGTAAAAACACAGCTACACAACACTGTAGACAAAACAAAACATCGCCTATCAGTGCAGCCTTTGACACCATCGATCATGTCACCCTCATCAACCGTCTTCGTACCAGTTTCGGCATCACTGGTTCTGTACTCTCTTGGCTCCAGTCTTATCTGTCAAATAGAACCCAGTCAGTGCGCA
>Ga0209367_1012568_pt1 | contig 11037 bp, 8 predicted proteins | sample WorMetLIZISLAND2_FD_187412 | JGI IMG/M metagenome (GOLD analysis project Ga0209367, IMG submission 187412) | Marine gutless worms symbiont microbial communities from Max Planck institute for Marine Microbiology, Germany - Olavius geniculatus... ... | reverse complement strand
TCATGAGACTTTGCCACGTGACGTGCTGCTTGATGGGGGTAATAACGCGGGTACAACTTTTAGGGGGCACCGCCCCCTTAAAACTTGGGAGTGCAAAAAACGCGCAAAATTTAGTACGTTTAATGACAACTTTCGACTTTGAGTGCAAATATCTCTGAACTGCATAGGGATATCGACAAGCGGTAAACGGCGTTATCAAATACAGTTAATTCCGTGTTGAATAAAAAAAATGTGTGAACTTCAGTCCACTAACATGAGAGATTACGCGGCTAATGTTTACTCACCAAAATCAAATTTTTCGGAAGGCCATATTTCGGCCCCTAGGGGGTGCTGTGCCCCCAAATTATTATGTGCGCTAGAGAATGATCAAGTCTTACTAGCACACCCCCCACCGGTGACGGGGGTCCCCCTTACAACTTTTTGCAAAGGGGGTCAAAAATTGGCTTAAAATGCAATAAATTAGCGCTTATAACTTCGGAGTTAGGGGGTGTACCTTGACGAAACTTTGGCACTTGACACGCCTCTAGGTTGGGGTGTTAACGCAAGTACGAAATTTGGGGGCACCACCACCTTAAAATTTGGGAGGGCAAAAAACGTTTAAAATTTAGTACGTTTTACGACAATTTTAGAGTTTGACCACGAATATCTCTGGAATCAATAAAGATAGCGACAAAATCTAAATGGCGTTGACGAATCGATCCTTTCGGCGTTGAACAAAAAAAATTTGTGAAATTCTGTCCACTATGAACAAAGTTATAGGCGCTCATGTTGACCTCCCTAAGTCGACAATGCGCGTTCGTGTATACCAATGCATTTGAGTTCGGGCCACGTGACTTTGATGCCGGGGAAATTCTTCCCCCCTTTTTACCCCCACCTAATTTCCCCCAATCGGACTTAGGGCGCCGGGCGGACTCACGTTGGGCTTTGCCCCAAATTTCTAGTTCTATCTGGAGTTGGTTGTTCATACAAGCAGTACAAGAGCATCAGTGCCCATTGGTCAGTTTGCCAAAAACTAACCATATAAGCTCAGTTCAGTTCAGTTATATCGCTATGTACACGCCTTACAAATCTGTTATGCATCAAGGAACATTGCTGTTTAAATCTCTGAACTGAAGTGAAGTGGCCATGATGCAGCTCAGCTAATGCAGAATCAGAGCATCCAGCAACATCGCTCAACATAATGCTTAACTACTGACTCAAAAGATCCAAGTTAGATATCTGTCGATGATGACTCAGAACTGTTGCAGTGCTATCAGAATTCAGTGGGCAGTAAGTAACTTCATCCTGCTAAATGCTGAAAATACCAGGTCTGATGAATAGATGCATTGGCCATAGCCATCACCATTTCTGTTGCATAGCCAAGGCAAGGCTAGACCAGCATGATGTAAAATCAACTGTTTGCTGTTTCATCGATGATATCATTCACCGTCACTAAAGATGCATACAGAGTGACAAAAATAAAATAAAAAGAAATAAAATGAAAGCCAGAGGACACAGCTTTCATTTCGTTTCATTTTTGTCACTCTGAATGCAACTTAATCAAATTCATAAATTCATCGACTGGTGACATCCAGTACAGACAATTCATACCAAAGAAAAACAATTAGTCAGTACTCAGTACACAAAATTAAACATGCCATACATACCTCTGCACTGGGATTTGACTTTTGATATTTTCCAGTTATAATGATCAAAATTCCAAGCAGATCATTAGTTCAGTATTGCTTCGCATAGCATTGAAAACAACTAATATCTCTCATGTTAATATCACTCAGAAAAGATCAGCAGTTGTAATGTCAATATCACCTACAAAAAACACACAAAAACACAGAACACTAAGAATAACTATGAATACAGGACAACAGCAAGTCAACACAAAGCACCAGATTATAACAGTTCCGCTCAAACTGACTGCTAATTATATTGGGTGGCCACTGGCCGTGCCGCTCAAATATTTAGATGTGTTACGGAATGACCAAGCAAATATCATGGTCATGGCCATGAAGACACTGAACCTTAATTATTTTGGGACCCTAAAATAATTAAGGTTCAGTGTCTTCATGGCTGTGGAAAGGAGATGGTTTATAATTGAATGTCAACATAAAAACCTTGTTATTGTAATAAAACAGCAAATATAAATGTACAAAACATCAGTTTATACACTTGTTAATGGCAACATGCAATGAGTGACACATCGAAAACAGCAAAAATTATAAAAAGGTGATATTATTCAACAGCACATTGACAGTTAGACGATGTGATGGTGAGCGATATCACCTTGCAAGTGCACATCCCGCCAACAATTGTTTACAATGGACATTAAAAAATTGGCTTAAATAGGGATTATATCATGGCAAAAAATCCATATTGATTATCGTAGCAATTCATATGGTCGCGATATCATGAGAGCAGAGACCTGAGTGGTAAGGCAAGTGGGAGCAAGGGAGGTCAGAGGGAGAGGTGGAATGAGCTAAATACCAAACCACAGAGTGGGGGCATGGTGAGAAGGGAACAAACAGCTGCGCGCAATCACACTTTTCCCCGGAGAGAGTTTTCGCACATTATTGCACCTTTTTCTGTTTGATATTAATTTTATGATTAGGAATAGAAATAGGGATAGGGTTAGGTTTAGGGTTAGGCTTAGTGTTAGGTGTAGGAACGCTCTCAGGGGAAAAACGTGAGTGCGCCAAAAACTGTTTGCATCTGTTGTGTTATGCTGCAATATTTTTTTCAGAGTTTTAACTAGTTTTTAAGAGTTGTTGTAAATTATTACATGACATTGTAATACAAAGTTTTTTTGGAAAACATTACCAAATTCCGTCGTTTGCTTATCTAGGCTTATTTCATCCCATAATTAATACATTCAGATCGGCGAAAGTAGGACCAAACCCCCCCGTGGACATAACCCCCCTCTCTTAGGATAGAACCCCCCTCTAAAGTCATGGTAGGACGGAACCCCCTAGGACAGACTAGGACAGAACCCCCCTAGGACAAAAACCCCCTCCCCTTGTAGGACCAATGGCAAACCATATTTTAGACAATAATCAGCATACTTTACGAGTAAGTTGTTAGGTAGCCGATAACTAGTGGCGAGTTAAAACCAAAGCAAATCGCCAGCGGCCGAAGATCCCTACATTCATGTCTGATGTCTCACCTGTGCATTCTGCTCTGCTATGGCGGCAAAACAAAAGACGAGTAGGCTGCTCAACGCTGAGTTTCTTGCTTGACGCCAGTGTTCTTTGATCCAAGACCACTAAGCCTAAACTGCTGTAATTGTTTATCGGTCGGCGCAACTGCCACACATGGGAAGACATGAAAGAATGCATTCCTGTAGGCAACAGAGTGGCGTTAATCGTCGACATGTATATATATATAGAGACCAACCTGAAAGTGCAGTGTTTAGTGTCTGTGTCAAAAGTTTTGGCTTTAGTCGATCAAGAAAATACCGTGCAAATCATGGAAGTCATCGAATGTAGCAAAGGAGGAAAAAGATTTTGCTAAATGGATATATGTATACAAAGAAGGCGACGCCGACTAAGAAGAATCGAATTCACTGGGAATGTTCAAATTGCGCAGCGTACGACTGCAAAGGCGCAATTACAACCAGCCACCAAGTAAGTCACATTTTTAATGAACTTTGTATTTTCAGTTCAGGCCTAGTGCATAGTGCATAGGCCGTTACGCGCTATTGCATATTGGCTTTCAAATGATATGAATATCATTCACCTCAAATGACCTTGAAGGTCAGTACTGGAACAGGAACTGTATAAGCTGTAGACCAATAAAGGCTTATTTTATTTTAGCAAATAATTACAAAACCTGCGTCAATATGTTATATTATACTAGTAACAGTGGTCGGCTTCTCCTATCGATAGCTGGACTTCTTATATCTGGGCTGCATTTCTGATATAACTTTCCCCTATTTTTTTCATGGAGCATATGCTCCAAGGTTTATATGGTGTAGATGCCCCTTATATTGCTTGTGCAGTTGGTTCATGGGTGGAAATTTCTCTATGGCACTGCCAGTGCAGTAACGGGCAGCTATACGTCATTCACGCGCCCCTAGCCTCGACGTATGTGACGTGCGTGTACGCGCTGATGGCTGGGAAGACCCAGGCGGAGTATGAGGAACTGCTGCACGTCGTCAAAGATGCCTGTGTCCAGCTGGGATATACTGCCAGCCCAGCCATCGTGATGACCGACTTCGAAGTCGCTGTGATCAGAGCCACTACGGACATGCTGGGAGACAGTGTGCTGCATCACGGGTGCTTCTATCATCTCAACAAGAGCACCTTGCGAAAGGCATGAATAAACACCATACATATGCTTCCAAGTAACAAGTTGCAACTTTTTCTGTCTTTCTTAGACAGTTATTACACCATTCCACGGCTATTTTACTGCTGCTAAAGTATTTTTTCATCGAATATATTTTTACTTGTTAATATTGCATACGAATAAGGCCAAAACGCATTTTTTGTCATTAGGCCTACATGATGTTAGTTGCATGTTTGTTTTTTCTTATTTCTACTTGTATGCCTATTTTATAGCTGAGTGATGTCTGTACGTCGGTAACACGAACAGTATTTGTATTGTGACGTGCAGGTATAAGAGCTGGGCTTGGCATCGACATATCGCCAGCGTGATGACGTGCAACATTTCTGCGGCATGCTAGATGGTCTGGCGCTGCTGCCATCAGCAACCTGGTTGATGGGATGAAGTACGTGCGAGACCAGCAGCTGCAGGATGTTCCAGAACTGGCAGACCTAGTGAACTATTTCGACGCCACACACGTCAGCGTTGTCCTGCGGCCAGTGCGTAACACTGAACCGTCGCACCTCCTGCTGCAGCTGACTTGCACGCCACCCACCTTCCCGGCACTGATGTGGAATCAGCACCGGGCCACAGTCGACGGGACAGAACGCACAAACAACGCCTGCGAAGGCTGGAATCACTCGTTTGCGAGCAACATTGGCCACCAGCATCCATCGCTGTGGACCCTGCTCGGCGCGCTGCAGCAGGACCACACACATCTGCTGCAGAACGCTTGAAAGTATCTGTGAAGTCATAAATTATCAAATTTGTAAATTGCTATAAATTTTGGTTGTATGCATACATTGATGTAAATATAGGCCCATATCGCTTGTTACATTAAACAAAATAGTAAAAATGAATTAACAATTACATACAATTAAGTGCAAAAAATTGTACTTTATTCACAGAAGAGAAAAGAAGGGGGGGTTCTGTCCGGGGGGTTATGTCCGGACATCACCTTAAATGGCTGTGTACATATATGACAGTAATATGTATCAGTAGAGTGACTTTCCTTATGCATGTTTTTAGGTAACATCTTCGCAAATTGTGTTAGTTACCTTTTGATGACCGATCATAAAATTTAACGTAAACGTCAACGGTAGTGTAGTAGACGTTCAACAGTTTGTTTATTTTTTCGTATTACGTTGTGCTTATGTAACGAGAAGTACCAAAATTGGTGTAAAAATTGGCTATTTATAGGTGTCTATTTCGATGCCGCCATTGGCAATTTCGATGCGTGAGTATCGTCTGTTCCGAAACCTGTAATAACTAAACATTGGCGCGTGCACTGTGGCGAATTTTCGACAGGAATTATAGAGGATGATGGTATTGTACGAAAGTAGTTCGATTATTGCGTACTGGCAGTATAATTGATTTAATTCGGATAGGCCGTCGGCCCGACGGCCCACGTACTGAAAGGGTTTACATTTTCTCCCGCTGAGCACGATGCTTCGAACACGCGCTGATCGACTTCGACAAAATATTCCCATTTGTTTTCTTTTTCCAACATTATTTTGACATCAACGTGTGCAGAGTGCAAACGCCTACTAACGGGAATGTTTTTAATCTGATTCTTTGCCAAATTTCCATCATTTTGCTCGATTTATTCGACACAAAACAACCAAAAATCACCACGCTCGGAAGTAAAAAGAAAGATCCAACTAATCACCAGACTTTTTAAATGACAGAAATTATCATATCTTAGTCAGACGCAGGCTTACCGATACTGCTCCAGCTCCCATGGAAATAGAAATATTATTTATTATTATTTATAGCTCCGTGTCCAGCTCCAGTGCCCGGCATTAAACGACACTGAATCGGATTCAGGTAATGGGACAAAAACCCAGCTGACGCTAGAAAAAGCCGACCGTACGGTTAAGATCGCCAGCCACAACATTTTGCTGCGGCCTGTCGACACGAAGAAGAAGAACAAGAAGAAAATTCCGCATAGACAGCTAGGTCCGTTGCGTGGGAGCTCATCCCCTTGGCGGCGCTTTGAGCCGGCGAGAGCGAAGCCGGCGCAATGGTTTACCTCCCCGCGGGCAGTCATCCATCGCAGTACAAAGCCCAGTTAAGTGTAGGCACTGGATTTGATCCACTGCTAGCTCAACTAGTAGCGGTCGTTATGGTAGAAATCGGAAGTGAACTTTGATCAAAAATCGAAACAGGAAATGGACGTTGTCTTAAGTTATAGCCGTGATCTTCCATGCTGTGGGCCTAAGTGTTATCAGAAGTTCCGTGAGTCCAAGCCGGACAATGTGCCGGGTTCCTACGGGACTCGGTCCGCCCCGGTAGGGGGCAGGTTCCGAGTAGCGAAGGGAACTAAGGGGCCCGAGCCGACGACCCGAAAATTAGACGAGTGAACTAAAAGTAAACAAAACCTAAGGGAACTTAGGAAAGCAAATGAATTTGGCAATAGAGTCCGAAAAAAAATCCCTACACACGGACAACTAAAAGATAAAATCGGAAATTAAATCGACGGCCGCACCTTGTGACTGGACGTCGAAGAAAAGTGAACCGTAGAAGATCTTCCAACAAAACACAGTCTTTCTCCACCAGTAAGTTCATAATCAATCACAAACAGGTCTCCGGCAGAAAAATATCTTCTTCCACAAATAAGCAATCAAATAAGTAAGTCTTCTGAACGACGAACAACAGTACTATCATCCACAGTCAGTCATCATCATCATCATCATCGACAACCGTGGGCTCAACGGGTATGACTGAAAACCGCAGGACACCGCAGGACACGTACTCTTGTAAAGACCGCAGGACACCCAAATGAACAATTTAGACCGACAGTAATTGTTCTTAGGCTTTGTTTTGTTTATTTTTATCAGTTTTAATACAGAAAAAAAACAATGAATAAAGGAAAGACTATTTAATAACACAGCGTCATATAACCCAACTGTCTGAAAACCGCAGGACACCGCAGGACATTCTTGTAAAGACCGCAGGACACCCAAATGAACAATTTAGACCGACAGTAATTGTTGTTAGACTCTATTTTATTCATTTTTATCACTTGTAATACAGAAAGAAAGAATGAAGGAAAGAAAAACTTTTTTTTTGTTTTTTTTATACATGTATGTAGGCCTATCATTCCAGCTATTATGTATATTTTTTAGATTTTTTACAATTAAACTATCGTTTTTTTGTTGTTGTTGTCTTTCCCTATATGTACGTCTATTACTGTGTAAATTCATTATTCAGAATACTACAAAATTGTTGAAGTTATCAAACTTCAAGCCCGTCGAGAAGAAGGAAAAAGGTAATTTATTCTGGCACTGTTTTGTTTTATGATTCCCGCCGTTGCTAAAAAAATATGAAGTAAGCGTACACCATAATGCCCAATTTGAAACAGGAAGAAATTCATGTGACGAAGTTTTCTTAGCCTCGTTTGTGTTCTCAACGGGCCTGTCTAACTGTATCTTAAACTTAAAATACTAATGCCTATGTTGCTAAATGACATTTATATTATTGGTGTTGTGAATTTAGCTTGTCCAAGACTCGCGGATGCGTGCGCACGAACTCCGGGTCGCTTGTCCTCCTTAATGCTCCATGCGCCGTCTTCACCTCTGGTGCAGTCCCTACGTATTCAAACAGAACAACATCAGGTTTGTTTTTAAGCCACGTGACACGCTTACGGAACTCGTACGACGCTTTCAGCGTGGCATAATATAAGCACAGAACCACAACATTTACCTGTGCCGGCTGCGGCTGGAGTGGTTCCCACACAACCTGTTTGTTAAGCCTACGCTTGACGCAGTAATTACCTTCGCGTTGCTCAACGCATTGCAACGTATACCTTGTCTCACCTGTCGGCGACTTTACAAAAGTAGACGTCAGATTACGCGAACGCTGAGAATCCCACACGCCGCAGTCGTCCCAGAAACGATTCTTCTGATTACCAAGCTTACGCTGCGGGTTCTGCGTGTTGTCAACCACGAAGAAGCAGTTCTCCTTCCGGCCTGTCAGAACATCTTGCAGAATGACATCCGGTGTCGCACTCAGCAGCAGTTCATACACTTCCCGGCTTGAGTGAAATCGACTCAGTGTGTTGTCTGAGTTAGGCCTATGCTTTATGATAGGGGTAACAGTAGCGTTACTTACATCTTCGTCGCTAACGATACCACTACCGTTACCATTGTCTGCTACTACGCGCGACCTCTTCACAGCAGGCTCAAAGTCGTCGGTGTCATCACTTTGGTGTTGTTGGTCAGCAGCATCGTCTCCTTCTGGCACATCGGAATCGTCAGCATCTCCCTCATTGTCACGTCCATCGTCAGATCCATCTCCGTCCGGCTCGTCTCCGTCACCAGAGCTGTCATCTGAAACAGTCTCAGCAGCAGCCACATTTACAACATTTTTGCACAAAGGCACAAAGTGATTAATTGTAATCGGAAGTGTAGCACTGTCCAAAGACGTCCACATAACAGCTATGCTCCTGGCTGTGTCATCCACGCCTCGATCTACAAGACATCTAGTAAGTGGATGAGCCTCCAAAGACGGTGTTAGACGTGGGAAGAACATCTGTATCCGTAGGCCTACTACAGAACTTAGCGCTAGAATACTCATAATGTCGGCGTAATGCCCTGAACTAACCACACTCGTGCACAAATCGACATACGCAGGACAGACAATAAATGGCTCATCATTGAACGGAGCACAATAGTCTGGATGCTCGTGATCATACCACGGACGACGCATCGCGATCTCCAGTGCCGCCCGTGCTCTCAGCTCCACGTGATATTCCTCGCTACCGTACATAGCTAATTAGACGCTCCGGAGTAAGCAGTTACCGTCACCATACACACCGAGAGGAACGTAATCATCTAGTATTAATGGATGATACTTAGCCAGTACTGACTTGGAATTTAGGCATGGTCGATACTTATCCGGGTTGACGTCAGTACGCGGCGGTAGCAAACGCTGCGCTTTGTCGAGTCTGTCCTGCTCCATCACTGCTACGACTGGAAACATCGTCTCATCAGCAGCGTACAGAGTTAGTCGACTGAGCAGCGTGCTGAAGTCAGGTCTGTACAATGCACAGTACGACGACAAACGTATTATGCCTAATTTTTGTATGGAATTAACTTAACGTCGCCATTAAAATCGCCCCATTAGCCTATGTGACGACTTTTTTGTTGCGCTATAGTCTTCCTAGTGACAGACAGACAGACAGACAGAATTATCACAATTAATACGCGCTAGAGCCTTCACGTAAATGAATTCAAGGAAAAAATTAACTAATGCGTGACAGACGAACAGGCAGATTTACCATAATTAATACTCGCTGTAACCTTTTACGCGCTATAACGTAAACGACGGATGTCACTAACTGTTAACTTGTCGATACAATTGAACCGACAACGTCAAATCCTGACGTGACATCGTAATTAACAGAAGCGTTCTTATTAATGGCCAGCGCAGATTTCGGCAACTGTGTATTCATATTGCAAATAAAAAACAAACAGACAGACAGAATTTACCGCATCAAACGATTCACGTTAAACTATGTACCAAAAATAACATTATAAGCCTAAACAATAAATAGCCCAAATTAGAATAAATGGCCACAGCAAAAGTTCGTATAACTAGCTAGGATTTCGCATATAACGATGCAAATTACTCTTTCGTATGCTATTCAGATAAAATACTGCATAAATCACATGATGTAGGCCTACCTACTAAGATGATTAGATTTCAGCATCATGCTTAAGCAGTGGTAGAAAATACAAGTTGGCTAGTAATAGGTAGGCATATGATGCCATGACCCAATCTTTATTAAACTTAATCTTAATTTTAGTCGCACTGCTGTGTCGGAGCGTACATATACACCTCGTCTGTCTTGGGTTTCAGCCAGTGAGAATGATCTACGTCTTTATCGTGCTAATCTAACTTGTCACTTGAGGGACATTAGTATTCCGTCCTCAGCTAAATTATGTAAGAATATGAAGTGTAAGGATCAGTTACATGTACATGAATTAAACCAGTACTTTGCTGATATAACACAGGCTTGTCTTTCTGCAGGGTTTGTATCTATTCCTAGGACCAGAAGCCGTAAGGAAACGGGTCGATTACCTGGGTGGTCCGAGGAGGTGGAACCAGTTCGGCAAAAATCTATGTTCTGGCATGGTATCTGGGTTGACTTTGGCCGTCCTAGGACTGGCCAGGTTGCCGATTGTATGAGGTGTACTAGGGCAGCATATCATTATGCTATCCGCTGCATTAAAAAAAAATGAAGAATCGATCATACGTAATCGTGTTGCTCATGCATTTCTCGATAATGGTGGGCGTAATTTTTGGATCGAAGTTAATAAAATTCGGTCAAAGAAAGCACCCAACTGTAAAATAGTTGATGACTGTGCTAGTGAGGCGTCCATTGCTGAGAGGTTCGCTCTGAGGTATGAGGACTTGTATAGTAGTGTGCCTTATGATCATATAGTGTCTTGCATGACATATCTGATGAAGTGGAAAATGGTATTAACTCTGATAGTATGTACAGTGATTGTGTTATTAATTGCAGTGACGTTTATAATGCCATTATATATAAAAAAAACTGCAAGCAATTCATTTAATGTTGTATAAGCGCTGATGTAAAACTGCAAAAATCAAAAAGTATAAGCACAAACTATTGTATTAGCTTAGACATTTAATCTGTTCTCAGTAGCCAGATATAAATGTCTAAGCTAATGTATAATATTCGTGCTTATACTTTTTGAT
>Ga0209367_1012564_pt1 | contig 11041 bp, 11 predicted proteins | sample WorMetLIZISLAND2_FD_187412 | JGI IMG/M metagenome (GOLD analysis project Ga0209367, IMG submission 187412) | Marine gutless worms symbiont microbial communities from Max Planck institute for Marine Microbiology, Germany - Olavius geniculatus... ... | reverse complement strand
TCATTAATAAGTGTGCCAAAAATTATTATAATCGGACATTCATTGTTCCAGTTATTGCAAAAAATGTAGTCACATGCTTTTTTTTGAGACACAGTGTAGAAGAGCTTATAGCGCTCTCCCAGACCCTAGCTGGATTTTTTAAAAATGGAAAAGGGCATAAAGGATACAGAGGAGACTGCAAAACGGAAGAGAATGAAAAGGAAGGAAAGAGAAGGGGAAACAGGAAGTAAAGGAAAAGAGGGAGAAAAGGAAAAGGGAGGAGGGATCATCCTCCCACACGTGCAATGTAAGTCGGTCATTGAGGTCAGGCGAACCTTTCGCGGCGTCCGCGGGACTCCGGGTGACCTAACCTGGCTTAAAGATTTTCTGACCTCAAAATGATCTGCATCGCCACTAAACACATTATTTGAACTGCCGACCATCGTTGACCTTATTTTTGTCGTCAAAGAATTGTTAAAGTCATATGATTCAATACAGCGGAGTGCTTTTTATATAAATTCAACTTTATGATTCAACTCGGCAAAAATGGTAACACATTTTAGCTAACACACGAATATTACAAGGTGGTGCAACAATAGATTGGAGGCAAACATTTAATAGAATATTGGTTTTATCTTGTAATGTTTCAAGACAAGGAGACTTGGAGGATAAAAATCGCAACTGTTTTATTAAACGTCCCTACTCGGTGTGAACCTTTTGAAACTTGTTTATGAGTTTTAAATCACAAAGAGACAGCGATATTTCTAGTTTGGGCAGTTCCGACACAATACGAATACGTAACACTTTTGGCAGATAAACATACAGACGGACAGATGGATATGCCGAACATTGCTAGTACGACGTTTGCGTATTTCCTATGCTGCAGCGCTGTAAATTATGTCTAAGCTTTTTTGCCTAAGATATCATAAAGATAGGTCTATTATAAAAATGTGCTGCGCTAACTATATAAATCAAACCACTGGATACTGCATATGTAACTGCGGTGGAAAATCTCTGAATTCGCCTGATGTATTGCCATGTTCACTGTCGCATTTGCATTGTATCCCATGCGGTCGGCTCGCAGTGATATTATCTGTTGCCGTTTGCCAATATCGTCAGAGCGTGCACATCTAACGATCTGTCGAATGCGCTTAATGGCACTCGAATAAATGGCACTTTTTACTAAGCAGGACATTCTGGTAATCGTGGAAAGCAGAAACTAGGAAGGTTGAGTTTAGTGGAACTGTGTACACTGTACATGTATATTGGTCGTTATTTGCCGAGTCGAATCAAAATACTTTTTGTTTCTGCGTCTAAACAGATTGAAGTCCTTTACGAGATTTGACTGCTGGACCGTTTTAGATGGAAGAAATGGCCTGAATTCCTATATCCTACAACAAATTTCGTTATTGTACCTTAAAAATGCTTCTGGGCCAGAAAGAAAACAACAAAACGTTTAACAAAAAATAAGTAAGATACTTTATATTTCTGCTGTGGTCGACTTCTGGCGACTCTGTACATAATTGTCTATAAATAACATGCGGAGCTTTGCTCGGTTTCTCTGCAGAGTTAGCGCTAAGCTTATTGTAAATGCTGGTCAGCTAAGCGCCGTTCCCGCCGATTGTTCATAAACCACCAGCGTACGTAAGCCCATTTTTCATCCAACGCAACGCACGCAACGTACAAAACGCAACAACGCAGGGAATGGACACTGCTTCTGGCCTTGCGTTTTGGCAGTTGCGTCAGCTGCGTAAAAATATCAAAGCCGTTGCGTTGCGTGAGTTGGATTGGACGGAAGCTGTGCTTCAGTCGTCGCTTTGAAAACCAAGTCCGCCCACGGCACGGATAGATCAAGGCGTAACTGTGTCGTCGGCCTGCAGCAATACAGTGCGCTCATTACGAGGACTCGTTCGTATGCATTGCATCGTCGACACTATACTCTATACTCTAACAGGCCTGCCTGCCAGGAAAAATTTGTAACCTGCCAGGCAAAACTCGCATTATCTGCATCTAAAAAACAACAACATAATTTCGTTTTTTTTGTTTGCTGTGAAATTAGTAGCAGTAGTAAAAGAAAAACTACCGAGTGCGTCGGAAGTTTACGTTTCTATTTGGAGATATATGTAAAAAAAACTTACCAGTTTACAACTGTGTGTAAGAACGATGTGATGATATCAGTCCTCTAAAACAGCAAAAAAATGGCGTCCTTACAAGCTGACTTTAGTTGGTAATCACTAACATAGTCTAAAGCTTTTTTCATTTGATGTTATTTGTCGTATTAGGCCAACTTGCCCAATGTTTACTGATTAGCGTAGCAGCCGAAAATGTTTCTGTTAGCGTATGGCTTAGCTAATGATAGGCCTAACAAGGAAGCGAAAATATGACCCTGTGCTGACACAATATTCAGCTAACCGCGCACTCATAGGCCTATGCATAAAAACTGTCCAACTGCACAGCTCAACCGTAACCCTGACATTAGACACTTTAAAGCTGAAAGATGCTGTAGCAGCTACTGTGCCATGGAAAACATTTACATTAATCTTGGATTTTTATGCCTTATTGCTTGAGTTATGAACGCGTATAGAATGCACAGATGGATGGCCGGATAATAAAGTGATTGGACATTGTTAATGTCTAATAAGAACGTAAACTTATTCGTGTGCTTGCCATTTATAGGCCCTAACTGCATGCATGAATGATTCGGCTGTCGTCTTGGCCTTACATTCGCTGTTAGTGCACTCAATTTTATGTGCACTTCCGGTATCGTTATCGTGGCTCCGATTTCAGGTATCGCACAGCACTAATTGGTGAAGAGGCTAATTATAACGGATAATCGTACAATCCTGTCGATTTATAACTAATTCTCCGCAGTCTCTCAGCTCTCTTTTGCTTTTGTTTATAAAGTACAATACGGTCATGACGGCTTCTCGACTCGATAAATAAGCAGCGATAGAGGAGCCTCACAGTTTATGTTTAAATCGAGTTCTTGCTTCATATCTTTTCTGCGCGATTTTAGTTCTGTTGTTTGTCAAACTACAAGAAATGTAAATAGATACCACCAACTCTGCTTTTAACTAATGTTTTAGCATCGCCACAACTTAGTTTTTGTATGGACGAAACCTCGAAACAATATTATTTAAATTTCTGACAATATCATAATAACTGGTACGCTTTTCTGCCGCGTGCCGAGGACGCTCTAGTTAAGTCTTTCGCGCAGTTAGTATTAACGTCCGGTAACGATACTTGACTTATATAAAAAAAACTGCAAACGATTTATTTAATGTGGTATAAGCGATGCAGCCTGTAGCCAGGAAATCGCTATGACCTAAGTTCAGTTAGGCCCGAGAAATCCACGCCTCTTGACGTCACTCTAGGCTACTGAGTTTTCTGACAGTTGATTGACGCATTCGTCTTCCTGAGTTCTGTTCGGATAATATCGCTGTAATAAAATCGAGGAAAATTCTAAAGAAACCGCCGTATAATTGTTTACAGAAGCCGTCGTACATATTCAGGCCCCTAAAAATCATGTTTTGGGGAGTTTTGACCTTTAAACTTCACTTTTTATCATCGAGGCCCCCAAAAGGGAATACTTTGCGCAGAAACACGCATTTTCAGCCCTCTTTGGTCGTGATCGGTCCTAAGGTGTGGTTTGGATGCAAGGCAAAAAATACAAAAAAAATAGAAAAAGCCAAAAGTAAACCAAAATTCGCCATTTTCGCAGACCCTTTTCCTGTCGTCCCACATCAACCAAATTTTGCATGCGGAGTCGTATCCCGGATATCGTTCTTGGTATTGAGTTTCAGAAAGATAAGTTGAAAATGTGGGAGCTGTAGGAGATCGAATTTTTGGCCTTCCTATTGACTTGACACATCGCTTGTACAACAGCTTGCTGCTACCGCACAAGCCGTGATTAAAGTAAGAAAAATTCGAAATTTTTAACAACTATCGTTTTAACAAGATAATGTTCATACGCACACGGAGTCTGTCCATTTCGATAGTTTACAGTATATGTCCGTATAAATATAATCAATGAGCTGTTTAAACTGGTAAAAAATCAAAAAGTTCAATTTTAAATTGTACAGCAGCAACGTTACTGTCATTTTCGCTATTATTATAACTAAACAATTAACGTTGTCAGTCACAAAGCCATTCAATTCGTCACCAGCGTCTATCTGGCACCGTTGTGAAGAAATGGCGCTTCAAATGTTGAACGCACGGACGTATACACGTAAAGAAAAAAGGGAGAAAGGAAAGAGGAAAGGAAAAAGAAGGGAAAGGAAAGAAAAAAGTGGAAGGGGAAAAGGAAGCGAAATCAGAAGGTGAGGAGAAAGGAAAGGCGTAAAGGAAGGTAAAGGAAAGGGGAAGGAAAAGGGAAAGAGGAAGGGGAAAAACGGCTGAGGAAAAGAGAAGGAAAAGAAGAAAGGGAAGTTGAAGGAAAAAAAAGAAAGGAAACATAAAAAAGGAAAAGGAAAAAAGAAGGGAAAGGGAAGGGAAAGGAAAAGTGAAAAGGCAAGTGAAAGGGAAAGAAAATGGGGAACGGGAAAGGGGAAGAGAAAAAGAAAGGGAAAGAAAAAAGAAAAGGGGAAAGAAAAAAGGGGGGTAGGGAAAGGGAACGGGAAAGGGAAGAGAGATTAAGAAAAGTTGGACGCACGGACACACGCACCCGTGGACGGAAGCACGGACGGACGCACGCACGGACACTCAGGTGATTTTATACTCGGTCCAATGCTATGCATTGCATTGTACAGACAATAACAACAAAATAACCATGAGCACTTTGTACAACATGCACAATATCACAAAATATATGTTAAGTCTAATACAAAATTTAAACACGTTCACAGAAGATTAGAAATGGCAAATCAGTGTGGTGTTTCCTTACAGAAATAAACTGCAAGCTAAACCTACAAGTCACAAACATAAAAGCTCGCAATTATAAACATTTTACAAGAAAAAGGCAAAATATGTCTGCACACTACACACCTTTGGAGATCGCATTTTAATAGAAAATTTATATAAATTTAAAGTTTTTAAAGCTAAACAGCTGGTTCGTAAAATTCCTGATAAGGACAGAAATGTTAGAAGTTTAAATTACCTTTTGGAGAAATTGCGAGATTCTGGGACAAGACGCGGCAAACGTGGCCGTGTGCGTTCTGATGCGAAGCCAATTTTACAAGGTATAGTGCAAACATATAAAAGGAGATACGGTGGGCTGTGCATATGTGCTTGTATAAAATTTCCTGGGACATGTTTCTGCTCAAAAATTCACAAAATCGAATAATTTCTGCCACAGACGACACGAAAATTTAAAAGTGATCCTTTTTGATACACAGTGAAAATACCGCGTCTTTCAAGCTACTGATATGCAATTTTTAATTACGCCAATAGGCAGCATAATTTGATTACAATAATTTAAATAGTATACTAAGAAACTTATTACATTTGCACAAATAATATAAAAACGCCATAATGCTAAGAAATATCATACAGCACTAATTGTTTCAGCAAAGGACTTCGAAATTATTCTTTTTAAAATGTTTTATAACGAAAACTGACTGCACCGATTACAACATTACTCACCATTGTGACACCACATCAACTGTCAATCGCAACAAAACGGTTACATTACGCCACTGACACGCCAAGAAATGTTCGGACAACAGAAAGCACGGTATTCAAGGGACCTACTTGATCTACCAAGTATGTCAATAGTATGGCATAAAGGCTTCACAAGAGTAAACGCCGTCCACAACAATTAGAAATATATCGACAACAATTAGGCTACTATTCCGCATACTTCGCTATTGATAATCGACGTCAATCAGTGTCACAAATATGTTGTCATGGCAACAAGATTAACTAAATTTAACCAAACGTAACACGACTGTATAATAAATCGCATTTTTATGTCCGCGCGAGGAATCCCAGCAAAAAGCTAATCGAAAAAATATACGCGGTGTTTTATAAAAGGACCCCTTTTTTGTTCTTTTTTCATAATTCACTCAAATGATGATCGGTTTACACAAAATTTGTACCATTTGTAGCTGGAGAAATACTAATTCAAAATATTGGAACAAAATATGGCAGTTGATTATATATTTTTTGCTAGTTGTGACGTAATGCTGACGTCATAATGTGTCACGGGTACAAGCTTGATAGTTTTAACTAGTGCTGTCAGTTGCTACCATGCTCCGATGGTGAAAAATCTGGTTTGCTAATGACAATTTTTTTAAAGTTTTACAGTTGCAGCCACAAAAATGTGCAAATCGATCGCATTTACATGTCTGTGGGGACAGTTGGACTTTCACATGTTCGAGCAAGACATTGCAGTCTAGCACACCGAGCTTGCAAATGGTTGCAGTTTTGGATCGCAAGACGCCTGATTTCATGTCTCCATGTTGCTTAGTGCTGACACAATAAACATTTTCATTAGCGAACCAGATTAAGTTCACCATCGAAGCAGGATAGCAACTGACAGCACTAGGTGAGACAAGCAAGCTTGTACTCACGGCACATTGTGACGTCAGCATTACGTCATGACTAGCAATGAATATTTAATCAACTGACACATTTTGCTGCAATATTTTAAATTAGTATGTCTTCAGCTACCACTGGTACAAATTTTGTGTAAATTGATCATCATTTGAGTGAGTCGCGTTGGAGTCGTAAGTGTGAATTGGTCATAATAATTATGTGACAGACAGAGACAGACAGATGAAAATAAAGGAATAAAATGTTCGTAGCTCTGGCTTAGAGCCTCGCGGTAATATTTTGTACATTATATAAATGAATTCAGCGCGGAGGTAAAGTAAACTATGAACTAGTACAGCACCACCAAAATCATGTTCGAAACTGCTCGGTAACTAAGCAAAAGAGCAGCATGGCGAAAAACGGGGAAAACACCCCTTTAATTTATCGCAGGCAGAAAACGAATCTCAATATTTATGCCAGAATCAGTACTAAATCACACAACTGATTAAGTTTACGTGGTGAAACAATAGTTCTAATATAGCCATCACTTCTGTGTCCGCAGGTTCGTTTCGCCTAGTTTACACAAGTTAGATTTCGATCTCCGTTGCTACGATAAAAGGATCCCAACGTGCCCATTATAGAACGAACGAATAACGCGTAAAACTAGCTAGAAAGATAATCCATCTTAATCTTCTACCTTTTTAAGTCAAAATAAAAAGTATTAGCATTTTGCATGGCCATTATTACAATTTTGAACTCAAACGATTAAAGGTCAAAAATCAAAAGTCGCGCCTCTTTGTGCACAGATCTAATCGATTATAGATTTATCGGTAATGTTCAGAGCTGCATTGACAATTTTCGATTGCAAGTATTAATTTATGTAATATCAGACGGTATTAGTGTATACGCACAAACACACACACACAAATATGCAACAAATCACCGACGAAGCTCACACTGCCATCTAATATATCAAAGACGATGGAATTATTTTAAGCGCATCGCTGATCACTATTGTGACAGAATTTTAGCCAACCGTACTTACGTAACGGTCGAGCTTATGGTACGAGTTGTCGTTTGGCTGTCTGTCTGTTCGTCTGTCATCTGTCCGTAACGGATCTCTTGTGGTTAAACGGTGCGAGATGGAGCCAAGGTTGCTATTGATCACTAATAGGAAATCGCATACGCCTTGTCAGATAAAATAAAAATCGTCGACCTTTGATGACTTTGAAGGTTACTGACACCCAGTACGGTCGGCTATCCTAGCGACAGCTGGACTTCTTTTATCGTGTCCGTTGGCTCGCGACGCTGCGAGCTATTGGCGACCGTTATTGTGAGACAACGTTTGTGTGTCTGTGTCTGTCCGCGGAGATAGGCTTTATCCTGCTAAAGTCGTGATTTGGCAGAGACTGACCGCTGCGTAGGCCTATCTGATTCGCGTCCTACTTGCAATTAGCGCTTTAAGTCCATACTCCACTCACTTTGACTAGCTATGCATTTATTGTACTACAAGTTGAGCAACTTGCTGTAAAACCACCTGTTTGTTGCGCAATAAATTTGTAATATGATATGATGAATCACTTAAATTGGAAAACTGGCCGCTTGCCTGCTAGTTTAACCAGACAGTTCAATCTAGCGCATAAACTAGAAAAAAATTAAACGTTTTTTAAAAGAATCAGATCAGAGAAATTAAAATAAAAAGTCATGTTATGTAAAACAAAAAAATCATGAAACAGACGGTTATGGGGGAGATAGATGTCTGAGATCAAAGACGTAAACAGAAAGGAAATAACGTTAACTGAAACTAAAAAAGTGAAGCAAAAAATCGTACTCAAATTTGCGACGAATCGAAATGTGTGCACGGAGTTCAAACTTTATAGTTATTAGACGTACGAGACTGTAATCGTTGGAGATGCGATGCACAACGAAGATCTCCAGTTTGTCGACAGTTGTTGTTGGGCGGCGCTTCTCTGGCGGTCTCTGTCCAAGCCTCTACTTGCGCGCGAGTTGAGCCAGATCATCTCGCCGTCGACCCTCGAAGCTGACACAAGACGCTTGTCGCCGCGAAGTGCCTCGCGAGTGTCGGCCAAGCGGCAATGGGTGCAGCGAACAATGCGACAGATTGTGTAGCGGAAATACGTGTTCACGGTGGAGTAGAGCACGAAGTTGACGGCAAAGTTGATCGTCTGGAGCAGGTTTCCCACGGCCACCGCGACGTTAAAGACTTCCGTGTTGTGGCTTGTCTGGGCGGCCACTTTAACGAAAAAGTTCAGTAGTTCGGATGGAATGAAAAGAAAGACGAAAAGGATGATAATGATGATAAGAGTGAGGGTGATACGGTAGGCGGCCTGCTCGCTGCGCTCGCGCGCTGTCCGGTTCTGAGATGTGGTCCTCACCGTCCGACTGAACGAGTTCTGAGCGTCCAACTGATGACGTGACTGCATCGACAGACGTAGCGTCTTGATGAGGTGCACGTTGCAGAAGACGAGCACGCAGAGCGGCATGACGATTCCCAAGGTAAAGTGAGACCATAAATACGCGAGCTCGGCTCGGGGTAAACGCTGCAGCGGGCCCGGGTGAGCGAAGTACCTGCGAACGCCGTCTTTAACGATGCTGTGATACTCCTTCCAGATAAATCGCGGAACGTTGAAGAGGACGCTGACGACGAACACCGCAACGAGCGAGGTGATGGTGAACGTTTTACCGATGATCTGGCGAGCTTGCAGCGGGTGGCAGATGGCTATGTAGCGACTAACGGCCATTGTCACCGTAAGCCACGTGCTCGACAGCATAAACGTGTTGATCACGCCGTAACTGTACAGCTTGTAAATCAACCGGAAGTCGAAACTGTCATGCGCGAATCCGCCGTTCTTCTTCCCGGTGCCGTAGATGACGCTGGGGAGGGCGGTGAAACAGACGAAGAAGTCGGAGACTGCAAGAGCGATCAGACCGTAGTGTGCAGACTTCTCCATGCGCTCCATCAAGTACGTCACGCTCTTCTGACTCAGGATGATGAAGTTCAGCACGTTTCCCACGATACCGAACGCGCACACGGCCAGAATCACTTTCTTGTAAATAAACTCCTCGATTATTTCGCTCTGCGAAAGCTCGCCCGCTGAAAACGCCGTTGTTGCTTGTGATGTTTGGTTCGAATATCCGGTGTCGATGTTGTTGGTATCGAGTATCAACATGTTGATTGAATGTTCCATCACTTCGCCGAACCCGTTGTGAAGCTGAATTCTTTGCTTATTAGTGATGAAGTGAACGTTGCTTCTAATGATGCGCAGTCACGCTACTGTTGCATGAAGATGCGATCGACTAGCGAACCTGCACATAGCAGACATAATGCAACTATTGACAAGAAATCTGAGCTAATGCTCATGAGACGCGCAAGAGCCTATAGCAGTTCCTGTTTGCAGGTAATCTTGGTCTATCTCCATCCATTTCGTCGCAATTCACTTTTTGCAGCCAAAAATCACCAAAAAATTACTACAACCTTTAATTTTTAGGGTTCAAAGTCAATCAAAGTCATCAATGTTGACAATCCTAAGAAGCCCGTCGCCGGTGCTTGTTATGTTAAGCGGCATATCTGTGCCTATCTGCAACCATTTTCACGTTAGACAAGCCAGCAGCGAATAAATAACAACTTTTATGAGAGAAGCCTTATTTGACACCGGCGTACGCAGGCCTCCTTGAACCTAAAGGGTCCGGACTTAAATTGTTAAAATCTGCATTCAATGCTGAAAATTTCACATGCAGGTTGTCTTGATCTATCTCTAGCCATTTTGGTGCAATTCACTCTTGAAATGCGTGTCGCAGCCCAAAATCGCGAAAAATTCACTAAAACCCCCTCTTTTGGGGATTCAAGGTCATTCAAGGTCATCGATGTTGACATTTCTAAGAAGCTTGTTGCTAGTTATGATAAGCAGCGTGTCTGTGCGTATTTGCAACCATTTTCAGGTTGGACTAGCCAATAACGGTAGAATAACGCTTTTTTTATGGGGGTACCCCTCTTTCTCCCTCTCCTCGTTCGTGGGACCCCCTTTACCCGGTGGCATGAAATTTTGTCACAAAATACTAAAGACTCTAAGCTATCATACAGTAAAAACCAGAAGTCTCTGTCTCACCTGTATATCATATATTCGTTTAATGTAAAGTTGACAAGCGCAACCGATCGGCAACGGGTTGTGACAGACAGACACCAAGAGAGACAGCGAGACACCAAGACACCAGGACAGAATTATGCATAGCTAATACGCGCTACAGCTGAGCTCTAATTACGGCGATATACTGCACAACATGAAGTAGTACTTCAACCTTCAAAACCACTCTACAACAAATCTGTAAGTAATCATGTAATGCCAAATTTGGGCTTTAGCGCATTATGTGTAACAAAGCGTGGAAGACGGGTATCGCGCCTACAGAATGGAAAAAGTCAGTTCTAGTTCTGCTACATAAGAAAGGTAGTGCTATGGAATGCAGCAACTACAGAACGATTGCCTTGACAAGCCATCTCGGCAAAGTGCTAATGATGATCCTAACAGAAAGACTGAGGTCACAGATAGAAGAACACATGGCGGACGAACAAGCA
>Ga0209367_1012563_pt1 | contig 11042 bp, 6 predicted proteins | sample WorMetLIZISLAND2_FD_187412 | JGI IMG/M metagenome (GOLD analysis project Ga0209367, IMG submission 187412) | Marine gutless worms symbiont microbial communities from Max Planck institute for Marine Microbiology, Germany - Olavius geniculatus... ... | reverse complement strand
CGATAGTTTAGTGATAATTTATAAACAATACAAATTGCTGTTTATCAAAACGTCACTGTGACGTCATCGGCAGTAACGTGTAACCAGTTTTTTGAAAATTAAATAGCATTTTTAGCATGATCATTTCTAAATGCCAAAAAATCGGTAGGCGGTCATGTTAAAAAATCTATAACTTCGTCGTTTTTCAACAGAATCACATTTTACTTGGCTGTTGGATGTAGAAGGTTTCGGTAAATAAAGCTGTAAAATTTCGTATTAAAATCCCAAACGGTTGCTGAGAAAACAGCGAAAAAATTTAGGGGTTCACTTTTTTCTGCCGCACCCTGTAGACCTAAGCTACTACCTGAAAACTGTAGGACCCACAATCTTTCTATTTAAAAAAATACAAATTTACTTTTCGACAGAAATTCGCAGTGACATTTGTAATTAAAGCTCCGTTTTGCTACTAGGCTCCTATTTGTTTTACATCGACACTGCATTTTATAGGCATTCGTTTTATTTCACTGTACTTTATCAAACTTTCCAAATGTTTTTTAAAAATTTTTTTGAAGGAATGTTGTAAGGTCTACTGTATTGATTGCTAATCAGAAGAGCCGTGCGAGTTGAGGTCGCTGTATGACTATGTTAGGCCTAGTAATAAATTTCGATGGGAGACCTTCCGATCCGCAATCTGTCACGTCGTATTAAATATGAAAATATTAATTATCTTATATCATCGGAAACTGCAGTATTGTAGTCACATGGCGCAGTACCAGAGGAAAACAGCGCGCGAGTGGAAATAATAAAAAGATAAACAAGAACATAAAATTTAATCGTTTAATAGCGAAAATACCTTTAGATTGCATAATGTTACGCTGTTAAAATGTGCAGTGCAAAATACGTATAGGCCTACCGTGGAAAGTCCTGAGATGTACAGTACAGTACCGGGTATATAAAGAGCAGAATATGCAATATAAAATAAAAACTGCACGCAATAAAATACGATAAAATACAATGCATTACAATACAACACATGCTAATGATACAATACGAGGTAATTAAGAAAGAATGTTATTGGAAATTTAGGAGACAGTACTGTACAGGAGATGTGAGATATCTGGTTCTAGTGACAGGGTGGGGGTAGGTAAACGCTGTAGTGTAGCATGTAATGTCCAGTATCGACACCGGTCATGGGCATCGATTATTTATAAGAGACTTTGGGATCTTTTCTTCTAATAAACTTTTTATGACAGTGCTAGGTCCAAATTTGCAGGCGCACTGTTATCGATCTTTTTTGGCGTTATTATTGTAACGTAAAGAGTAGCAAAGCGGTTTGGCCTGGTAAAAATAAGAAAAGAATTGAAAGAAATAATAACAAAAAAGGCAAACGACAAAAAGGCAAATGACAAAAAAAGACAGATATAATTTTTGGTTGACGTGGTTTACTAACATAGTCATTAGTATTATCAGCGACAGCAGCAGCTTCAAGCCTTCACCACCTTTAGCGTCGTTGGATGAAAGAAACAGTCTGTCCAGGAAGGAGGTAAGGAGGCTCTGATGCATTATCGAGCGGCAGTGGGTCACAGAGTGCTGGTGGCTTTTGTGTTGGCCTGCTGCGTGATGTGCGTGCTACATACATGTACGGTACGTAGAACTATACACTGCGACAGACTTACGGTAAATCCAATCCTGTGATAATGATGAACTGATGATAAAACTAGGTCTATATCAAACTATACTGTGTCCCGAAAAGGTGGCTCTCTATAGCCAATGTACAATAAAAATGTCAAAAATTTGAACGAATTCGACAGACATTGTCTATGAGTTTCTGAGTCTCAGAGACAGTGTCTTGATTAAAGACACATTTACGATTTTTTGACGATTCAACAGGACAACGCGCCTGCCCACCGGGGCACATGAAATCGTGCAACTGCTCAACTGGAAAGACCTCAGACTTTATCATTCCAGTTCTGTGGCCAGCCAACAGTTTGGACCTAAACACTGTTGAGCACCAGATTCTGGGGAAGCTGCAGGAGCGCGTGTACCGCAACCGAATTCATGACGTCAGGCCCCCCGAGAGCCACAGCGCGGCCCCGAGAAACATTTCCACTGAACCCCTCTGGAAAAAAAATTTATTTTTTTTTTCAAAATGGTGCACTCTGATGTATTTTATATTTCTGAGCGACGGCGAGGCCCTCCAAACGTCGCGGGTCCGGGATAGCTTACCTCCCCCTACTTCACCCTCTCGAGGGGTCTGCATGACGTTGACCAGCTGAAGTTGCGCCTGATAGAAGAGTGGAAACATTTCCAGCAGAACTTCACCGATGAAGCGGTCCGGCAGCGGAGCCCATGCCTTCGAGCTTCCATTCGGGCACACGGAGGACATTCTGAACACAGACTTTAGGTGTATTTGATAATGCACAGACGCACAGCTTGACAGTCACATGTCCGTACGATTGCCTCTTATAAGACACTTCAATTTTACTAAAGGTGGTGTAATTATAGTTTGCATTAGCAGATTTCAACGAAACTCGGCTATTTTTTGCAATTAGATGTTGCTTTGTTGGTGTAAAATTTATTACAAATCTATATAGTTTGTTTGAGTTAGAAAAATGTACATGTACAAAGGAAAATGTACATTTTTTTCGGACACAGTGTAGGCCTAGATAGTTCAGTGGTTTGGTTTTACTTTGTGTCGTGTACGTTGCTGTCTCAGCTGCCGTTCTCACCTGCTGAAGTGTACTGACTGCACATATTCACTTCAGACTGATGACGTTAACAACGTCACTAGGTGCAAAACCAAGCTGCAAGCCTTGACATCACTGACTGCATCGATCTTCTGTGGACTAAAATAATCGTACTGATGTCTGTTTGACTGTCGCCAAATTAGTAAGCAAGTAATTGGCCTACAACTCGGATAACGTAAATTTAACAGTTAGTCACAATACGCTGCGATTTCAACACGCGAACATAACTGTCCTTAGCAGCTATTGTAACAAATTGTTTTGTTAAAGTATAGCATCAACAGACGAATGCTGTTAGGTTTCTAACGTCGTATTGCGTTGTTGTTTCTCGCCGCATGCTAACAATGCATATATGGAATATAACGAATATTCTGTCTTGTCGAGCTCATTGGACTCGGATACGGACCTAGGCGTGTATAAGGCGACGGAAATGAACTGCACTGAACCGACATGAAATTTTCGTTTGTTTTGCACAGTCCCACTCGGCGCAACGCAACTGAATCAAACTGCACTGGCAACCCCGCAGTTCAGTTCAGTGCAGTTTATTTCGTTCGCTCTGTACGACACGCGGACTCGACTAGACGACTGCGCATATATCGACACAGTGTGCTGCGAGTCGGCTCGGCACAGTGCCACGTTGGCGACGCAGCAGCAGCAGCAGAGGTTTCAGCTGCTGAACGCGCCGAGAGGCATACAAGCACAGATACACGCAGAGAGACAGCAGCAGATTGTCCACGCAGCAAGCAGCGAGCGCTGCAGACTGCAGACTCGATCGCTTCGCACAGAGCACAGAGCACAGCTGCACAGATGTGACCGTAGCATACAGTGCCACAACAATGATGATGACGACGACGACGATGTTAAAGTTGATCATTACGGGAGCAGCTGCAGCTTCAGCAGTCGGTGACGTCATCGGGGATGCGGCCGCCTCATAGATGACGTCATAGGTGACGCTAGCGCTAGTGAAAGATGGATAAAGTCAATCAAAAGATGCGTAAGTTCAATTTGCGAGGCGTGCTGATTGGGCTTCGTGCGACCGCCCTCGGCAACTCTTCGCATAAAGTCGACTCGTTGGCCGGCATTGAAGAGACGCTTCGCTCTGACCACTTCCAAGTCGCCAAGGTCAGTTTCCGTCTCTGTATACTGTTTATCACTGTCTGTCTGCCTGTCAAAGGTTTGGCCTCCTGATGTCATAGAAGCCTGTGTACGATATATGCAGCTGTGAGATCGCGCATGTGGCACATATCGAACACCATATTTTTGTCATCTCACGGCTAAGCGGTGTCCTAGGGAAAGCGATAGCTCTAAGTCTCTAACTTCATTTATAACTTTGTTTTCAACGGCTAATAAACTTGAGATTTACCTTGTCAAAAACTAGCTGTGCAATTTTTGCTGATGTGCAAAAGTCGCCGGTTTGTTCTTCTTCTGTCTACTTCGTTGCCATACTCATAATGTGCTCGTTCTAGTTGGGCGACACACGTTGAAGAGTGTTTGCTTTTCTGGCAGCCCGACTTTATTGTGTATTATTGCGTTGCATAACTGCTAATTGACGAATAAATATATTTTTTTTTCTTTTTTACTTAACGACGTTTGTAATGCGCGATAAACGTCTGCTACATGCACTGGGAGATTCAAAGATGCGACAGTCAATAGCCTATAAGGGCACAATGGTAGTGATTAAAAAGCAGCAGCAAAGTAAAGTTATTTAGATTTTTCTGTTAAAATCTAGTCGGGGACTTAAATTTGCGTAAAATTCTGATTTTTTAAAAATTTGTCTTTCAGGAGCTTGTTTTATTAAGGTCCTGTTTGCTGTTAAATTGTAGATCATAAATAGCATTTTCCCGTTTTTTATTTGCTAAGTTGCCGCAAAACAATCAATTTTGGTTGTGCTGACAAACGGTTGCAACACCAAGAAGTTGTCCCAGCAATTCAGGGTCTCCGTTAATGTTATTCTTACGTGTGTGTCCGTAGGCTATATGATCGGTATAGTTCTTGTCTTGCACTGTGATCGCACAACACCAGTCCTTTAGCGTAAATTGAGTAAAAGTCGAACTTTGAAAGTTAAGAACCATTTCACTTACATATGAAAGCTTACGTTTTTATAGAGTACGTACGCGCTCTGTAGGTTTAACTGAACCGCCAAAGTCCTTCGTCACAGTCTCGGCTGTAGCAGTTATCAATATCACGCAGTTTTCATGTAGTTTGGGCGCTGCAAAAGCAGTTTGCAGGCGGGCGATAAACGAAGTTGTATTAAAAACCGTAGAACAACATATCGATATCAGCATCCAGGTCTCAGTTGGTCTGCTTATACGTCACGTCAACCAGGCTTGTAGTTTATGTAGCCCTAAAAAGAAGGAAGTCAATGACGTAAGGCAGAATTTACTGTAGCGTGCATTTTTGCAAGTTTTCTGTTTAATTCTGAACTTGCAATATGTGTGAAAAAAAGTATATTAATAAAGTTATTTGTAATTATTTAAGCTGCGAAAAATATTGACTGCAAAATAAAATTGCAGACCGAAAGACAGAGGAAGATTGAAATGATCTGAACACAGCTATATCATTACAGCTTGCTTTTACGTGGATTTTAGTAAAAGAATGGGGGTAACGTTTTTTATCTTTGAAAAAGTGGGGACGGTGTAATTTTACCCCTTGGCTCTAACAGCGAGTGGTCATGCAACATATGCCTATGTGCTGTGGTTATTGGTTGAGACAGAATTTGCAATGCACGGTGTACAGCTGAATAACATTGTAGTCATTCATATCGACCTGTGTGGTCTGTTACTTTCGTCAAAGCACACCGAGCAGTCACGTCAGTCGCCGATTCAGCATTGTGTCTGAATTGTATGAGGCGAACGTAATGGAAATACGACCGAAGACTGACCCATTTCCGGCGCCATGTTCTACACTGGCTTGACGTCACTGGCCGGATCAGGTTCCGGCTGTGCGTTCAGGTGTACAAGTGTCGACACAACGTGGTCCGGGATAGCTGATCGATTTCTGCCGACCTGTCTATCTAGCATTGATAGCCACAGACATCTCCGATCTGCAATCTGTGGTCAACTGCAGATCAGAATGTCATACAAAAAACGTGCTTTTGGACATTTTTGCCGGTCCATCCACTGGAAACGCTCTTTCCGACCATTCTCAAATACAGCACACACTCGCTGTTTTCGCTTAGACGACACTTAAAACACTTTTGCTTTTCTTTCTCCAAGCACGCCGATTGCATTCAAGGCTGTGTAACAGTTGACGCGCTATATGAATTACTTTTTTACGTATGTGACCGTCCTGTAAATCGCATTACGTCCGTCTGTCTATCAGTCTGACTCGTAGGCTACCGTCCTCTAACTCGAAAATGGAACCGCGTAAAAACCAAAAGTGGCGTGAACGCTCCCCAGGACAACTGTGAATGGCGTGCCAATTCTCCATTTGAGAGATGTTGCCAAAGGTCTAAACTTCAAGAAAATGACGCATATCTAGCCTAATCATGGCTTTTGCTGTAACCTAATTTGCTGTCAACGCTTACGACGCTTGATCGGACGGCCGCATATGATTTCGACGATTGGCGACGACATTTTTTGTTTAATCGGTTTATTGTAGTCGGATGCGGAATTACTAAATGATTTGTCGTAACAGACCAACATGCACAAAGATAAAAAAAAATCTTAATAATACGTGACTGATCAGTGTTATCGGACTATTTAACGTCTTTCTTTGCCTTAAATTAGCCTGAGTGCAGTAATAAATTAGAAGCAATGATAGCTCTGAAACTCGACCGAGAACGGCGCTGCCACCTAGCGGAGTCTCAGTTTGTGCCCCATCTCATAGAGGTAAAGCATTATGGATGATCCAAAATCGGCAAAACACTCTGTAATACTACCCAAATTTTACGAATTCTTTTTCGGTGAATGCCCTGGGAGAATTTCGTCAAAATCCGTTAATAAAATCCGTTCGTAACTTTTTGAGTTATCTTGCATACAAACAGAGAGACCCCGGACAGCCACTTAATCGATATGCCGAGTTTATGTGCCGCGCAGCGCACTCACTGAAACTAATTATTACAAATAATAAATTGTTTTTATTGCAGACGTTTCGTCACGGCTTTCCGTATCAGCCGACGGTGCTGGCGTACGATCCGGTGCAGAACATTCTCGCTATTGGCACTAAAACAGGTGCGCTGCGGATGTATCCTTTATGCGAATCGCTTTATGTCTGTGTCTGACTCGCGCTGTACGATATAGCGTGGTTACAGCCCATTAGGCTGTTAGCTGAACCGGTGTACGTATGCATATATACACCGCCGTCGTTCCGTGAAAAAAACGTGCCGGTTTTATTGTCGATGGCGTTGCGTGGCACGGCATGGGACGGATAAAATCACCAGCGTCTATCCGTCTATTTGCAAGTGTGCGTGAATACCGTTTTCGTAAGTGTAAAACAGTTTTAAACGTTTTTATTTCATTTGCATAACTCAAAAAAATGTGGATACGTTTTTGAGGTCAGACAAAAAGTGCACAACAAATTAACCCGATGTATTAACGTCTTGTTATTGAATATAAAAATATGCAGTTCACATATTAATAGCGGATAATTCACTATTTACAATTTCACGTCATCGAGGATTATTACAGCGTCATCGATTTTACATCAACTAATTTCTTTTTGCATTGCAGTGGTCGGTCACGTTTTATTGTAGCTACGTGGACTTTGTTTTAGCCTATGCATCTTTTCACCACTTATTTGCTGCTATTCATGTAGCTGCTGTTGCATGCAACATTTGTAGAATGGTCCTTTAAATACAGACGTGCGGTTAAGGAACTGCTTACCACGTTGTCCTATAATTTTACATGGAATGTCGTAAAGTAAAAAATATGAAAAAACAATAAATCACTTCCCTATTTCTACTTTTTCGTCATATTGCAACTGGTAGCACATTATTTTTTTCTGGTCGCAGCAGTAGGGCCTATTAACCAGCCGATCGTCCGACGTGCAGCAGACATGTGCGAAAAGCAATATAGCTTTCTGCGTCTTATGACTGTAGCGTCCATAATAATTGTCTTTTTCCTGTTCAGCTGACAAAAATCGACCGACTGGAAATATAACGCCTTTCGTCGCTTCTCTTCGCCGGAGGTAAAAAACGTCACACGCAGCGTCAGCAGCTGTCGAGGAGCTGTAGTAGACGTGGAGAGAAAGGTGAGAGACTCATTTGTATAATCCGTCGAGTTGATTGACTGCCCTGGACCGGTCAGAACGACAACATGGCATGCTGTTATTGCACCAGTAGCCGTCGCCGACGGCTGACCCAATTTAACCCCCAACCACTACAACAACCACTACTACGACTACTACCACGACGACGACGATCAAATTGCGTGTTGGTCGTCGTGATCGCACGCGCCGCTAGTCGGAAATTGTTTTTCCACGAAGTAAGCACTGTGAGCTGCTGCAGGGCTTGAGTGAGCTTGGACGGTCTGTTAGTCGCATTGCACGCCAGATCGCTTCACGAGCATAAGCCCCGCCGTCGCAGTTATTGGGCGTGACGTCATCGTTATCCGTGACGTTATCGCCGTGCTCTGACGTCGTACGATCGTTTCCGTTTAGCCGAGGCCGGTTGTCGATTTTCTCATCGCACGGCCAGGGTCTGCGCTCAGTGGCGCAGCCAGGGGGCAGTAGGGAGCAACCGTTTCACATTTTTGATTGCTTTCAAAGACGAGGTTCAAAAAACAGTTGACAGTTATAGAAAAGCCTACTCAGAAATTTATTAAATCATGTTTTTGGGTTAATTGCTTAAATGACGTTATTGTTACAGTCCGTTGCATGTGCATTGTGCAGTAGCCATATTTTGATCGTCAACTATTAGAGCATAACTTCTCAACCGTTGACCTTCCCCGAATTTAATTTCAGATTACGTTTATGCGGGCGCGGCTGCCATGGATCATGGATCATGGATCATTATGAACGGATTTCGATGAAATTGTGCACAGGGGCTAAGAATGAATAACCAAATGAGAAATTGGTTGAATTTTCGTGGTGATTTTTCCGTTGCATGGCGAGGCTGGGCTGTGTGTAATGTACGACTATGGCCGGTGCGATGGCGCCGGTGCCGTATAATGTGAACTTGGCCGTGAGCGAAGGATTTACGCGTTTCCTGAAGCTGATGTCGCTGCCAACTAGCAAGCCCATGCAGCAAACGAACATGAATGGCTTGCACAGCGTTGCCATTGCAACGATAGAATTATTTATTCACTGACCACGCACGACTACACACCTACGACTACGTACCGTATCGCGTTTACGTGCAGTACGACGTATATAATCTGACGACTTTTATACGACCTAAGCTCCACTAGATTTCCACTTGCTGCGACAAGTCGTATGTTTTCGGTTTGATAAGATGTGCTTGCTGCATAGCCTACAGTCCGTTGTTGATCGTCGTAGACTTTTGATGTGTTGCTGATTTGTTGAACGACTTGTTGCATGTTCAACAAATCCTCAGCACACTAAGTGGAGTTACTGCTTAAGTGTGGACGAAAACAGTTTTTTAATGTTGACGATGTCTCGATTATATATGATTCAATTCAGACATAATCCTATATAGTTCACGTGATTCGGTTATCGTGGTTTTGCAGTCACCGCTTGGACATGCTTTTGTCGCCGGTTCGAAACCTAGCTCTTTCGGCCTCACCTTTTCCCTGCGCCTTACATTTGGCCGGTTTTTTTGCTGACATTGTGAGCTGTACAAATTTACTTACTTACTTACTTACTGACGTTATTTCATATCGTGGCAGTGTCTCCTGTATATAGTTTTATCACAGATTATTTAATCGATCAGTCGTCTGATCAATAACCACCACTGACTTGCTTGCGCAATTCTCGATCGATTTCATCGACGCTGTTACAGCAAATGTTGCTGCTGATCGATGGTCTCGAAGTGGTTTAACGCTAAACCTGCCTTGCTTCCTGGCCGCACTGCGTGCGAGAGAGTTAGGTCTAATAAATCAATGACAATGTTGTCAGCGCCGAAGTAATCAGTTTCGTTTGGTAAGTCCATAAGGGCCGCACACAAATTATATACCGTTTATGGGATAAAGGGTCAGTAAATCCATATGTATCATAATATATCATATATTTGTCTCGGGTAGCTGTAAATAAATTGCAGCTATTGACAGTAATAAAATGATTTTGGATGAAATGGAGTTTGAAAGAATGGTAATAAAGTCAAGATCACGATAATGCTAACAATAGGAGATGAGAAACAGCAGATAACTGTGACAGATATGATGTGATATGATGAATGATTTGCACTGGGAAACCGGCAGACAAGATGCAGTTTAATCCAGCATACAAACTAAAAAAAATAACAAAAACTAGAAAGCAGTCATAGCCCGCCGGTACCTCCGCCAAGGCAAAGCTATTCGCCAGGTGGTGTCACCATCTTTGGTTTTGCAGTGGTTCCCTTATGTCCCCTTTAACGCAATGGTAACGAAAATTTTAAAGTGATCCAGGATTCCTGCCGGATCACGCCCAAAATTGAATCACTGGTAGTTTGTGCCATGCCCGACATACCCTCAAAATTTCAGAAAGATCCATCCATAACTGTTTGAGTTATCTTGCTAACACACAAACAAACAAACAAACAGACAGACAGACAAACAAAAACCGGCTAAAACATTACCTCCTTGGCGTCGGTAAAAAAACTGGTTTAAACGGAACTGAAATGAGAGAAAGGGAACAAGTACTGCTCTGTTAAAAACAGAAAAAAAAATAAAAAAAGACCGTTGTGGGAAAGATAGAAGCCTAAGGTCAGAAAGTTAAAACAGAAAGAAAAAGAACAAAAACAAAAACTTGAAAAACTGCAAGTAAACATTATATAATGTAAAGAGCTCGTTGTTGAAGTGTATTGACTTCTGGGTTAGTTGTAGCTGATGCGGTCGGTTGCGAAAATTTTAGTGGTGGCTGGACTGAAGATGATGATGATAAAGGACGAATTAACTTTAGCGTGGCGTTAAGTCCTAAGACTACAAGGACACGTAACAATAAGCCTAAACAGTGAAGTCAATGCAATGAGACGTTGTTAGTTATGATTGTAAGACCAGGCAAAAAGTTCGGTTTTCAGTCTGCTCCGGAAAACTTGCAACGACGGAGACGACCGGACCGACTCCGGCAGACTGTTCCAGACCGATGCAGCAGTCGCTGGAAAGGTGCGGTCGCCAATGGTAGAACGCACAGTGCGTGGAACGACCAGCGCTGATGTAGTCGAAGAGCGCAGTCGTCGACGTGCGTTGAGGTGTGACACGCGCTGAAGATCTGAGGCCAGGTAGC
>Ga0209367_1012562_pt1 | contig 11043 bp, 5 predicted proteins | sample WorMetLIZISLAND2_FD_187412 | JGI IMG/M metagenome (GOLD analysis project Ga0209367, IMG submission 187412) | Marine gutless worms symbiont microbial communities from Max Planck institute for Marine Microbiology, Germany - Olavius geniculatus... ... | reverse complement strand
GTATATAGCTGACCCCCCAGCACATAATTTGACAGTGTGTTAAGGGGGTTGAGAAAACAGTTGGAAGGTTCAACCCCTCAATCCTCCCCCAACAATTCAAACACTGGATTTAAATCGCTAAATCTCAATTGAATCAAAATATTCAACTGATCTTAAGCCTGGATTATTCTACGAACTTTGAACTACACGAAAATATTTCACTTTTGTGTAATCATGCAAATGGAATCGAACATTTTACCACAGCGCAGAGAGAATTATAGGCATGGTGGTGCTGGTTGTTTATTGGGGTGATCCATTGCGGTGATAAGGACTCTTCGAATATTATGCGACCCGTTTCAAATCGTAGGTTTCTAATTTACCGCTAAAACTTTGCCGAAGAAAACCAATGCTTATTTTTTGGGTCTACTTTTGACTGTCCGCCGGATCACTCGAAAAAGTTGCGTATGAATTTGATTACATTTTTCGGAGGGTATACGAAGTAACGAGTGATTACATTATCGGCATCGGTCCACAGGGGCTCTATTAAATCCGTTGCATTCGCAAAGGAAAGCAGCACTGGTCTCGATCTCGGCGGAGGTTTGAATTGTCTGATCGCTTTCGGATATTAGCAATACTATTATTGTAATTATTATAAGTGCAGTGGATACCTGATCACGCTGTGAAAACGAGCGGTACGTCCTGAGGTTTAGGCTCGGCCGTCGATCAACGAGTTCGTCCGGCTTTGTAGGTGCATTCGACGTGTTATAAAGAGCAGCTGATTGCGTTCCATTGCTCTTTACTTTCTTTCTTCCGACGATGCCGTATGCACTGTGTTTACTGCCCGATGATGAACTTCGATTTCCCATTGTCACTCTACAGATATCGCTGCAACACAGCGCGTCGTCGCGTGTAAATTTTATTAGGCAAGAAGATTTAAAACTTAGGCCTAATTGTTTCGCTGTACTGTATCTTTAATATTAAAAAAACAAAATTAAGTGATTTCCAGAAATGGAATTGACTAAAGGACAACCACACAATGCTAAAACGCCTCAGTTGGTCGAAAAAGACAGAATTATTATTTCAGCCGAATACAGTTTCGACACATGTCAATACGACGTGTCAATATAACGACTAACAGCTCACCTTATCGATATTTTTTGGTTTCCATGAATGCAGACACCTGACTATATCTAACGATCTGTCGGAGGATAAACTAACTTTCTTATCGTATGTGCGTAACGAACACTTCAGCTGTGGTTGGTTGTTGACCGACCGACAGAGAGAGCATAGCTTGCCGATACCCACCGCTGACACTGTGACCGGCTGCTTTCTGCTTTCACGCTGTGTCAGAGCTGTGCCTTATTTTGACCAACGAACCGATAATGTTCGAGTATAGTCAAAAAGATAAATTTACCATTGAGAAACGAAACCTAGTAGTATAAAACGACGTTTATCGGACGACTGGAACTCATGTCAGCTATTATATAAGATACCTAATCAATCAATCAATCAATCAAAAAAATAACCACTTATAAAAGTGACCAGTGGTGTACAACACACCTAGAAACTAAAATAAAACCTAAAGATAATGTACAAAAGTAAAAACTAATCAGAGATAAAAAAGCTCGTTGAAACAGTAAAGTTTTTAAGTTTCGTTTAAATGACGCAGTGTCAGATAGTTCTTGAAGTGACGGCACTTATGTTAATGCAGATATTGAGTTTGCTTTATGTAGATGAAAGTAAAGGGCGATGCTTATTATAGTTCCTATTTATTTATTTAGTATTACGTGTATTCGGTAGTTTCCTATTTTGCAGTCGCTGTTTTGAGATTATTAACCATAAACACATTATGCATTACACTCTCGGTTTTCAGTGTTTTTCTTTAAATTCGCATAGTTACGTGCATGTTTGTTTTATTGAATATTCGACAAATAAACATGTATATGAGCCTATATTCTCATAAAACCACAAAACTAATATCAGACGTTTACTTCGCTAACTAGCAAAATTAGACTACGGACAATTGTTTACGATTTACAGAGCTGTTGTTCAAGCTATAGGCCTACTTCCTCTGCCTATCTATCGGTAATAGAACAAAATGTGATCCGCTGCTAACTAATAGAAAATATTCAAATCGCTTAGTTTCTAGTATCGTGTTTTAAGTATCGAGTACCGGGCTCCTCACTACAGTAACGCCGGCGGCGAGTGTGGACTCTATAGCGCATACAGCCGGCGCTCGTCGTAGACGACCCTAATAATAGTCGGCGCACCTTGGCTCTACCTGGCCATCAATTAGCATACCTGACGTTACCTGAGCGGCGCCTATGTACTGAATGAATGAATGGATGACGACCTATATTTTACACGCTACAGTGACAGTGAGTGAGTCATCAGACCTTTGTGACCACAGGCACTTCTAAGAATCTGCGGTTAAGAGAAACCGTTCTCTGCTGCTAAGTTTGCGGGCTACTTTCGTGCATATCGCTTCTGTTAGGTCTATCGCGAAGTAACCGAGACAAAAATGCTTGGTTTGTGTGCAAAGAAATAGTTTAATTATAACGCTTAAAAACTTACAAGTTTCCGGTTGCAGTCGGTGATAAAGTGGGAACGGGAGAAGTGGTAGAATTTTTGTTTTTATTTTTATATCATGAGAAGTCGTGCAATAGGCTTTTTCAACTCATAAACGAGTTGACACATTAAATAGAACCCATAAAAACTATTGTAAAATTACTGCAAACTAAATGCAAACAGTTTTTCAGCAAAAATGAACACAGCTAAAAAAACTGCAAATATATTGAGTCCAATAAAAATTTCAGAGACGAAAGCTAGTTAGAGCTGTTTTATTTGACTGAGGTACAACTTTTCTGTATGCATTTCCGTGTAGCCTATAAAAAAACTAAACAGAGACTGAATGACATTTGGTATACTGAGGATTTTCTTGACAATAATTTCGAAAATAATTTGTCTGAGCATGGACATTACTTAATTTTCGGACAATTTTTTCGCCGGACACTAGGCATACAACAAACGCAATCGGAAGAAAACGAGTTATATCAGGTCTATAGATTAACGACTGCACGAAAATTGTTTTCAGTAAAACATTAAAATAGAATAACTGCTACAAAACTTTTTAGTGCTTTTACGCATTGTATTTACAAATCAAACCGCTAAACTGTCACAAATTAACACAGCAAGCAGAATATTATTGTCCTGGAAATAAATAAGCGAGGAATAAACACATCTCATTATTTACAATAGAATGTCAACGTTCTGCAAGATTATCCGCAAAGTGTTGGTCTTGGTGCACACCACATTTATAAGCTTCTTTATTTTCAAAATTCGCTCGTATAAGACAACTTTCAATAACCAGTAAACTTACGATGCATTTCACTGTTAAACCAAAGACAGAAAATAATAGCCGCTTTTACTATGAACTGTGTTGAGCTTCTCAGAAATGCTATATAGGTCAAGATGTAGAAGGCCTGCATGCGCCATTTGCACCATGGTTAATCTATCATACGGTGACGTTGGACCGGCGGGCATTGTACTGAAGCCGAGTGGACAAGGTGATATTTAATTTTATGCGGCACAGTTTCAGCTGAATACGTTGTTATTCGTTTCACTAACGTTGACCTGTAAGCGGTACAGGGTGACGCATAAAAGTGAAGCACGGACCAACATGCTTTACGCAAATATTTGCTCAATCGTCGTTTCGGAAACGATGAGGCATGATCTTTTCAGCAAACTGCGGTCAGGTTCAACATTTTATACTGCTGCATTCTGTAGAACTTTTTGACGTTGCATACAACGGCCTGCACTGCCTAAAACCAGAACTTGCATGCGCTTTTATTTTAGGCAGTTTTAATGCAATTTTAAACTGTCGGACGACTGTCGGAAAAAAATTCTTCTGGTTGGTTAAAGTTTATCAGAAACTGCAAAATTTGGGGGCCGAAAATTTAGGAAACAAAATTGAAATTCTAAGCAGACATAATCTTCTCTGTCGGTAATTTGCGGTGGTTGAACAGTTGCAACTTCCCACGCCGGCTATTGTTTGACCCACAACACCGCTACGTCCAAGTATTTGCGGAAAGCAAATGATGTATATTGCATTTTCTGACTACGTTACGATCTAGTTGTTAAGCCGCCTATAATTACTGGTGAACTAAAAGCCAAGGCAAATTATTGAGATCCCGACACTTTGGTGTATCACCTGTGCATTCTGTTTGCCGCCATGGCGGGGGAGCAAAAACGAGTAGACTACTCAATACTGAGCTGTTTGCTCGACGCCAGTGTTCTTTGAGTAAAGAGCCCTCGGCCTAATTGCGCGTGATCCGACGGTGCTCGAACTCGGAGACTGCAAACTGTAAAACACTATTGGTTGACAAATTTACAACGGCGTAAGCCATTTTGCGAAATCAATGCAATAACAGCATGGTTAATTTAAAGCAATTTAATCCAAAAATTGTTCGATTGTCCGAATGCGTGTGACGTATACACGGTGTTTTAAAAGCGGAATGTTTCAGCTCCACCGTGTGTAACCAGCTAGACGAGTACGACCGGTAGTCTGACGACTGATCTATCGACTCTTGGGGACGTGACGATTAATGCGTCCTGGCTTCCAGCTCCACGCTGGTTGGTCTCCACCTGGATACGCTGCTGCCTGGACGTTGTGGATTGGTGCGTCCGAATCGCTAGGTCCCGGTGACGTCCCGCAGTGCGTGGAGGATCCCGGGATACGGATGACAAAGTATCGTCTGAGCGACAGCGTTGAATCGTCACAGCAGCCGGTTCTCCGCTGCACAGGTACACCACAACTCGACATTACTGGTACAGTTACTGTATTCCATAGGCATACCCAGAAATTGGAGTTGGGAGGGATAACTTGAGGCCTGATCGACCGAAAATTGCAGGCCGAAAGCGCGGAAAAAGTAGATTTTTTTAGAGGGGAAGGAAAACAATGAACTCCGTTTCCATCAGCTAGTGGGTCATGCGAGCGCTATAAGATCCCACGGGGGTTCGGGTTGGAGCCTTAGCCGCAAACGCTTTTTTGGTCATTAAAAGCTCAGAAAATGTTAGTTCTCCTGCACAAACTTGCATTCAAGACTGAAGTTTGAAGAAGGGGTCGCCTTCCCCTTACCTCTGCACCCCGCCTCCTTAGTTACACCAGCAATGGGCAACAAAACAGCTACTAACGAACGATTAAACAGCGTCGACAGTTAACTTGTCAGAAATTAACCACTAATTAATCGCTTAGTTTACTTGATAGTGCATTCTTAGCGACGTTACTTTAAGCGAAAATTATTATTCGTTAAAATTTTCTAAACGTTAATCATTAATTTCAGCAGCTCTGATTTTAACTGTAGTACAACTATGGCATCCGACGTTATGACAGATGTACTCTAACCGTCCAGGTTACTCACAATTCTATGAAGTAAAAAGACATATACGAGTAGTTATGTCTAAATTACACGTTTTTGTATTACCTGTCGATTAAGGTGCGTTTGTACGTATTATACTACTGACCTATATGCATTTCTTTACTTACTTATACTTATGGGGTGTTTACACGATCATGCAAACGTCCAGCAAACTTCCAGCAAATGTATTCAAAATACACGTACTAATGCTGGACGTTTGCTGGATCGTGTAAACACCCTATTACTCATTTACTAACCACTAGTTATTATCAAATAATATCATATAGTATATTATATTAAAAATTGTCTAGTGTGAGTTCAAAGTTAGTAAAATGCACAGCGAGATCTGATCAAAAATCGTCATGGCTTATCATGGACAATGCAAAAAGTGTCGCAGAATAAAAACGTTTTCAGTTTGCATTCGAGGCTTATCATCATCATCTTTATTTGAAATCAGACCACAAGGGTCCATTAAACAATACACAGTAAACATAAAAACAGACACAGAATGAAAAGAAAACACAGTACAATAAAACTAGAAGCTACAGGTTAACACACAAACACACGTATGATAGTGTTACAGTCGTACCACAGATTGTGCGTTTTGTTGGCTGGAACATTATCTGTGTGCGCAGGCAGCCGATGTAATGTCGTCAGGCCGTTGTTCGTGTTTTCAGCGCAAACTGCTGAGTGGTCGCAGTGGTTAACAGCTGCGGTAACTCGTGCGAGAGACTGCATCTGAGAATCTGTTCGTGACGTCACCGCTGCTGACGCTGCTGCATTTTCTACCGCTGGCTGGATGCAGCAACATCGAAATCAACGTCATTATTGCTACTTATCTTATTATCTTATTTAGTACAAATAACATTAAAACTGTTAAGAGTATTCAATTGTATCTTGGCATATCCTTACCCAGCGTTGTCTTGGGTAATAGATCCGCAAAGTTTGAACTGAGTTTCGGGCTTTTCGCTTGTTAGTTAAGGCTTTCATCTATTTGTGTCATCCTACTGTCACTCTGTCTTACCGTCCGCTGTGTTGTTAATTATGTTTGTGTTGTTTTTTCTTCTTTCTATGTGCTACCATTTCATGGTGAATAAAGTTGAATATATTATTTTTGTCCTGACAGCTAAAAACCTTTTCGAACAAGTATCACGTGGTCCATAAAGTTGGAATCATCGATTCAATTTCTGAAATAACTCTCATCATTTGCCACTATTAGTGGGCCCACAGTGTGGTAGCCTAATGCATATAAACTAATGTTAGTTAATAACTGAATGGAACAAATTCCCAAAACATTCAGCATAAAATAATTACTGTTGCGTCCCAGCGCTACGGATGAGTAGTAACTTTTCCGATATACAACCAACGCAGTAAAACAGTTAAAAAAATCGACAAATACGAAAAAAAATTTCAGTAAAAATAATATTGGATAAATATAAAACAGTGTAGAATCAGGTAAAACCGAAAGTGAAAGTGCGACCGGCTTACTTTGGACTTCTTTCTGCGACTGAAGAAAAGCCGAAGTCTGTTTTTCTTCTCTTTGGTCGGCGCCGCGCGACGCTCAAGCAGTTCAGACGACTCAACCTTTGTCTGATCACTGCTCTGTCTTCTGACGTTTGACGGCTGCCGTTAGACAAACATATTACACCACAATGTTTACTGTGACTGTTGTAGACCCAGCTACAAGCGAAACAATAAAATATTGCCATATAACTGTTACAAATTTGAAAAACGTGCCGCCCTGTGCCGACATAATATGCGGCACACCGGTTTTACATTTTTCCAGTTCCCTTTTTCCCGTACACGACAGACAAACAGACAGAGGGACGGACGGGCAAACGGGCAAGACATGTCATGTGGCCTATTAAAACGACTGCACTGTAAGACAGGTTAATATCTCAACCGTAACAAGTAATGAAGTAGCATAGCGATGAGTTAGCCTTAACCCATTTATGCATAGCGTCCCAAATATGGGACACCTAGTTTGACGCTACATCAAAAAATAAGTCATGCAGTAATGGGTTAATGTATGATAGAATCTTTAACGATATCTTCATTGCAAATTTAGGCCTAGTGCTAAGTGCGCTAGATTAATTATTTCGAACGTTGATCTCAAAATCAAAATAAATTTCGACGAAAATTAGTGGCGTATCGGACCGTTCTGTAAAAACAAATTAAGTGCAAATTTAAACCAACATATTATAGCAATATATGTTCTGTAATCAATTAACCTTCGGTCGAAGTAGTTGCAGAATATCGCCATTCTGTTTCCGTGCGGCGATGTCAATCGGCCGTTCGTGTTGCTGAAATAAAAAATAAAACAAAAAAGTTTTAGTTTTATCTAAATCTGCTACCGATTAATTGTTTAAATCGAGTAATCTACAAATAGTAACCGATTAATTTGTATAAACCACGAGAACGGAAAACTGCAAAATACTGATTGTTGCTATCTTTTGCAAACTAAAGCAAAATCGAAAGTGATGATGATGATGATGAATTGATGATGCATTGCATGTTCTGCTCGACCATATTTGTTTTTTTATAAAGTAATATTTAAATCGGAATTAAAACCAGCTCTTTTTAAACGACGACCACTTTTAAACCACAAACATGTCGATTTTTCATGAAATATGTGACAACATCCTGGCCGCGAAACTGAATAAACCGGTGCGGCCATAACATGCAGCTTGTGTAAAGCGCCGTTTGCATCCAGTAGTGACGCATTGCACGTGCAAGAAAGTACGCAACAAACGCAAGAAACGCAAGAATAGTACGCAACAAACGCAGCTGATGAAGCTGACGCAAGGATATAAGTGGTTGTTGCGTTAATGCGCCTACAGAGCGATGTAACTGAACCGAATTGAACTGAACTGACACAGTTTAGTTTTTACGAACTGACCAATGGACGAGCAGGGCAAGCCCAATAGTCATTGGTTGACGCGTACGTGAGCATAGTCACGTAGGCTACCTACGCCGTTCGACGGTGCCTACTGTAATGCAACACTGTTTTTCCATTGGTCAGTTCGTCAAAAACTAAACCGTGTCAGTTCAGTTCAGTTTAGTTACGTCGCTCTTGTGCGTTCCTTAACAGACCTTGTTGCTAATGTTGACGTCGGCATGATCGTTGGCGGTAAGTAATCGTGTGATCTTCCTGCGTCCTAGCGCCGCGGCAATGTGAAGTGATGTATCACCGTTCTGTTGCCATGACAACACACAGCCATTAATAGCCATTAATAGAACGTCCTTGGTCTGTGCTCAGCAGCGTGACGTCACAATGCTAATGACGTCATCGCATTGTCGCCTACAGATAGACGACAACACATGTTAACGGTTACAGAATTGACAAGAAATTTGAGCCAAAGCTCACGAAACGCGCGAAAGCCTATAGCAGTTCCGGTTCAGTAGTTTAGCTGAAAATTAAGGTGTTCACGCTAAGGTAATATACAAATACCAAATTCTCTATCTGGATCGCATAACGATAGTAACGTGGCGCTACCTTGTGAATAATATAGACTTGTATCGCAGCCCGAAATCGCCAAAAAATCCATAAAACCCCCTATTTTGGCGTTCAACGTCATTCAAGGTCATTGAATTCGGCGCCAATCGAGAGCCATTGTAGGACTTCCTATTAGTGATTAATAGTAACTTAGGCGCTATCTCGCACCGTTACTGAGATACAGCGACTTATTAGCCAAAAATCGCAAATCGTCGGCAGTTCGAGTCCATACCTATGACGCAACTCAAATCAACAGTTAGTTGAGCCGAGTCTTGTCGGCGTCCTGGGTGTAAACTGGCCATAAGTTATTTTCATTTTTATATACCCGCAATGTCGACGGGATGGGGAAAGAAACCCTATGTATCTAAGGCGCAAAATACGAGTAGGCCTATTGTAAGTTAAGCGCTCTACACATTTCATCTATTCTGTCCAAAAACTCTGTAACAATTAAGACAAAATCGTCAAGCTTCGCTGAACGTAAGTAGGCCTATTGTTCGCGAGGTGATTTTTTTAGCAAATAACATTTCGTGAATGCGACCTTGATCTTTGACCTATGACCTTGATATTCAACAGGATTGTGAACGTCACGTGAAGTACATGAGCATGTTCATGCAGAATTTCATCAAGTGAGTTAGCGTGTTCACGCAGAAAACTGGCGGCGATGCTGAAAGCAGTAAGCTTGACGACATCAAAAAGCAGGTGGGTGGCCAAGGAAGATGCAGGAGGCCTAGGCCCTCAATCACCAAACAAAAGACTAAGCACACGTTCAAAATGTACTAAATGTGCCAATTTTGTCAGTTGATTTATAGAAAAAAAACCACAGCTTATACATAAAAGCTACAATGCACCAAATCTGATTTTGGCTGAAAAAGTTTACAGCGCTCCCCCAAATCCTTTAACTGAATTTCAAAAACCCTACTTCTAAGGGAAAGAAAAAAGAAAAGAGGGGAAAAAGAAGGGTTAAAGAAAAGGAGGAAAAAGATAAAAGAAGAGAAAACAAAAAAGAGAAGGAAAGGAATAGGAAGTGATGCCCCCGACCCCCAATTCACATTTCTGGCTACGCCGCTGGAAAAAAAACGTCACGCGTGACGCTAGGCCCACTGACCGCATTCTGAAGATTAAGTGTTGCCCGTGCGTTGATGAGAATACAAGCAACCCCCGCGTGTCCATAACGTGCTGCCGTGTGCAACGCCGTATCGCCATACTGTCTCACCACATACACAACACCAAAGTATAGACCGGGGCGCATTTTCAGAAAATCTAACCTTCGAAGGCAAATCGTGTTGATTTATGGCATAAGTACAAGCTTTTCTTGGAGGGAGGAAAAATGGGGAGGAAATGAAAAATACAAAATTTAAGTTTGTTGTGTTCCTGGAAAAATGGCCAGTAAGGCGTCGAAGTAAAAAAATACAGATCAACATGATTTGTCCCCAAGACTTCAACTACGGTATGTCCCAAATTTTGCTTAATCTTTATGGAACAAAGCCAGAGCTATACAGGCCGAAACCAAGGCCAAACCACAATGGAAAAGCTCAAGAAATAAAACAGAATTGGGAATTAAGCTGGTACCCTCACAAACATGTACACATTGTAGCCTACAAGACCTTCAAGGTCATCAAAGGTCGACGATTATCATGTCATTTAAAAGGCAATTATGACACTTTATTATTAGTTATCAATAGAAACCTGGGCCCTATTTCGCACCGTTTAGCCACAATAGCGCGTACCAATATTTAAGGTCATCCAAAGTTGATGATTTTTATCTTACATGAAAGGACGTATGCCATTTCCTATTACTGATTGATAGTATAATGAAATATTCAGTCAATGGTGGTCTAGCCTAAGGTGAATTTTATCCATTGGCCTTGAGTTTGTGGACAAAGACAACGCTCTAATACCAGTGTCAAGACCAAGAACTAACACCACAATAAACAGTAAATTTGTTTAGTAAATAAAAAAAAAATAATTTTGTGACTATAGCCCTAGAGGAATCAATAAATCAATCTTAATTTTCATTATTTTTTAATATTTACACGTGGAAAAAGAGAACACCACTTATGAAAAGAACATTAAAATTACATTTAATCGGATCTTACGGCTGTCCGTAAATACCAATAAACTAATGTAATGCGGCAAGAACTAAAACTATAC
>Ga0209367_1012561_pt1 | contig 11043 bp, 7 predicted proteins | sample WorMetLIZISLAND2_FD_187412 | JGI IMG/M metagenome (GOLD analysis project Ga0209367, IMG submission 187412) | Marine gutless worms symbiont microbial communities from Max Planck institute for Marine Microbiology, Germany - Olavius geniculatus... ... | reverse complement strand
GTCCAGGCTATTCGGCGGCCACATGTCTGGTTCAATAAACTGGATGTTCTCGCGCTGCAGGTAACGCAGCGTGTTCTTCGCCGTGTGTGATGGAGCGCCGTCTTGCTGCAGCGTCCACTTGTATCGACCGCATCTGGCGTGGATGTCGGGCAGCAGACCTTGTGCCATTACATTGTTGCAGTAGTACTTGCTGTCGATCTTGGCACCCGGCTCGACGAAGACGACTTTTGTTTTGCCCATCCGTGACACGCCGACCGACACAGTGACGCTGCGTCATTTGAAATAGTAACTCGTATTCGCCAGGTGGCGCCACTGTTGCACATAATTAATTTCAATAACTTATGTTTCCATGTTGAGAATGAAACGACCTTGATTTCTGCAAAAAATCGTGTAGATCAAAGCAGTATTTCTGAAGTTAGAAGCTATATAACAGAGTGGCCCCGTTTTTTTTGGGCCACCCTGTATTTCCTTACCGTTAACATTTCTGCATAACTCTGTCACCTTGTGTACAACAAAGTGTTTAAAAATATACCCAACACGTTTGACACATGCAAGAGATCAGAAAAAATACCCAGAATAAAAATAACGTACAGAAATAAAAAAAAATGTACAACCAGGCTTTCAAAATATATGGCACATACTAAAATGCACACGTGCTGAAAATAAAATAAAGCATTGTCTTAATATATGCACACAAAATCAATGGAATTTATCGGTGGCTGCCAAGTGGCAAAAGATCAAGAGGAAGACCATCAGTGATATGAATGGATTGTGTTGAAGAAACCTCAGAAGATCGGGTGTCTACAAGTTCAGGAGAACATCTGGAAGACAAAGAATGACACTGGCAGAAGACACAGAACAGTGGCGGGAATCAGTAGCGAAAACTATTTGGTGGCAATTTTCCAGAGACTGCAAAATTCCCCACCATTTCATCCTCTTTGCAGCACTCTTACCCATGTTGCAGCTAGTTACCCACGTTGCGCATACATTGGGCGACTTCACTTTTTGACTTGCACTTTCGCTGAAACTTTCGCTGAGCCTAAACTTCGGTCTAAGTACCTACCTAAGTCAAAAAGTGAAGTAATTTCGCTAAGCGAAAACATGGCGATTAACACGGATAGTTTAGTAAACTAGTGTGGTATCAAAAAAAACGCCGTAATGGCTACACAATGACGTAAGACGTTACGTAATTACGTCATTTGCGTGCAACTAAATAAGCAAGTCCAAGCGTAACTGGCTGATTTATTTCCTGTTAGGTTTACTGGTTTTCCACCATTTTTAATTGTTTAGTTGAACTTTGGACTAAGTACAGACTTTAGCCTTCAGCTTTAGCTTTGGCTCAGCGAAAAAGCTCAGCGAAAGTCTAAGTCAAAAAGTGAAGTCGCCCAGTGTTGTAACAAAATATAGCAGTAATAACAATGTAGCGCATCACAAAATAGTGCCGTCTATCAAAAACAAACATCAAGCAGACATTTTTCCTGACACAATCATTTCCAGACAATAGTTTTGAGGGTTAATAACCAGACTTATCCATGAAATCAGTCAAATTCTCTGAAATTTCCCATTTTTAAAAAAAAATGGTCACTGCGATCTTACTAAAAAAGCTGGATGATGAAAACTGACCTCTCCACTGCAGTTTAGGCCAGCTGCAAAAAAGTTCACAAATGTGAATTAATTTTTATTCTGGTAACTATGGGATTCATTAAATTTGCCACAAAACAGCACCACAGCACCAAAACGTGCAAGACATGAAGTTAATTGTACTTATTAAACTCACAATGGACAGATAGATTGTTAACGAACTGCTTTTTGGTGACTAGTGATCAATTACACCCCTGCTGTGCAGTGTTAGCACATGTTCAGCATGAACAGCCATTAACTGGATATAAAAACATCTGTTATAACAGTGCATGCTTACTCAAGTTGGACCATAAAAGCATAATAAGATAAGAAAATAGAAACCTTAATATCAACTTGACCAATGCTACGATAATTCGCACAATAAAATCGGTCCAACAAGCAGGAAACAATACAATAACGACAGAAGCAATGCACGGCATGTACAGTGCACGGCCAGCAACATACAGGAGTGCTTGAAAAATTAAGCCATACAATTCAAAAACTAACAGCAATCTTCTTACGAATATGACAGCAATTTTCAGCTAAGTGCAAAAATCTTAAAAGATAAATTTGTTGGTACAATGCCACTAAAAATGAGGTAATATTTGAAGTAACAAAAGACTTGTTTATTTACATTTATAGGAAAAAAAAACATAAAAATGAAACAATGTAATAGAAGTTGGGGGTTTGTACTAAAAGTTTTGGGGAACAGACAACATTGGAGAAATTTGGTTCACAACATGATCTCCGACCCTTATCACCGAGGACGGAATGCGACGACAACAATGAAAATTATCCATGCATGGGGCACAACATTAATTATTCCAGTGAGGCTCCCATGGAAGCAAACGGACAGACCCTGTGACATAACCTGCTTCTATGGTGGAAGTAATAGCAACAAGCGTTCTTCCTGTGACTGATCAACGCTGTATCTAAGCAGTGAGTGGTTGCAGGCAAATGACTCAGTTGGCTATTGATGCTGATTTCATCTGCGCCAGCTTGATACGCTTCTCATCTGTACCTGCACGTATGACATAGAATGTGTATTAGCAAGTAAAAAAGGGTTACAGGGGGTCTACAGTTCTTAATGGTAATCCATCTCGAAGCTACATGTCTGTCATATAACATCACACACAGTGTACCTGACACAGGGGAACATGCCCTGCCGTCACCCCAGCCAGCGCTCAATTTACCTACTCCAGATGAGTTGACCTTGGCGGTTGGTTATGTAACGTTAGCTGTCCAAGTGTCCATAAATAGTCACCCATCTAGGTAGTGACCACAAAACAGCGACCCGACCAAGAATAAAACCCACAATCTCCTGATCTCAAGTCCATCATCCTAACTGCTGCATCACAAAGGTAAGTAGATAAACCTTGAAATGCTCAGTGTGCTATGGGTAGTAAAACAATGTTCCGGATGGCATCTAAAGGAAAACCGAGGGTGTTGTGCTAGTTTGAAAACTGTCAGACTCCGAGGTTAAAGGATTTAAGTCCCAAGTCCAATGAGTTTGACAAGATAGAATGTCCATCAGATTCAATATTCACAATCTGAGCATGAATGTGTGAAGTAACTGCAATATAAATTACACAACACTGCATCAACTGATTACAGAAAATTTATCTGCAATATGAAAATCAGTATCAGTAGTTAATTCCTAAATCATAGAGCAGCAAGTCTGAGTTTAGCGGGCTGGAGTCCAAGTCCTGAAAATAAGCACTTAAGTCCAACTCGAATACGTTGCTGGACTCGAGTGCTACATCAGTGGTAGACAGATAACAAAATAAACACCACAGATACAGCGATAACAAGTCTTGTGTAAAAACATTCACACCAAGTACAGAAAAATGTATCCCGAAAAAAATATTTAATTAACTAGTAACTGTATCAGTGTCCTATACTGATGTTGTGTAATTGTTTTATAGCCTTAAACTCACTGGTAGAGTTTTCATACAAAGTTTTACTGCAACCGTGTGCATCTTGCAGTTGTTCAAGAAACTGCTTGCTTACTTACTACTACTACTTACTACTGTAAGCAGCAGATAAATATGCACCAGAGCTGTCAGGTTTCAAGAAGGTCTGGTACATTTTGACAGCAACGATGAGACAGCAGAGAAGCACAGGTCCAATAAGAGCTCCTTCCAGACCCAGCCAATAGATACCTCCAGCTACTGCCAATGCTGTCATGTATGGGTGTCCACTACAACAACAAAAACAACTGCTACTAGTTTGGTTACTACTACTGCTACTGCACCAGCCACCATCACACTGACACTAAACTACATGATAATCGTACAAAATACAAATTTGTTCTGCTATTTTACACGTGCAGCTAACAGTTCAGTGGCCAAAATCAGAGTTACGTTAGCAGTATATCAATCATTCCTGAAATATGTAATTACTATTTGGGTAGCTACTAACTCTGTTAGCTGACTGGTTAAGAACCAAAACAGAAACTTACCACAAAAAAATCCAAAATGACAATAGTAAACAGAAGTAAAAAGTAATAAAAAAACAGCTGAGCTGACCCCTTAATCTCACTGTACATTGCTGTGTCGACAAAGAGTGTTGGCAGATAGTGTGCCAGGAAGATAGCAGCAGCCTCCAGCTTGCGACCGTTGACAAGCCACAGGTCAATGACAGCTGGTACTGCGGCAAAATATGTGCCCAGGAACGGCATTGCAGCCAGCACAGCAGCCAATACTACAACAACAACAACTACTACTATTATCGCCACCACTAATACTACTACTGATACTACAACACAGTGCTGTTACTGCTATCAATCAATCATCGGCTCAATTAGTTACTGTACAAAATGCAGCAATGCTCCGTGGCTGGGAAAGTAAAAGGTGACTTGGTGGAAAGTAAACGAAGAAAATCATGGCAGCAATGAATGCAGACTTACTCCATCATCAATTTCACCCCAGGGGCGGTGAACAACTCGATCCCAGGGGACAGGGTGTAAAACAGCCGTAACTGTAACCAATAACAGTAAAAGCTACAATTATGCATGCAGAAAACTATTTCGGAACGGGCAAATAGTGTAGCAGTAGTAGGAGTAGTAGTAGTAATATCGGCCATACCTGAAGGTATGAAGACAATCTGAACACCGAACAGCAGATGTGTCATCCAAGTGTACAGACCATAAAACACCGACATCTTGAGTGACGCTATGAAAACTGACCTGAACAAGCATGCGATAAAACATAACTGTGTGGTAGCCATAGTAGTGATGGTAGTAATAGTTTTAGTTTAGTTAGCCAACTATCAAAACATTACGGACATTTTTAATGACTCTATCAAGACTGACTTAACCAAAAAATGTGTTCCTAAATTGTGACTAATCTGATGTACTCCTTGCACATTATCTGCCGATCCCGAAAACCTCAACCAGAACCAGACATGAAGTGCAGTGAACAACAGTTACAGAAATATGGCCATCTCTTTTTTTTCAAATCATTGAGTGGCTGTTAGACATCCCCAATTAAATATACAGTACACTGATGCCACACACGTAGTCCTCTTCGTTATTTTATGAATTTGGTGCACAAGAAGAAAAACGACTCCATCTGCTTAACTGAAAAAGATAAATGATAGAGCAGCCTATGCAACAATGTGAATATCTATAGAAAGAATGCAAGCATGGCAATTTGACTGATGCTCAATGGAAGATAAGATGCTTAAAGATGTTGACGAAAAAGCAGCTAACATGATTGTCGGCTGAAGTGTTACACTATAGCTGATACAGCAGTCAGCCAGCAGTATGAACCAACTCACCCGATGGCTTCTTCAAAAGCAGTGCCAAATGCCAGATCATCAGATGCAGGACTGAGAGAAGTGAACAGATCAACAGGTTTATAGCTGTTAGAACTGGAGGCCAGCAGATAGAATAGAGCTGTCAGGAACACCACCTTAACACAGACATACAGAATGCGGCAAACAATTTTACCCCTCTGAGGTTTTCTGCTAATTTTTCCGAAATGGCTGAGAATGTTTAAACAAAATTTTACACGCCTATTATCCAAAATGTCAATTATTTCTGTTCTAAACCTGTTGCTTATCGTCAGTTAGTAAAACTCATGATGAACGTGTTGTGAAATGTAAAAATTTGGTGGGTGGTCGCACTTAATATAGCATAACTTTGTCAAAGTTGGAGATAATTGAATAAAATTTTGCAGGTTAGCGTAAATATGAATGGATAATAGGCGTGTAAAATTTTGTTTAAAAATTCTCAGCCGTTTCGGAAAAATTATCAGAAAACCTCAGGGGGTAAAATTTTTTGGTGCACCCTGTACATGCCTAACAGTAATAATAGCAGTAGCAACAGTGGTACTATACTGCATCCCAATGAAAACTAGCACCCAAAAAACAAAAAGTTATATATCAGTTTCTTTTAGAAATTTTGGACACAATAACTGCAAATAAAGTTCTCATGAACAACACATCAGTTTAGAAAAAAAAACATGACAACACTGACTTTTCTGAGGTTAAAATACACCACGAAAATATGAAGTTTACCACACAGCAGCTGAACATTGCACTTTTAATTGCAGTCTCACAATCCTATGTTATGACACTTCAGAAATTTTGGTCTCTTACACAATCTGATAAATCATTTTGTGAGTCGCCAGTGATGTAATACCAGCACCTCAGCTGATTGCAAAAACAGAGATGAGAAAATGAATAACTAAACATACAACTTCGAGGACGGTGTTAAGTATGGCTGTTCCACTGCCAAAGACCAGAGATACGATGGAGACGACGACGTTGACAAGCAAAGCAACGTTATTAACCAGCACTGCCCACACTGATTCCAGCACCTGTGTGTGAGCACAACAAAACAAAAAGTAACCACAGAAGTGCTGCACTACACAGTGAAATGGCCAAACTTATGTGCTGATTTTTGATGGAAAAAAAATTTGATCAAATTTTTCACACTTTGTGTACATTCGTCAAATTATGTCACCACATACAGGAGAGATTTAGTAAGCAATGCCATTTTTTCGGCAATCAATAAGTTACTGCATTCTGGATATATTTGCAATCAGTCTAAAGTTGTCTGAAAGTTGATGTTTCTTGCCGCAAAAATTTTCAGGGTAGAGGCCCCCAAATTTTAAGCATGTGAGCAAAGAACTTGCCCAGAGTTGTTACTTGACAGCAAACTGTCCGGGAGCTGATTTGCGACCTTTCGATCACTAATCCAACACCCTAACCACTGAGCCACCAAGTCAATGTGCAAATTGCAAACAGGCATTTCCAGACCACACTGCCAACCTGCAAAACAAACTGCCTTTTGACATCATATACGCACCATTGTCACTCAGTTTCCTAAAGGCATCTCAAAACTTTCCTGTTGCATCAGTCACGCCCGAACCTACCTATTGGATGTGGTCCCAGAAATATAGCTTATTGTTTAAGCTGCACTAAACCCCTCTATGATGATGATGAGAATGAAACGTCATAAACGGATACCGTGAGAAAAAGTCCGACGTTTTCACGTGCAAACTCGACAACGTCAATGTTGAAGAGCTGCAGGCTGGTAATGAGATCTGAAGGGCTGGAGATGGCTGAGAGATCAATGCTGAGCTGACGTTGTAATGAATTGTCCTGAATGACGCTCGACTCATTCTGTACAACATGCAAAATACTACAGTTACTGCAACAACTACAACGACCACAACAGCTACTACTACTACTACTATCAGATAAACCTATTAGAGATAAATGCTGAGCTGACACTGCATTGAATATAGCTGAATAACACTTGACTCCTTCTGTACAACATGCAGAACACTCGTACTACCGTACAACAATGAGAACTATAATGGCAACAGCAACTACTACTACACTGTGTCCCAATAAAAAGCAAACCCCATAAAAATTGTTGTAATTCAGTAAAAGCTTAACACCTTTGTTTAAAATTTTAAACATAATAACCATAAATTAAGGTAAGAAAAATGACATATCGGTTTAAAAAAATAACATAACACTGTCAATTTTATTTACATTTAAATTACATCAGTCAAAATATAAAGTTCACACCCAGCAGTTTTGCATAGGCCTATAATAACAGTTTGCCTACCGTTTTACAGTTACTTCATGTTTTGTGGGTGCCCGGTGCATTTTCTTGGCTTAATACCAGCTTTTCAACTGAATTAACATTGTCACCAATTTGCTTCTTATGCCTTTTACCACTTCCAGGTTTGCGATCCACAGTGCCAGTGTTGTGGAAAATTTGTCACACCTGGAAAATTCTTCCCACCTCCATATTCTCATGATGTAACTAACCCTAACCCAAACCGTAACCCTAACCCTAGCCCTAATCTTAACCCTAACCTGTACTGCTGCATGTGGGAATTATTTTCTGGTGTGACGAATTTTCCGCTACATCGGTTTGATCAGCCTTCGTAAGCAACTGTCTCAACGATGACAGAGACCAGCTTTTGTTCGAGAGCTCTTTGATAAATTTCTTTACTTCATAACTTTTTTCTTGGTGCAAAACTTTAATTAAAACTTTATCATTTTTGCTAAAAAACAATGTTTGTTACTGTTTACAGTTACACAACAGTGATGCATCAAAGACGTCTGGCTATAGCAGGCATCTGTGTGCTGTTTGTACAGGTGTGTAAAAACGAAACTTCCTAAAAATTTGATTTCTTCATTTATGGTTCATACTTTTATGCCAAATTTTGCGTACTTCTTACAAATTAACTAAAGATGTTTATTGTTGGACAATAATTTACACTAGTGGCAGTTTTAGTTTAACGCAGTTATTGACGATGTTCTAGGAGTCCACTTTTTATTGGGACACAGTGTACTACTATCATGGCTTGTGCGGTAGCAACAAGCTGTTGTATAAGCGATGTGCCAAGTCAATGGGAAGGCCAAAATTTCAACCCACAGAGCTCCCACATTTTCCAACCGATTTTAATGAATATCAATACCAAGAAAAATATCCAGGATATGACCCCACATACAAAATTTGGTTGATGTGGGACGACGGGAAGGGGGTTTTCGTAAGGAGGGCATTTTCTGTTACTTTTTGTGTTCCATCCTTTTTTGTATTCTGGCTCACTCCTACAGGTCACACCAGAAGACCGATTACATCCGTTTATGGCTCAAAACGTGTGTTTCCACATAAGGTAGGGCCTTTTGGGAGTCTCGATGATAAAAAGTAATGTTTGGGGGTCAAAAATCTTCAAAAACATGATTTTTGGGGGCCCAGATAGGCACTTCAAGCCAAATTTGCAAAATTTTTGAATCGCGATATCTCGAAAAGTACGCACTCATCAACACGAAATTTGAAGGGGAATTTCAGGTGCACAAATAGACTTCGTGGGTGGTCCAGCATTACAAAGTTATAATTCAAGATGGCGTAGGTGGTCCTACATGCAGGTATGCCAAAATATTAAACAAAAAATAAAATCCAAGATGGCGGCGGCCGCCATCTTGGATTTTTGCACAAACAGCAATAACTCAGTTGCCGATTAACATAGATGAATGAAATTTTGCAGCAGTGTAGACGGCTGCCACTGGAAATAGAGCATTTGACCAAAATGGACAAAGATAATAAATTCAAGATGGCGGCGGCCGCCATTTCGAATTCCATCCATTGCTCATAACTCGTTTACTATTGCATATATTTGCACAAACTTTGGCATGTGTATTACGTTGGTGGTCCTACATGCAGGTATGACAAAATATTAAACAGAAATAAAATCCAAGACTTTCATCTAAAAATTCAAACATCACCATTATACAATGTCAAAAGAACTTTCCTAACTGTGTAATGGTAACATTTGAATTTTTAAATTGTGATTTGTGCTGTTTTATATCTACAACCACAATGTCACCCTTACACCGTATTATAAACTAAAAAGTGTTTTTTACATAAATATTACTATTAGTAGCAGTAGTACTTGATGTAGCCAAGAGATCAGCTGACGCTGCAACGAGTTGTCTTAAATGATGCTCAATTCATTTTGTACATCAACCAACAGTTACTATTACAAGTACAAGTACAGACCTTGGCAAACCAGTTCTTGTAGATCTTGTCCCAGATATGCAGCACTTGCCTCTCAATCTGTTCCTTGCTTGCATCATCTCCGCTCAGCATTCCGCGCAACTGAACACAAGCAATACACATTAGCAGCAGAAGCAGAGGCAGTAGCAGCGATGGTAGTAATAACAATAGTACTGATATTTCATGCAGCAAAACACACATTTGTTTATTCATCATCATCGATCTCAATCAAACCGCACGATCAAAAATTCTGAAAGAATTACTAAAAATTCTGACCATGTCTAGAAACGTACTAAACCAATCAGAATTTGCACCCTGCAGTTTATCACAGATAAAGAAAGTGAAAACTGGTTAACAGTGGAAGATAATATCTTGCTGAAAGACACTTAGTTAGTGCTATAAAAGATAGATTAGACAGCAGCAAGAAAGGTGATGCACCTGCTGTGAAATCCAATCCCTACCATAGACGTAGGCATTATCAACCACAGATTCCAAAGTACTCTCCACAGCTTCCTGGTCTGGCAACCACCTAGACAACCACAGTCTCGCGTAAACTACAACAATATATGCAACTAATTAATATTTCCTGTTTCTTTTCACTTTTTTTTCACCAATCAAGCCACAAAGACCAAAAATTATTTAACTCTCCATGGATAGGTGTAGTAAGTGCTTGCTTGTGCTGGTTACGGCCATCATGAAGAAAAAAATGGCGAGTTCTGCATAACAGAAGGCCCTTTAACCAGGACTGTTGGTATACTGACCCAGTTGGTTAAAGGCAATGGCTATTACTAAAGCTGGCCATCCGGCCAACTTGGGCTGTATGCTAGCTTAAGTGGGTTTAACTCTTGCCAGCTCAAATCACTGCAAAGGGGGTAAACTCTCATGCAGTAGCTGTCTATGTAAAATTTTCTTCTTCTTCTTCTTCTACAGGGCTTGCACACACACTATTGGTTAAATGACAAAAGCACAAAATACATACACTGCAGTAGTGGGCTAGTAGCAGTGCAGCAACATGTTCCAAAAGTTTATTCCTGATTTGAGTTAAACTTGAGGAAAAATAAATGAGTAAACGGAAAGAAGTACAACCTGATGACCAAACACACTGCACTAGTTCAATGTGCATCATCTTGTTCACAAAGTCATTGCTGCTGCTAATGTTGATGATGCTACAGCTACCACTAACATTACTACAACTGCTAAAATTACAACTACTACTAATAATTAGAGCTGTCACAATTGACGCATTAATTAATGCGTTAATGCATTAATAAATTAACGCGCGTTAAAAAAAATTAACGCGCTTTAAAAAAATTAACGCACATACGTAAATTTATGTTAATTTACTAAATTTTGTGAAGCAAAAGTTGAAATATTCCGTTAAACTGCGGTTATTTGAC
>Ga0209367_1012559_pt1 | contig 11044 bp, 4 predicted proteins | sample WorMetLIZISLAND2_FD_187412 | JGI IMG/M metagenome (GOLD analysis project Ga0209367, IMG submission 187412) | Marine gutless worms symbiont microbial communities from Max Planck institute for Marine Microbiology, Germany - Olavius geniculatus... ... | reverse complement strand
GTAGAGATGAATGTGATTTTCTGCGTTTCCAAATTTCAGAAAAATGAGCGAATTTGCGGCTTTCATTGAACGTTCAAAAGCAAAAAGTGTTTCAGCTTCAGGGGGGCTTCGCTCCCCTGACCCCCCCCCGACCAGGGGCTCTGCCCCTGGATCCCGCTGGGGGCTCCGCCCCCAGACCCCCGTTGTAGGCTCGCGCTCTACGCGCTCGCCATAGCCCTCTCTTTGCCAAATCCTAAATACGCCATTGGGGAAAACGGAAGAGAAGAAGAGGGAAAAGGGGAAAAAGAAAATGAAAGAAAACGGAAAAAGCGGGAGGTAGGGGAGAAAGAGGGCATACGAGTTGATAGGGGAAATTGCCTCCTGGTCCTGAGGAGGATGGACGCTCCTGCTTACAAACAGCAACAGCCATTTTAGTGAACAAATTGATGTCACGTTCGTCGGCGCTAGCCGCTAACGTAGATTGTTGTCTGATGAAAAGTTGTAGCTGCTTGCAGTGTATCGCAGCCAAAATCTCGTAGCGGCTAAGTAGCCAGACGCGCTTCAGATGTGAGAAGTTCGAACTTTACTGCAGAGTGATTGTCAAAACTTGAACACCACGCACATATGTGGTACTGGTGTTTTTTTTCTGTCAGCTTCCTCTTTTGCTTTCGTCCTTACACATGCACGAGTTAGTTCAGGAGGTTTGACACTGTCACGTGGTCCAGCGTTTTCAACAACTGACAACAGACGAACAGAGAGAGAAGAAAACGGACAGCAAGAAAGCGTCAACAGACATTTACCGCTATCGTGTCGATTCGTTTAGGCAAAATTTGGCGTCATTATACGATTTGATGAATATAAATTTCACAGTTTAGCTGTGAGCGTGTTGCCCAAGGCGAGTGGCGTATAAGAAAGCAGCGTGTGTATCCGTCTAATATCCCAAGCGTCCTGTACGCCTGATGCGTTCTGCATACATGGGTGCAGCAGCGTTTTGCGTTTCACGAAAGACTGTCATTTGCTTTGCGTTCTACTTAGCAAAGAATACTGAAAACCAACGCCTCTGGCCCCTTTCTGTGATGAACACCACCTGAGGTCGCTGTGGCGTTTTGCTGTGATCCCGTTTGGAGTGAACTAATTAATATTTACCACATACGATCGCGTTCTAGTGACGAGCACATTATAGCTAACAGTGGACAGACGTTATTGTTCCATAAGCTACAAATTCTACAGGAGCGATGGGCTCCCACATTTCTCTCAGAATGAGGGTGTAATCTGTGTGCTTCCGACAGGGCCGCCCAAAATTAATGACCAAACAGTACTGTTGATAAAGGGCGTAAGAGCGTTGTGATAACTACCACGGATAGTCAAATTTAGTTTCTTTTTTCCTTATTTTGATACCATTTCCTGGTGAATAAAGATTTTCGCAATTGAAATAAAGTGTATAAAAAGGCGCAGTCTGTAGCCGCATTGTAACTGTTATTACCTAACTGCGTAGCTGATGATGTTTTATTGCCAATATTGCCGTGGACATATACTTAGTTACCCCATAAACGTATATGGAGAACGATTCTCTGTTGACGTAATATATACGTACAGTTTGCAAGTCGGTGAGTGCCGTAGCTTTCGCCGAAACTGCGTACAATGTCTGACCAAACAGCTCCGCCCACTTCTCGAATCTACGCGCACACATGGCCTCCACAATAAACACAAATAAACACAACATTTTCTACACTTTTTCTCTGTTTTGCGCCCGATAATTTAAAATTTACTCAATGCGATGCCATCATGCCAATACCATCTTCGCCAAATCGTCATCAACATATCGAGTAGCGGTCTGTTGTTTGGCTAAGGTTAAGGCGGGGTGCGTTCACCTGTGTCAGGTCGGGTGGCAGGTAACACGGTGTCGTATCATACGACAGGTGACGCTCCGTAGCTCTGTGATGACTTTCTCTTAAAGATCTATATACAGCCTTTAACCTTTAACTGTTTTAGTCTTTTACTGGCATAGACGTATTCTCTAAAAGCGTGTAGGCCTACAAAATGACAGAAGTGAACTAAACTAAACTTAACTCGCTTATAGTACACTTAACGAACTGAACTAAAACGACATATTCAATCCCGTTCAGTTCGGTTCAGTGCTGTTGCGTTGTACACACTCTAATGCAGTTGCAATAAAGCGATCATTAAAGATCCTTACTGCATCCTATTCGCGTTGCTACACTACCCTGTAAATCACAAATATTCAAAATTCGCAGCGAATGCAGCAACGGAAGATCCTGGGCGCGACAACTGAAGAGAATGTGGCCGTGGCAAATGATCCGCCACAAATTCGTCGTTCGTTCAGCACGCCCGACAGCACGCATATGATATGCAGGCTGCTGTCGTGGGAATTATTTTTTTCGCCGTAATCTTGGTTCGCGGTGAAATAAGCGACGCCGACTAAAGATCTGACTGGCATTTTTCGTATATCCAAGAGTCGACGGCTCAAAATATTCGCCGAACCTTCGTTTTATATAACAAAAGTCTATTCACACGGACACGCTAAAAATTTACAGAATGGCCGACTGTGTGCATCCGCAACAACAAAGAAAAACCGACGTTAAAGTAACACGTTTTTTTTCCGCACGAAAACGACCTCTATAGTCAGCAGGTTCGTCAATTCCGGAGTTCAGATTAACGCAATTCATTACAACAGTTGCGGCTTGCTACAAGTCAAGTTTTAGCAGTTCGAGAAACAATACACCTATCCCACTGTTCATTGTGCAGCTTGAGACCTCCGCGTTAGCTTTCAATGACTAACTTTGGTAATCGTTAATTCACCGATAGCGGATTGACGGTAGACAATAAACAGAGAGAAAAATGGCACAGTAGCAACACAGAAAAAAGAAAAAAAATCCTCACTTTGTTATTTCGAATTTTTTAGAAGAAAAATGTACCAGCTGAAATTGGAATTCGTCAATATTTGTCAAAAATGCGGTGTTTTTCTTTTTTGATTTACGGCGCACAAATATTTGTTAAATGTACCACAAATATTATGTCTAACTCGTATTCATTAGGAAAACAAAGTCCCCATGGATTGCGTTATTTTATCACATTTACAACTTGCGCAAAATTGCTGCAAAAACCTCGGCAATCTTGGGCGTAAAGTGCAGAAGAAGAATATTATAAAAGGTCATGTTATGACGTAGCTTGCTTACGCGCACAAACACTGGTCTTCATAATCCGGCTAACGACATCTGATTGACATGAGCTAATGACACCGCACTGCGTCATCTAATAGCCGTCATATGTCAGCGCTAACAAACATACGGTGCATCACGCAGACATACCACTACCTCATACCGCAGTAGTCCACTGCCCACACTACCGCAGAAATTAGCAGGCCGCATAATTGTGCCATAATTGTTATGGTATAGGCCTATACAGTGGCTACCACACAAGATACGTCATTATTGACGGCAAAGGGCATGCAGGAAACGAATATGCAAAAGCCAGCCGAGTTGGCTTAATCCGACGCACTTTACCAAGTTAACAATTACTAGACTTCTAAGACACACTGGTCGGTGATCCGTGAATTCTGTCCGTGAGAGAGAGAAAAAAAGAGAGGAACTAAGGTAGAAAAGACTCGGGAAAAAAAGAGTTTTCGGCCGAGAATGGACGACATTGCGAGACAGCTTGAGAGCAGGTATAGTACCTTGTGTGACATCGCATTCACTATAGGCGCTATAGTACACTGAACATTTTGTAAACCAGGCACGAAATATCCCGAGGATATCAGAGCAGTGTTCTGTCTACGACGACGATGTACTTCGCCTGCGAAAAGTTATAGCACAGGCCTACAGACTTCTTACAGACAGGATTAATGATATAGAAAAGTGCACAAACTTGTGTTTGTGCACTTCTGTTCATGTACTGTTTCTGAAGCGACAAGAGAGTGGATCGCGTTTGACAGTCGCATCCAGAATATTGCGTTACCACTGTAGAAGCGCTGGTGCAGCACGTCAGTGCCAGTAATCAGCTTAAGCGGTAATTGAGCCGGACGGCAAGTAAGTCATTTGTTGTACTAGACAGAGACAGCTATACGGTTACGTTCTGCATTTGTCAATGATTTGATTGATTACGGGCCGTACGTCGGTCGTTGTCCATGCTGCTAAGCCCGGCCCAGCCACAGCCAATCATTGCGCAAGCACCTGCTACAAGTTACCATGGCAACCGCATCAGCATCATCCGCCTGTCATCGTAACATTGTCTCCGCGCGTGGCTTTCCTGACATCATAGCACGCATTCATTCACCCAACCGACCAACCAACGGAAAAATCTAACTGTAGTCCGACCCTGCAACCGAAGCCACAGTGTTGTCCGCAACAAGCCTGCAGCATCACCCATGCAGATTCCGTGTGAACACCAATGTTATTATCTCCATCCTACTTGTGAAACATTGAACACTGGCCAGTGACTTCCGTTTGTAGGCCTACTTCCGACTGTCTGTCTCTTTCGCCTACACACTACTAATTGCTGGGTGATTTTGTCCAGAAGGCTTTTGTCCAGGGCTGGAAAATTAGTCCGAAAAACGTGTTTTAGTTTTCTAAAAACTAAGAAACCTCAAAAGTCCAATTTTTAGGCTTAGGCCTATCAAGGTTTTAAAAATTTTTTTGTGAAATTTATCACATATATATAGCATATTTTAATTCATGCTTTAATCGTGATTTTTGAGTTATTACATCGATCGTGTCATTATGTCGTCACTCATAACAGGATGTGGTTGGTAATTTTTGTACGCTGTTTTTGGACAAGAAGCCAAAAACCTTTAAAAACTAAAAAACCTAAAACCTAAAATTTTTCTTTAAAAACCTAGGTTTTCCAGTTCTGCTTTTGTCCGTTACGCTGCCCACAAATTTTAATCCGACGGAAAAAATGCCAAAAACAACTCAGCATCGTCTCCGTACAAAATTCGAGAGCTGCACAAGTGTGCTGCGTGTTCCCTGGCCTGGTAGGGGAATCATGCAGCGTTCGTGAGTGGTTTGTCCAATCATGGCTGGAAGATATGAAAGACAACGCCCTAAAAGAAAGACAAAAAATTGAGCTCACGAGAAGCGCTAAAGACTATGGCAGTTCCTATTCGCAAACTGTCAGTCTATCTCCAGCCATTTCGTCGCAGTTCATTCTTGAAGCGTGCGCTGCTGCCGAAGATCGCAAAAATCAATAAAAACCCTTATTTTGAAAATTTAGGGTGTGAATATGACTGAAAAGCTCGTCACTAGTGCTTGTTGTGATAGGCAACATGCCCATGGTGATATGCAACCGTTTTCACGAAAGACTGGACAACAACGGTAAAATAACGGCTTTTACGGGGGTACCGCTATTTGATGCCCTCGTGCGCAGGTTTTCTTAAACGTAGAAAATCGAGACTTGAACCGTTGAAATCTACGTTCAATGCTGAAAATTTCATATGCAGCTTGTCCATGTCTATCTCAAATGGTTTCGGCGCAATTCGCTCTTGAAATGTGTGTCGCAGTCCAAAATCGCCAAAAAATCCATAAAACGGCCTATTTTAGCGTTCAAGGTCATTGAATTCAGCGGCAATCGAGAGCCAGTGTACAACTTCCTATTAGTGATTAATAGTAACCTAGGCCCTATCTTGCACCGTTATTGAGATACAGCGACTTAATGGCTAAAAATCGCAAATTTTTCCACCCCCTCTTATTCAGCGCCCTTGTTCGGAATGACCCCCTTCAAATTTATGGAAAAGTTTTACCGTTCCTGAAACTAAAGTCTTCCATGCAGCGACGGCGAAGATTTGGCGATCCTAGCTTCCACCATTTTGACTGATCCACCAGTGTGACGGACGGACAGACGGACAGACAGAATTGCGATGTCTAAGACGCGCTGAAATCAGTAGCTGCTTTCGCGCATCGAAACGCACGCCAGTTTAGTACGCTGCAGGTTCATCTAGCTGGCATTCAGTGAGTCGACATTCGCTATGAATAAACTGCAAAATGATACAATTTTCGTCACTTTTTCACTCATCCACGCGTTACTTCTCTTTGGCCGTGAATCGTTTACAAGGGATCTTTGGGTCAAGGATCTATCCCCGTAAAGACGCCCTGACCAGCTAAGTATAGGGACAAGCGCGGAACACAACCTGGAGAGATATGGAAACGAGCGTTCTGTAGGGGCTGTTGCGCGGCTATAGAGGCTCCACGGACGCTGATGCAGACGACGAATTATTGCTTGCAGGTTAGACCGTCCAGTGACAGAAGATTCATAGACACGCTTCTTGCCTTCTGATGGAAGTCACTAAAAACTCTCGAGCCTATCCGTACTACCGCGGAAATAGGGCCTATCATTATAACAATTACTACTAACGCAGCCCGTGGCATACCACACGTCAGCCAAAATCGAATCGAAAGCGCGGAAAACATATACGTGACAAGGCAAAAGGCTTAAGGTTTCTTTAAAGCAGGTGATGAAAACGTACAGCTGAAATCGTTAGCGAAATTCAGTGGTAACGAATTTCAGACTGCAAAAGACTGTACAAGTGCCAGCCTTGAAAGAACGACTTTAAGATGGCCCGGCTATATGCGGCATATACATTATACTGCACATGGTCGAGGATTGTCGTTTTCATCATGATTGAGGCCGCCGATGTGATTCTTTCCCATACATATTCTACTGTTCATCGACGGATGCAATATGAAAACAAGAAAAGTCCTGATAACGCAATGGGGAACGCGCAACAGCAGTGCATGTTTGAAAGCCCAGTAAAACAAGATCTAAGTCAGTCGCCAGAGAGCGACAGACGACCGGCGGCTAAATTATCTCTAGTGTTTTACTCGTACTCACCAGAGGAAGCGACCTGTCTCGCTCAGCCAACGCCGTATAGGCTAAAAATCGCAAATTTTTCCTACCTCCCTCTCATTTAGCGTCTTCGTTTGGGGTGACCCTCTTCGAATTTATGAAAGAGCTTTACGGTTCCTGAAACTATAGAGTCTTCCAGGCAGCCGACGGTGAAAATTTGGTGATCCTAGCTTGCGCCGTTTTTGACTGATCCACCCGTGTGACGGACGGACGGACAGACAGACAGACAGACAGACAGACGGACGGACAAAATTGCGACGGCTAAGACGCGCTACAACACTAACTGCTGTTGCGCGTAGTAATTATTAATACAGAAAGACGGCCCGCGTTCGTCAAAAAGACGGCGATGTTTTTTGTCCGACTCACGGCATATACTAAGCCCGATGTCGGGCGCTGAGCACATGCCCGACTGTCTGTCTGTAAGTATCATTGTCAGTGTCGGTGCCCGACTGACAGTGACGTCACTGCATGGTGGTCGGCTGCTGACAGCGCGTGGCCAGCAGTCGGCGCATCACAGACGACGTGAGCGGACTGACGACCGACAGCCGCCGCATACTGCAATGTGCACTAATGACTTCTTCATTCGTCGGCGCAACGCCAATCGTTACTAAAAACAGTGAGTTAGGATTTTTCAGCTATGAAGTTCAACGCCTCAATGCTGAAAATGGGGTGGAGTTTTGCGGAAAGACAGTGTGGTTTGGATTATCCACCAGTAAAAGGCCTGTGGGGAGAGCACTATAAGCTTCCCCATATTGAGTATGGGCCAATGGTGGATTCAGAAAGGGGGCGGCCGACCCCTATTTACTGGATGCATCTTAAAACAAGTAAAAATTTTGCACAAAAATCGTTTTGCATAATTTTTTAATTTGACATCATTCTCTGCCCTTCCGCACGCCCCCTATTGCAAAATTCTGAATCCTTTATTGTATGGGGCAAAAACAAGACGAACAAAAGTTTTGACGCTCATTGTGTTTTCAGATGACCTTTTATGCAATGTTCAAATACATCACTTCACTCATTTTTGTCACGCTCGAAGCCCTCTGGAGAGTTGCACCGTAGCCTACATACACTGCCAGTCGGGCAACGGATCGGCAGTGGTGATGAAACGTGAAATGGCTGCGTGACAGCGGACTGGAGTTTGGCGAATCCTACACACCTTCCCGTCAGCCAGTAGGTATCAGATTGGGCAGCTTCACCGTCATGACGGCGACCGACGGCGCAAAAGAATCATCGATGACGTCTTCATTAAAATTTGAGCAGCGGCTGCAGAGGCTGACCCTGTATCCAAGCTGGGTCGTTACGGGTTACAAAACAAGACGTACTGATCTCTTGTTAACAAGATCCATAGCTTTTGTATAAGCTTAGCTTTCAGCATTCGACTACCAACGGACCATACTATTGTTGGTGTATGATTAATAAGCAGGTTATCGACTGAGCTAACCTACCTTCATCCATTTTCATAATCTCATCAAACAAGACCATGAACGTATCCTCTCTCGCCTTACGTAACATCTGTCCCCAACGTATAAAAAACACCGAAAACACCGCGGCTACAAAATAAGAATTCGTGGTGATCCGTCTTTAATGTTGAAATTCGTAATTAATAGCACATTTTCAAATCCGTAAAAATTGTTTTTATAAAACTCGGTAACCACGCAGGACTGTTTCGCCGCATTTCGATCAGTAAGTTTTAAGACATTCCTGTTCTTTAATCCTGGTACTACACCGTGCTGGATTTACATAGGCTCTTATGCCTATACGTCATTTGTATCTACGAGCACTGACGTTTCATGCAGTAGTCAAGCGGAAAACGAAAGAAGGAAGAAATAAATAAAGCTTATTTTTTATCTACAAAAAATTAAAACTTTGTAAAAAAACAAACTAAAAAAATTCTGTAATTTTCTCACTGATCTGTCCGCCTCATCGCATTCGGTAAAGTTTTACGCCTGCCCTGTGTGCATATTTCACGTGACAAACGCGAATATTACTGTTATTACGAAAGTGATAATATTCCGGACCCTAAATGTCAGCGGTCTGCAGGGCAGCAGCAGCAGCAGCAGCAGCAGCATGATGGGAGCGGCGTGAAGTTATGCGTCTCAGGTGTGCAATAGTAAACACAATTAGAACGACGGACGGACGGACGGACGGACAGACGACGCTACGACAGCGACGGAACGCCAGTGTGCACGCATTCTAACAGCTCAGAGGCACGACAAACTGTCACTGTGTAGAGCTCTCCGTCGACACCTGACGCCTCCGCACTGCAATGACTGCTACAGGACACACTGACTCCCGGGACTGACTACTGCAATCAGGCACTATGCAAACAGGTCCATGCAGCTACAGTACTATATGGGACACCGCTCGACAGACAGCAGACGACGCTCTATAATGCAAGAGCTGTAAAAAATAACTGATTCTGATCTTTAACCTTACTATGACCTTAACTAGCACAGCATGGGATGACGGAACATATTACAAGTTCGTGGTCGCTCGTACGTCTTAAATTTTATTTCATTTTGATGAAAATTCGGACAGTTGATAGGAGGAACCTGAGAAGCAACAACGAGTTCGAAATCTCTTCTCCTGTTTTCTCCATGTTTAGTCACGATACTGAATCTGGGTCTTAGGCCTATATAGTGTTAGCTGTAGTTAAGTAAAACAGCACGGTCCGCGCGAAATGGAATGAAACAAAAAACGACATTGCAGTGGCAAAACAGAGAAAGCTTGAAAAGATCGAGTAAAGAGACTTACGCGACGGTGGGCAGCTGATCGTTGAGTTGCTGAGACCGGGACGAGTCGAAGCAGCAAACAGCCATCAGCATTATCAGCAACATCATCATCATCATCGTCAGAGCTGAAGTTCGGGGACTGGTCATCTGGGACGGGCGGTGGCACGCTGCGGTCAGCATAGGCTCTGAGATGTCACCGTTGTCAACAGTATTAGGAAATGATGCCGTCTGAACCGCAGATCAGCTGACGCAGCAGCAACAGCAGCAGCAGCAGCGTCGGCAGTACGAGCAGGTCTGTTTGCCGTCTCATCTCATCTGTAATACATGTCATGTAATACACGATTACTGCATCATCGCATCGCGTTGGCCTCCGTCACTCACTCGAAAATAACATCATTCTAGCATACACAGGAGTTTCTAACATGCGGCCCAACCCGAGTTGCCAAACTCACGTTTGCCTTCTGTTCTTCGAACATGTTTGACAGTGATGTGTAGAAAATTGCTAGAAAACACACGTGACGAGGACTAAAGTCTACAGCCTTTTTCGGAAAATCAGCTTGACAAATCTCGCTTATACGTGTAGTATAACTTACGTAAATTTCAAAACGAATTTTGCCCAAATTTCGAGCAAAACAAAAATTGTAGAAAAAAATACATAAAACTGACAACACTGAAATGAACGAGGTCACTCGACAGTTAAATTTACCGCAGCTTATTTAGCTGTAAATTCTAGTTAGGGCCTACGTAAACATTTCAGCACTTAATACTGCCACCAGGCCTATAGCAATGTCTGATTGACGAGATTCAGTGAGATTAACCTGTCTGGATTCCGTCACTCTTACTCCCGCTACTGTTATTTGGTCTGTTCATTTAGCTTCAGAAGCTGCTATTCGTTAACGAATATGAACCAGGGATGTGCACGAGACCTTCTGAGCCGAGACCGAGACGAAACCGAGACGAGACGTTGCAACTTCCGAGACGCTGGCCGAGACCTTAAAGCTCCCGAGACTCTCGAGAGTCTCAGGAGCTTCAACGTCTCGCCGAGACGTTTTCCGTGACGTATGGTGAAACACACTGACAATGAAAAAATTATACCATGGTAATCGTTTTCTATTTGTGATTTTGTGGGTTTTTGCACTTTATTTTGACAATTATCACTGAATAATGAACGGCTTGCACCATAAAGAATTGCAGCTCTAGTGCTGTAGACATGAGCCGTTATGTTTATCGCAATTTGCAATCAACTGAAATTAGTAATCTACAGGTGATTATAGCCTTATACGTCGTCTACATTTGGCTGATAAGATTCATTCTGACATCATACACTTTATCTTCATTGCGACTAGGTCATTTTATGACGAAAAAAATACTGACATGACATAATTCTGCTTTATGATAAATAAGTAAATGAAAGAGTAAAAACATTGTAAACGAATATGTCTAAGCCACAAATGTCATGCTGGTTAGTATCGCTC
>Ga0209367_1012558_pt1 | contig 11045 bp, 8 predicted proteins | sample WorMetLIZISLAND2_FD_187412 | JGI IMG/M metagenome (GOLD analysis project Ga0209367, IMG submission 187412) | Marine gutless worms symbiont microbial communities from Max Planck institute for Marine Microbiology, Germany - Olavius geniculatus... ... | reverse complement strand
TGTTTCTATCACCTCACTCAGAGTACGTGGAGGCGTGTGCAGCAGAGCGGTTTAACGACTGAGTATAAAGAAAACCAGGAACTGCGACACTTCTGTGGAATGCTCGATGGCCTGCGTTATTTTTTTCCAACAATCTTTGTACCGTATACACAGGATTAACCCTTGGTTATTTATTTACAAGCACAAGAAAACGCCAAAGTCCAATGTCGTATAAAAGCAATATTAAAAAAGTATCAAACTTAGTAAAAATATCAAACTTAAATTAGCCCAACAAAAAAATTAACTACAAACCTATTATATAATTTTGTTAAATACGTTTTGGCAAATAAGTGGCCTTTTGTCCGGTGGCCTTTTGTCCGGGATTCGTAACTGACGCGCTGCGGTTGCTTCGAGTAGGCCTACGTCGTTGAACTGCTGCAGTTAACGGTACTGACTGTTCGCTGTAACGTTGCTCGTTCACGTTACTGCACTGCTCGTACGATTGTCGGAAGCGATGTCTACGTCTGTGCTGTCGATAAGTCGTCAAGTTTAACTGTACGACATCGTCGTGCGAATCGCTGTCGATAACGATGAGCGGACCGAACAACAATCCATTGGCGCGTCGTGACAGTGTTTCCAAGCGCTCGGCTATGCTGCCGACACGCTTGTCGAGACGCTCGTCGACTTCCAACTTGGTGACGTCACCGGAACTGGTCGGAACGACAACAACGGCTACTCCATCTACTACAACGACGACTACAACGACATCGGTCAACACACAGATCCGGCCGTCGGTAACGTTTCAACCTACTACAACTAGTTTGCACGTGCCGCCAGCTGATGAACCTGCTCGAGTTGACTCGCAAACGCAACCGACAACTACGACTACAACTACAACGACGTACGTTACGACAACAAACATTTTGTCATCAGCATCGTCGTCGTCATCGTCATCGACACTGAATGGATCATCAGGTATAACGACTATCATCGTCAACGGCGGGAACGATTCAACCTTCGCACCGCCACCATTCCGAGGTGTAAACAACGAGGATGCGGGGGCGTGGCTGCGACGTTTTGAGAAATACGCCGTGTACCGTGGCAACAACGACATTGACAAATTACATCTGATGGCACTGTTGCTACAGGACGCTGCCAGTGATTGGTTCGATGGGTTGGACGACGAGATCAAGGTGGAGTGGAGAGCCTTGAAGGACGCTTTCATACAACGCTTCGAGGACACGGAGGTCCTGCGTTGGCGCAGAGCCAACGAGTTACTACAACATCGAGTCCAAGGACCATCGGAGACCGTAGATGATTACGTTACAGCAATGCGCAAGCTAGCGAGATCGCTTGGGATCAATGGAGATACCGAACTTTATGCAATTCAGCGAGGTCTGCGACCTGAATTTTTGGCAGCTGTGATACGGGCACAGGCAACGACAATAGACGACGTCCTGAAAACTACTCGTGTCGCTGAAACAGCAGCTACAATCGTAAAGATGACGACAATGTTAACCGACACGACGGTCGACAGGGCGATCTCCGACGCTTCTGTCACTAGTCAACAGGCTACAGAGAACTTTCACAAGCTGACGGAGACGACAACTCAATCAACTACGAGCGAGCACGACAACAGCTCGTCATCGGCGTGTACTTCGGCGTCTACTGTGACGACGACGACAACATCACAACGACGTGTCGACAACGCTGTCGCTGAGGGTCGTCAACTCAGTGAACGACAACGGTCATCGAGAAATCACCAGAATAGAGGTCCGAGTAATGATTACATGCATGTGAATCTGATATTTTGTGCTTTTTGTGGTAGTCAACATGAAGCTGGTAAAGAGTTTTGCAAAGCTGCGAGTGCGCAATGTTATAAATGCGGGAAACTAGGCCATCTATGGCGCATGTGTCACTCTCAGTTGCAGGGAAATGTGACCCCTGAATCAACTCAACGTATGACCTTGAAACGAAATTGGAATCTTAACTTCAGCTCTGGATTTGATTATAACCAGAGTCCCAGAAGTCCACGCAATATGCGACATATTTAGCAATCAAGCCGTTGGGGACTTGGGCAGGCAAGTTTCCCCAAGGCGAGTTCTGAAGACACAGAATATGAATCTCCTCAAAATTTAATCCCAGTCACTGTAAACAATCGCAACACTTTGGCTATTGTTGATACTGGAGCTTCAGTTTCATGCTTAAGTCTGAATTTTGCAAGGAAATGTCATATTAAAGTGACTAAAAACAATCGACCACTTTTTTCTGCTGATGGAAGAAAATTGCACGTTGTTGGCAAGGCGAATGTTTACATAGGCTTGGGAGACTTGGAAATATCTTATAATTTTTATGTAGTTAAAAAATTAAATCACCCAGTACTTTTCGGTCTAGATTTTTTACGAAGGACTGGCTGTCAAATTAATTTGCAAAAGAATTGTATATTATTTAATAACGGACTGACCTCTATACCGATACAAACATTTGACAGCTCTATGTTGTTGCTGAAGTCTGCAAAACACGTTACTGTTCCCCCACTTTCTGAAGCCATTATTTCCACTCGTCTTACTAACAGGGCCGCTAGCCGATTTAACAGTGAAAACGCACTAATTGAACCGTTCGTTACTGCTCAACAACGAGGTCTATGTGTAGCCAGAACTTTAGTTAAAAATTCACAAACAAATCAGTTTGCCTGTCGTGTGTTTAACCCATGGCAAAAAGCATGCAAAATTCCACGCAATTACATTATAGCAACATTAAGTCCTATCATTTCAGAAGAAAATATTTGCTTTTTGTCACAGATGGAGAAATCAATGCAAAGCGAAAGGCCTATGAATGCAGGCAGGATGCAAAAGGTAAACAACACTCAGGCTGGCTTGCAGCGGGCTCGTGGCTGCTGTGGGTGCAGCTGCGAATGTAAACAAGACAGACTGGCGCGGCCAGCAGCAACAGCTGCATGGTTGGACAGAAATGACCGGTTGAGTTGTGACTGCCGCGAGCGAGAAAAATCGACTGAGCAGCACACTGTGGCTTCTGGCGAATGGTCTGACGGTTCATCGCAGCAACCATTTTGCAGCGATAGCAGCAATAGGCAGAGCTCCGTGGCTGCTGCACGGTCGGCAGCTAGTAAAGAAGTGAGGAGGCAAGACACACTGCAGCCGCCTTTATCGCACGGCCAGGCACGGTTAGGCCAGGCTCAGAGCGCTACTGACTCGCATGTTAAGGGGCTCACTACACTATCAGGAAAAGTTGCATATTTGCAATCGAAAGGTTTTCTAGTAAAAAATTGTGATGCTGTAGGAGAAGTATACCCACAATTTATTGATCTGTTGCTTGAATTTCAGGATATTTTTTCTTATTCTGCTACAGATATAACTCTGTGTAATTTATTAGAATGTGAATTTGCAACCTATCCTGACATTAAACCTATAATATGTCGACCATATCGCTTGAGTGATGAAATGCGAGGTCAGGTAGATAAGCAATTAAATGATTTGCTCGATGCTGGAGTCATAGTAGAAGATGAAGATAGCTCATTTGCTTTACCAGTCGTGTTAGTTCGCAAAAGAGACTCGTCATATAGATTTTGTGTAGATTTTAGAAACCTGAATAAGATTTGTCTTCCATTGTACCAACCGCTTCCAGTTTGTGAAGACATTCTTGATGTAATGAGACGAAACCAAGCTCAAGTTTTAACGACATTAGACCTCAAACAAGCATACCATACTATACCAATATCAGAGAAAAGCTCACGCTTGACGACATTTGTCACGCCTCATCGCGGATCGTTTAGATATAAGCGTCTACCGCAAGGATTTTCCCAAAGCCCATATTTCATGCAGTTGGCTTTAAACAAGCTATTTCGAAATCAAATTGGCAGTTATTTACTTATTTATCTCGATGACGTCATATGTGTTAGTGAATCATCAATGACGCATTTGAAACACATTCGTACAATTTTCCAGAAATTTCGAGACGCTAATTTGAAGCTACATCCTGGAAAATGTAACTTTTTCCAGTCAGAAGTTCAATATCTTAGCTTTATCTTTAGTAAAGATGGAGTGAAAAGTGATCCAAAGAAGATAGCAATCGTGCAGAACTACCCTAGACCAAAAAGGGTTAAAGATGTGCGTGCATTTTTGGGTCTAACGAACTATTTTAGAAGGTACATTTACAATTACGCTGATGTCTGTTATCCTCTTTATCGCTTGTTGAAAGCAGACGTACAATTCATTTGGTCGGACGAAGCAGAACATTCATTTCAAGCTTTGAAGAAAGCACTTTGTGAAGCTCCGGTGCTTGCTCTACCAGACGTGTCGCAAGAGATGATCTTAACGACAGGCGCGAGTGATAAGTCGATTTGTTACAACTTGAGTATGATAAAAGACGGAAAGGAGCGCATTATATCGTATGGTGGAAGAGGACTGAGACCAGCTGAAAAGAACTATACTGTCTGTGAAAAGGAGCTCTTGGGCATTATTTCAGGCGTGTTGCACTATCACGAGTACTTGCAGCCGAAGCCATTCCTTATCAAAACCGATAACAATGCGTTGAAGTACTTAGAGTCTGTTAAGCACATAACAGGAAGATTGGGGCGCTGGTACATGCTCTTGTCAGGTTATAAATTTCGAATTGAACACGTTAAAGGATCTAAAAATATAGTGGCAGACACTTTGAGTCGTATCGACTTACTGACTCTGACAGATGACACTGAGGAGCTTGATGAAAAAGTAGCTAACATTAACAACATTTCAAGTGTGACAGTAGACGAAGATCCGACAGTAGATGACGACTTAAAACACAGATCAGATTGTGTTTGGGCTATATCTCTTGATAAGCCACCATCGGATAATTCCGATGACGACGAGACTGTCGACACAGACGCAAACATTGACGAAAGTTTGGACAGTATGCTAGACTCATACGATGTACAGCAATTGCAGCAGACATGTCCTGATTGTCAAGTGTTCTTGCAGTATTTCCGGAGTGGAATTTTACCACCAGATGATGCAGGGGCTCGCAAGATCGTTTATCAAGCTAAAAGATTTGTGTTGGATGACGGACTTTTATATCACTTGGATTTACCACGAAATCGGAAGAAGTTTGCTGGTGAACCTGTTTCTCAACAGCTGATGGTTCCTCAGAGTCTAAGAAAATTACTATTGCGCTTTTACCATGAAAATCTCTCTCATATCGGAAGTGAGAAAATGTATACCACACTACGAGAGAAATACTATTGGCAAAATATGTATGTGGATGTTCAAAATTGGACTAAATCCTGTATACAGTGTCAAACAGGGAAAACTGGGGCTGTTCATAAGGCGCCATTAAAACCATTATCTCCACCTGTTTCAGTCTTTGATACGTGGCATATTGATCACGTAGCTCTTCCAAGGTCAAAAGATTATCAATATGCATTAGTTCTTGTGGACTCTCTAAGTTTGTTTTCGTTAATACTACCTACAAAAACTTGTGGAGCTGATGAAACTGCCAGACTTCTGTTTGATCATTTGTTCATGATGTTCGGCGCTAGAACATTAATTTCAGACCGCGGATCTGCTTTTAAATCGCGGTTACTTAAGGCACTTTGTGCGTTGCTTGGTACGAAACAGAGATTTACATCTTCTCGTCATCCGCAGACAAACAGTAGAGCTGAAAGTTTCAATAAAAACATTCTGAACAGTCTACGTACGAAATGTAATTCAGAAAAAGAATGGCCTCAAATGTTGTCAGCTATCGCTTTCTCATTCCGCACTTCTGTCGTAAAATCATTAGGAGTTACTCCGTATGAGTTGGTGTTTGGTTTAAAACCTCGACTTCCGGTTGATAACTTATTACTGCCACCTAACAATTTGCCGAAGTCAGCTAGGGTTTATTTCGAGAAAATGAGACCGCAATTGGAAATTTTACGTGAAAATGTACGCCAAAACCAGTTACAGTCTCATTTAGATACGAAGCGATTTCATGACGCTAAAACTACTGTCAGACCATCTACGTTCAAGGTCGCCGATAGGGTCTGGTTGCGAGAAGCAACGCCATCGAAGGTCAAACTGGGCCACAAGGTTCAGAAGAAGTTTATTGGTCCGTTTCTGGTTTTGGAAGCATATCCAGACTTCTGCACTTTCAAACTGCAAAATTCTGCAACGCAGAAAATTTTGCCAAGTCTTATTCACAGTGACAGATTAAAATTATGTGATTCAGGACGTGACGAGCTATTTTCTAAGTACAATGACGTTACTGATACTGTTACAGATACACCAGAGACAGAGAATGACGATGTAATGGATAGTACACGGTCTTCGGCTGACAAAGGAAAAACTGTGGACAACTCACGCACTACAAGCTTGCGAACGAATGGAAGTACAGCTTTTTTGCCGCAATGCAGGCCGACTACTGAGAACGCTACTGCGAGCGATACAGAGAGCAAGCAAGCGGATAAGCGTAGCAAACGCCCAGTCAGAATTTTCACTCGTACGCGTACTACTCGCCGAGCAGAAAATGCCGACGCTGAGTCGGACATAGCAGCGAATGCAAGCACTGCAGCCGCGACAGCTGCTACCAATAAATCTCCCGGTGTGGAGGAGAGACACGCCTCTCATGCCTTAACTATGCCTGCACAGGCTCAATCTGCCAATACAGATGGACAAAACGGTAATTCCGTTGGAGGTTTCTCAGATTGGTACGAGATAAAATGTATATTGGCTCATCGAAAGAGAGGACTTTCAATATTTTACAAGATTTTATGGCACGATGACAGCATCTCTTGGGTTCCAGAGAGAGACGTGACCAATGTAGCGACAGACAAATATTGGTTGTCACGCTATGAACAAGGTAAGATTAAGAAGAAACGACGCCAGAGAAGTAGACGACAGTGAGCTCTGGATCCATGCACAACTTATTATTTTATTTTACATGTTTTCTTCAATATTGCTAGCACACTTTTTGGATAAACTTTATATTTTTCTTCAATTTGTGCATTATGGATTTCAGATGCTCCACTAGCCATATATTCTGACGTTACATCATATCTGACGACGCGCGCGCGAGCGAAGTCAGAATTTGACTTATTGACCATCAATACAAGTACTTTGTTATTTTGACGGAGACGATTGTTCAGATTTGTTTTCAAGCATAGATGGTGACATATTGACATATTATGGTGATTGATGGAGTAGGACCACACGTGACAACGTGTTTTGTGACATTAGGGATTTAGGCGTTAATAGTTTCCAACACTTATTACAGCACATTAGCATGTTTATGGACAATTACTACAGTTTAACGCTAAATTACATAGTGATTATCCTAGTTCTTCTTCAAGGTGTAGGCCTAGACGGCACTTACGGACATTTCACATTTGGTGTTATAGAAATTGTTGCTTTATATTAGTCAAATCATGGAGTGAATTGAGAAATAACATCAATGACATTTATGCAGTATTGAGTTGGTTACGCTGTACAGTACAGTTAACGCTATCTGATTAACGCTTAGTGTCCATTATCGTATATTGTATATTGTATCGTATATTGTCCAACAATGGACAGGGAAGTCAGCACTAAACAGTAAACCTCAGTCGTGAACACAGACTGCCTTAGCAATACACTAGGAGTTTCCATCAGTACTATGCTGACACTGTACTGTTCTTTACTTACTGTTTTTCACAGTATCACGGATATCTTATACTGTGTTTTATACACACAGCAGTGTGACGAGTTAGTGGCTATGACAGTGAATGTGATGCGTAGATCAAGTGATGATGAGATCTTTATGCATTCTTTCGGGATTAACTTAATAACATAGTGACTTTGATACTTCAATGCTACGTTTCACTGACCCAGACTCATTTTGAAGATTCATATTCTGCAACCTGTCATATTTGGCGTGTTTATATGCTGTAGCGGACGTTTATTATTGTTTGGCAATTGTATTGACATTTGATTGCATTGATTAGTATTTCTTAGATCTATTGTTTGATCTATTGTTGTTTTGGGATTGATGTATAGCGAACATGATGACTTATGTTTACCGTTTGCTTTCTAGATTTTCTTACGTTTGTTGAGACTTGGATAGAATTAAAGCTTTGATTTGACGGTGTAATTGAACACTGTTATTTGACGTAGTGATTGCGTTAGTTTTGCTTGAATTGTTATCATTGTCGTAAATTGTCTCTTATATCATGCTGTAGTTTAATGTTGTATTTTAGACTAGATTAACTGTTGTTTGAAGTGGTGTGATTTGTTAGTTCGTGTTTTGACCAGACTCGATGTCTTGTTCCTGGCTCGACAGCGGAGATGTTGGTGCAGGACATTGTCGGCGCGGGGCTTAACTCGCCCATCTGTATTCGTCGCCGCCTGCACTCAGAGCTGACGTTACACATAGCTAGAACTCCGCGGACTGTCAAGGCCAGACTATTGATACTTACATATATTATTATTGTCACCCCACACGAACTGAACGTTACTGCATATCTTGTTCATCGTTTGACATTATTTCTGTCTCTTCTGTTTATCTTCTGCTACGAACATTTTTCTCTGTCCCAAAAGATTTACGGACATAAGTTTAGTTTTAGTTATATTACGTGACGTCATTATTTTCTTCGTGTAATGGACTATATTTAGTAATGTAGACTATATCATTTTAATTTTCTCGTGGATCTCTGGGTATCTTTTCAATGCTATTTTCGCGGACGAAAATTTTTAAGGCGGAGGCAAAATGGAGGAAAGCTAATTTAATGAATAGCTAATTTGTATCTGGTTTATAAGGAAAGCTTCTCAAAGGTCATTTAGTGCTGCCAGCTCAGCATAGCGAGCTGCTTGGCTGAGTGAGAGATGCCTACTTATAAAAAAACTGTTGTTGGGTCTTGTTAAGGTGAAGGTCACAACTAAGCTTAGGGAAGAAATTGCATATTCAGTGGCTGTAGGCTGAGGCTTCGTTGGTATTGCCTCGGTTCCCAAAAAGGCGATCTGTTGGCCCTGAGTCTGTTAGAAGGAGGAGCTAGTGAGAGTGTTTACATTTTTGGGGCTACAGCCTGTAGCCAGGAAATCGCTGTGTTTACGTTTTGCTAGGCTAAAGAGATCCACGCCTTCTTGACGTCACTCTCGAGGCTGAGTCGTTTAGCGGTCGGTTGAAGGACTTTGCGTTCGGATACGCTCTCTGTCTGAATTTGATTGGAATGTTGCATTGAATAAAAGCGTTAAAAAGTCAACGATAACGTTTCTAACAATTCTAGAGGCGCCCCCACATTGTGATGGAGAATGCCATAGAAGATCTGCACCTCTCGTGTCAAAATTACGTCGTCAATCATGTCGAATTGAACATCGTCGAATCGCTGACAGACAATGAACGAAATCGCGCAAATCGTCGCTGACATCGCTAGAAGTCTGACTATTGAACGATTTGGGGATCCTGAGGACCTCATGTGGCACCATTGGTTTTACTGCGACACCGTGGGACGATATGTTTGGTTACATTACGACGAATGCTACGAAGGCTGTGGTTGCCAGCAGATGGAGGACAATGACATTCTATATTTGCTGCCTCCTCATCAAGAACTCTTGCCATTGAGAGGGTACGTACGTGTATACCGCGTAGATAACACAAAACTGTCACCACCATCACCGAACTCTCTCTTCAACCTGGCATTCTCGATTGTTCAAAAGCAGCTTCTGAACTTTGTTTCCATCATGAATCGTCCGAGCTGGCATTTTGCAGATTTCAAATATGTTCAGCAAATCCTGCAAGACGAATTCAGGGTACCACCCAAAATTTCGTACTACGCGCTCCCTCCCCTTGACTTCTTTACGAAGCATGCACCAGGGGATGAGTGTGACGTGCGAAATGTGGTACTTGAGCGTTCGCCAACGCCTCCACCACGGCCTGAATCGCCATGGCCAGACTCAGATTAACTCACGTAGCTGTAACTGACGGTGTACGGACAAAAGGCCACCGGACAAAAGGCCACCAGACAAAAGGCCACTAGAAATGTCACCCCCGGACAAAAGGCCACAGCTATAGATGTCGACTCAGTATAACGTGTTGTAGTAGCAGTCGGCTTCTGATCAAGTAGTCGTAATAAATATCAGTTATATCCAATTTACAGGATCATGCTGGCTCGACGAGCTGCTATATGTTAGCTGCACAAGTCAGCTCAATGTTTGCTCGATGCTTGCTCGATGCTTGTTCCATGTCTGCACGATCGTTTAAACGGGGTATTAATGTAGCCGGTTCAGTGTCCTCATTGATTTATCGCACCACACGCAGGCTCATGTAGTCACTCGTAAGTCAGTCATGGAGTGCATACTTATCAAAACCAACAAAGGAAATGAGAAATTGGCTGCTGGTGGATATTTGTATACAAAAAAAAGTCGGAAAGGACAGGATATATTGGAGATGCGCCAACCACCTAAAGTTTAAATGTGCTGCTACTGCATCAACGTCTTTGGATGTAAGTCTTGTATACTCTCCTTTGTCTATTTTGTTAGCAACCGCATAGCGGGTTTACGTTTATCTTAATATCGTTTGTCTTAATTTTGAAATTTCGTGACTTTTAACATTTTCATGCATACATTATCTAGTATCTACGTATGACAGTCTTATTCGTGGAACTGGTACAGGATTTTATTATTCAAACATGTGCTGATGTGATTGATCTAACGCACACTTATGTGTAACAGACGCAACGACTGCTGACGTCCAGTGAGCACTCACACCTTGGTGACGAAGTGAAGACGACGGCAACAAAGGTGATCAGCGACGTGAAGAACACAGCATCACGTGGTCGTACAGCCCCAAGTCAGGTAAGTGTAGTATTAGCCTTAATGCAGCGAGAACAGTCTAGAGAGAGCGACCGCGGTGTGAACTGTAGACTTACTGTAAACTGTTCGTTTTCTAGTTTTTGTTTTATAGATTTATATACGTTTTCTGTTATAATAAATAACATGACAACGTTTAACCCTACTAATACTAATGGTGTACTATTTTTTCAGTTTTATGTGATTGATAATTAATTCATAAAATTTAGCGAACAGTTACAACAGTTGTTGCATATGAAATTAAGTATAACAATT
>Ga0209367_1012557_pt1 | contig 11045 bp, 5 predicted proteins | sample WorMetLIZISLAND2_FD_187412 | JGI IMG/M metagenome (GOLD analysis project Ga0209367, IMG submission 187412) | Marine gutless worms symbiont microbial communities from Max Planck institute for Marine Microbiology, Germany - Olavius geniculatus... ... | reverse complement strand
CATGTATATCTTTATTGACTTGAACATTTATCTGTCAGTCTATCTATATGTCTGCCTGCCTGTCTATTTGTCTGTCATTTCATTTGTACTACCTGAGTGGTGAATAAACGTATATATATATAAGCCCTATTTACAAGTAAGCAAGCCCAGAAGATCGCTATGAAAATTATGATGTATTAATATGACACACAAAGTTTACAGCATAGAGGTTTCACAGACAGTATTCAGATACGCAGTTTAAAGTAAGGCTATATACATAGGGATAGCACGGAGTACGGACATGAGACGAAAATGTAAATTACGCAGTATTCAGATAGTTCAAACCTTTCCTCAGAACTGCGTTTTATTTGTAACAGACAAAAATACCAAAAAATTTTTCAGAACTTTTTGAGTCATCTGGTGGGCGAACAAACATAGGCTCACACCTGTGTTAACGTTATAGCCCATTTGACTTCAGCGGAGGTTATTTTGGCTCCACTCAAGTGTGACGCATTATTACTGAAACGTAGGCTACACGCAGAAAACGGCGAGGAAGTTCTATCTCGGCTCTGACCTTCGGCTGTGGCATGTAGCAAGGTCCCGGTCCTGCAGTCTGTTCTTCACCAAGAGAACGTGAACCAAAGTGGTAAGCCGGAGCTTTAGCGAAGCGACTGCAAGGATCATGGTTAGATCTTCCCGTGAGTCCGGGCAGTCCATATGAAGGTCCGGGACCAGTAAACATAGCTGCCACAGGACCTCTCGGCGTCGTACACTCGTACACCATGATTCTCCGACCAATTTCTACACAGAACAGTTATCAGTATAAAGTCCGATACCGGTATACCGTTAGTTTATCCTTATATGGAGCTTAGATTCCTTTCCTCCGCTCTTCAAGTTCCTCTATTTCTTTCTCTAGCCTATTCAACCGTTCCTCTAATTCGAAGCAGCATGTAAACGCGTACCTTTTTCTTGACGTAAGCAATAGGCCTAACGTACGAACGCTGACAATCTGCACAGGATGTATATATACTGGATTTGTCACACGCTACGCGACATAATTAGGGCCTGTACACCCAGCGCAATAGATCAAACCAGATTGCTACTGATCATTAAGACCTATAGGCCTACTTGAAAATGACAGCAAAGACAAGATGTGATGCGACGTTGCTGCGTGTGCTCGTCTATACAGTCGATATTAGATCAAGCAGTGCGCAGGTGGTCGGCTTATACACGGGCTCCTGCTGCAGCTGCTGCAAGCACGTGCTTTGCTGATACACGCCGTTGCCAAAGAAACGACGACGCCACGGCTGCTCGATGCTGAGGCTTTGCCAAGTGGTAACCATGCCGACAGATAAACAGTAATTGCCTCCTGTTTACCAGTTACACGTCGAACAAACTTCTTTTATTCAATCATTCACGTGCTTGCCTTTACCTCGTGTATTGTATATCTTTGCCAAATGTTAACGGATTTCCAAAATGCTTACAATGCATTACGTGGTCAATTAACAATAAAGTGGTTAGCCTATAAAAATATTGCAGCACACTTTAACTGTGTCGCTACAGTACCATATAAACATAATATTTTTAAAAATTACTGAAATCACTATAATAGATAAACAAAAAATTATTTTTAAAAACAATTTTAGTAATTTTCGTAAAGAAATTAAATAATAGGCCTATTTAGTTTCAGAAACATTTCTGATGTTTGTAAACAAAAGCACGCGATAATTGTTGTAAACAATGTTTCAATGCGATGACGATATACTGGTAATGCAAGTTCGAAACGTGCAATTTAACTATGGAGACAAGGCAATAGCTTTAATTACAAACGTGTACCAGTATGAAAAAATATAGCTTTCGGAAAATACTGACGTAATTTTCACAGATAAACCACAAAAGAAAAAGACTGTGCACATTACTAGCAAAGATTTAGCTAAAAAACAGAAAGAACTCATCATCTCGTTATGTAACAAATCAACTCAGCCTGGCCAACCCTTTGTGGGTAGGCGCAATGAGTACCAGCGGAAGCTCAGACGTAAACAGGCACAGACCCCTACGCACACCGCGCGATGCACTAGCCCTGTACGCAAGGTCTCGTAGTGTAAATTGGTGTCTGGCTGAGAGCTAAGAAAATGGAGATTAGCGTCGTTTTATAGGTAATATGGTTCGGGAAGAATTCTACGTTACGTACTTACTTACTTACTCACATATAACAGACAACTGCGCTGATACAAGTATACTTGCACTATATCAAATTGTTTTTTAAATTAGATTAAATGCCTAATAACAGTCTGTTTACACACGTACATCAAGTTCTGTTTATCTCGAGCTCCCGGCAGTCAACTGATGGAACTACGTCAACCGTGTCGCTCTCGTGCAGTCGTTTTCGCTGCGGAGCATTTCACGTTACGTTATACGCCATAATTGTAGTTTCAGATGATGACTGCTTTTGTATTGCACGTAACAGGAAATTTATTTTTATTTAGTCAGACTAGTGGGATAAATTTTTGATTGCAACCTGGAAAAAAATTATACCAAGCATCAAATTTTGCGTAGTGGTGGGTGCGTATGGATCTACTGATGATGAAAAGTTGGTAGCGCAATCGTAAATTTTTAGCGGCGTTATAATATTTGAGATATTTATTGTTGTGAGCGATAATATGTGTATGACGTACTTGCATGCCAAACGACAATAATGTTTACCTGGCTGATGTATGTTGCATATATTGTTGCTGTTGTTGATATAAACTTGCATACTCGTCCGATTTAAACTTTAGAATAAATATGAAGCAAATATCCGTAAGATATTGCTTTATATGTAGGGATGTTAAATTCGTTTTTTCCAAATTCGAATTTCGACCGCTAAAATTTGGATTAAATTCGAACTTCGTTTATATATTTGTGGAGAAGCTTAAGCAATTTGCGTTTGATGTCTGCACTGTGGGGCGAGATGAAGGTCACAGCACGCATGCCACATGCCGGGAAGCAGTCTATCAACAGTGCAATCAGTCAGGACGTCAAGCCATGTCTATTGCACTTTATTGCTGTTGATTGATCTCTGCTGTGTTTTTGGGCCACCAAGATTTGTCACTTTGATAGCTTACATCAGCATACAACATGGGGGCAACAAGGGCGCAGTGCAAGACGAAAAGTAATTGAATGCCGCGGCGGTATGCAGGGAGGGGAGGGGTAAGCAAACATGCAGCGGGCGTCACTTGAATTGATGGCTGGCAGAGAACAAAGAAATCGTCACATAGTGCACCGCTGAAGTAACAGCGTTCCACTTTCAAGGCAAAACCGTCTCTGTGTCTAATTAGTGATGCTTGGATTCGATCTCATTAGTGTCGAGATGGCGATCTCATTGTAGAATCATGTTTACAACGAGATCGCCGATCTTAGGATGATGATTGATAGGCATAACCTAAAGTATTCCGATCTTATTCCAGAATTTCCAGCTAGCACAAGATATTAGTACACAGTGATTAATGATCTAGTCCTACAAAGCTTCTGAAATTTCAAAATAAACTAGAAAGCAGTCAGAGCCCACACACCTCCACCAAGGCATCACCATCTTCGGTTTGGCTGCGGTTTCCCTTATGCTCCATTGAAAGCAATGGTAACGAAAATTTTAAAGTGATCCAGAATTCAGGATTCTTTCCGGATCACCCCCAAAATTGAATCACTGGTAGTTTTTGCCATTCCTGACATTCCCAAAAAATTTCAGAAAGATCCGTACATAACTTTTTGAGTTATCTTGCGGACACACAGACAGACAAACAGACAAAACAAAGTCTGGCAAAAACATAACCTCCTTGGCGGAGGTAATAAAGCAGCTGCACCAAATAGCATTTATTATTAATTTTGGTTGCACAGTTGCACCAGGCCGTGTATATAGACATGTTGGGAATGACGGACACAGCTGGCCGTGTGTATAGAAATTTGTGAATTTGTACACGGCCGGCTGTGTACATCGTTACCGATTTTTCTATTTATATGGTTGGCCATGTGTCTAGGAAATTTCGAATTTGCACACAGCCGGCTGTGTATGTTGCTGCCATTTTCTGTACACATCGCCGGCCATGTGCATGACACCAGTCATAAGTAATATGGGAGTTTTAAGTAAGTATAAAGTTAAATGTGAAAAACTGCAAAGTGTTACATCAGCGACAAAAAGCTGAGGGTACATTAGAGCTTGGAAAACATTAGTGAAAAATTGTCCAGAGGAAGTTTAGTTTACCTGCACCTTCTGTCAGTTTGATGAGAAGTGCTTAAAGCAAAGAAGACTAATGTGGTAAATTTAGTTGATATATCTGTTATGGTCTAGAATTGTGTGGACTAAAAACAAGTGGCATTTATTTTGTAATGTTTTTAATATTACATATGCATTGCATGTATATTTGCTGCATACAATTTTATGGACAGACTTACATTTACAGTGCTATATGCAGTTTGTTGCAGATGATTGTAAACGTGACAATGTGAGAATGCATCATGAAATGTTACCAGCAGACTCTCAATTATGATACAATGGAGTCGCTGTTTTCAGTGCTCATTTTGGCTGAAGTATTCTTTGTTTGCAATCAATTTCATGGTCTGGGTAAGCTACTGCTGTATGTCTTAGTTATCTGATGCTGTGATGGCTGTTGCAGTCTAGTAGTACCACACTGTTTATTTTTATCTGGCAAAAACTAGTTTTTATTTTACAAGAAGAGAGGCACAAGTTGGGAATGTAAGTTTCACTGAGAAAATGTAAACTTTTATATATCAGTTGCAGTTACAGAATTTCTGATATCAGGGTCTGCTATAACTAAGGCCCTAAACTTAATCTTATCCCTAACTCTAATGCTATGTTCCAAATATTACATTAATTTAATCACACCGTCATAAACACTGGAGATGATTTATTTCATTATTTTTTTCGGTTTTGCCTAAAGTATTTTATTCCATGCTCTCTGTAACTAGTACAACTTAGCTATAGTGGACCTTAGCTATAGCATGCCATCACCAATTTTTAGCTATATTGATTAAATTTTAAAAAAAACTTCTTACACTTGTGATTTTCTGATGAGATGGTGTCTTAAAGGAAGTGTCTGTCTGTCTGCATAGTTACTGTTATGTCATGTAATGTCATCTCGCCATCGTCGCTTCGCAACGGTTGGCTGCACGGATGAGTCATTAAAGTCCAACACCCTATGTCTCTCACTGTGTGTAGTAGATAGACCAGTCCACTGCAAATGTTGTCCAACTGGCACATTCGTTGTCTTCCACGGTTTCTCACCCCTTTCATGAGACCTACCATTACACTGCTGTCAACGTTATCATGTGACTGCCTCATCACGTGTTTAAAGTATCATAGTTTAATGTGATTTAGCAGCTCGTTTACTCCAGCCATCTTGTAAACTTGTGCTGTGGTCATCAACTTCGTCCACGGTATTCTCAACAACTTTCTGATGCACTTGTTCTCAAAAGCTTCTTGTTTCTTTAGTGTCCATGCTTCACACCCATATGTCGCCACCGGCCAAACCAAGGCTCTCATTAGTCGTAGCTTGGTGATGGTACTAACTGATTTGTTTTTCCAGAGTCTTGTCAACTTGATCATTACAGCCATACCCATAGCCAGTCTTGACTTCACATCGTTTACACAATCTGCATTACTTGTCACTTGGCTACCCAGGTACGTGAAAGAGTTGACCTGCTCCAGTCTTCCACCATCCACTGTTATTTCCAGCGTGCAGTCATTGTTTGTCATGACTTTCGTTTTTGTGGCATTGATTAGCATGTTGTATTCTTTTGCCACTCGCTCCACACGGCTTACCAGCTCCTGTAACTCTTCGGTGATGTTGTCAGTAAGACGATGTCGTTCGCATACCTGAGGTTACTGATGGTTTTTCCGCCAATCCGGAATTTTCCTGAAAAACCCTGTAACGCCTTTCACATCACTTGTTCCGCTAGAATGTTGAACAAACATGGTGAGAGATTGCATCCTTGTCAGACTCTTTTCTTGATATGGAACCATGCTGATAGATGGTTAACTATCCTGACAGCAGCGCGCTGTTTACTGTACAGATTCCGTAGCAACTGGACCAGATGTGGTGGAAAGCCCATCTCCAGCATAGTGATCCAAAGTTGGTCATGCTGCACCATGTCAAAAGCCTTTGTGAAGTCAACGAAGCAGAAACACACTGTTTGATTTTTTTTCTCTCGCCTTCTCCAGAATGATATGGAGGTTGGTAATCTGGTCGCGTGTTCCTCTTCTTGGTCGAAATCCAGCTTGTTCTTGAGCTATCTCACTTTCAAGCTTGATCTGCATTCTGTCCAAGATCACTCGCATTAGTATCTTGCTGGCGTGTGAAACCAGTGCAATAGTCCTGTAATTGTTGCACTGTAGCAAATCACCTTTTTTAGGGAGTGGGATAAAAACTGACTGTGTCCATTCATCTGGCCAGATCCCAGTCTCCCATACCTCCGCACAGATCTCGTGTAGCTTGTTCAGTCTCATCTCCCCACCAAACCGGAGCAACTCAATGGCTATGTCATTAGGACCCGATGCTTTCTGCTGAGCTGATTTCAGCAAAGCACAATTAATTTCCTGTTTTAGAGGAGGTGGTTCTTTTTCTTGAACATCAATTATTGATATGTCCTCCTCCTTCCAATCATATAGTTCTTTGCAGTATTCTTTCCACCTTTGACACACCTTCTCTGGATCAGTTAGTTTCTTGCTGGTCGTGTCTCTTATAGCTATGGTGCGAGGTTGAAATGGCTTGGTCAGCTTCTTGACTGTCTGGAAGACAGGCCTGCTGTTGCCTTTCAGTGCATTCTCCTCCAGCTCAAGCACAGTGCGTCGAGTTCTGCTTGTTTATCCCTCCATAGTGATGTCTGTACTTCACCTCGGAGTTTCCTGTATTGATCTGGAGACTTCGTCGTTGTTTTGCGCTTCTTTTTTATCAGTTGGAAAGTATCAACAGTGCTCCAGTTCTTGCACTTGATAGGTTCCTTCTGTAATGTTTTCTTGGCAACATTCAATGTGGTTTTCTTTAATTGCTGCCACATTTCATTTGGTGTACGAGTTTCGCTCACTCTCTTCAGCCCTTTAAACCTGTTATCTATTTCCAGTTGGTATTGCTGTTGGAATTGATCATTTCTGAGTTTGTCAAGGTCCAGCAGAAGTGGTCTGTTGACACGCTGTTTTGTTGAACCTTAGTTGTGTTGTCAGTATCACAAGATTGTGATCTGAATCACAGTCTGCACCAAGGCTTGTACGTGCATTGTTAACCGACTGCTTGCACTGTTTGCTGATCAGAATGTAGTCAACCTGTGTTCTGGTAATGCCGTCTGGACTCTTCCAGGTATACCTGTGCCTATTGTGCAGGCAGAAGATTGTGTTGGTGATAAACAACTTGTGTTCAGCACAGAAATCTACCAGTGTTTGGCCTTTGTCATTCCTCTGACCATGTCCGTATTTCCCAAGAACGTCATTCTCTCCAGCGTCTTCTCCTACTCTGGCATTGAAGTCCCTTGTAATCATGAGCAAGTTCTGCTTAGGAATCTCTGTGAGTACATGGTCCACCTCTTTGTAAAAGGCTTCGACTTCTTCATCCAGCATGTCTGCAGTTGGTGCATAGCATTGAATCACTGTTACATCCTTGGCTTTGTAGCAAATGTTGCTGAAATTACCCGATTACTGTGCGGGTTGTACGAGATCATGCATGAAGCAACGCTTTTGTGAATCCAGATAGCAACTCCATGGTGTTCCCGCTCTGCTGAACCTGAGAATAGCACCGTGTGTCCATCCCGCGTCGTGAAGTGTCCGTAGTTTGACCATTTAGTCTCTGACAGCCCGCATATGCTGACGTTTAATCTCTCCAGTTCACTGCTCAGTATTGACAACTTACCAAGTGAGTTGAGACCTCTCACGTTCCACTGACCTAGCCTGATACAACGTCTGGTTTTCAGTTTAGCTCTAGTTGGTGAGCCAGTCGCACATTTATCAACGCCCACCCTGTCCCTCACAGTGAGCGTCGCGTACCTTTTTACCCTGGGCGACGTCCGAGCCAGTATAATGTTCATTTTCAATTCACTCATCTATGCTATCTGGGGTTAATCGGACCAACTGAACACGCCAATCTCATGCTGGTCCTGCAGTCGACTCGCCGTTGTACTAGATTGAATCCAGTATGCGCCTCGTCATACAGCTTGATATCTACCGTTGGACACATCCAGGTATGTCTTTCGCCAGAAGTCAATGAGAACCATGCTGCAACCCACGGTTCTTCGCTGCTCTTGTTCGCCACCTATTTTCAGGGTTCCTGCTAAGTCTGTCCACCTCGTGTATCACCTTAGGTGGTTCTTCGGTCGTGGACCTTTACCACTGATGGCATGGCCTTGGCAGGCAATCCCCTACTTCTAGTTGTTGTCACCCCCTCACCAGCGATGAGGTGTGAGTCGGACTTGAGGGGACTTGAGGGGATTGGGAGTGTCTAAAATGTAGACCTTAATGACAGTAACAAAAGAAAGAGCAGAGCACAGAACTAATCAGCAAATAGCTAAAACTGCAATTACCCTCTGGTTGACGACACACTGCTGATGATAAATCACTAAACGAAACTGGATCTAAAAACTACAGGAAATGCAAGGCAAATGATAGTGAAGTGGCTACATACCGGTATAAAAACAATGCAAGTTAAGAGCAATAAATATGACCACGACAATGTCTGGGCGACTAGCACTTTTAGCAGACGTGAGATACTGTGCATATGAAATTAATAATGTGCTGAATACATGGCAAAATTTACAACCATTTTGTAATGGTCTGGAAAATAATCCAGAATGCATGAAATATTCCAGACTGCCACCAAGATTGCAACAGCTTATCCTTAGGTCATGCCAAACCTTTTGAAAAACTCCATGCATAAGTTTTGAAATATTTTGTACAATGTGTGCACCCAGTAACAGAATAATATAAAAACACAACCTTGCTGACACAAGTAAAAGAGGATATGACAGAAGCAAGGTACAAGACAATAAATAGTACTATGTTCAAAACTAAACGAACAACAACTTAGAGAAATCGTTGCACAAGCTAAAACCTACTGTGCAAAAACAATTGATGTGTGTCACAAAATGATAAACCATCACATGGTGCAACAATGTTAAAACAACTATAATGCACAATAATGACTTTAATCCGTAGTAAACATAGTCTAATATTACGTTAATTATAAGATTAGAATAACATTAAAACTACAGGAACATCGACGTCATGAAGCGTGAGAGAAGAGAACTTCAGGAATAAGACTGCCAGAGTCGGAGCGGTCAAACTCAAAAGAGGATTCCTTCGCTGCGAATGGACTTGGATCCACCTTTGCCCCGCCGACATCTGCTCAGCATGTATCTGTGGCATTCCACAAGAGACTTGTTGGCTTGCCAAGCCAAGTTCTCCTGGTTATCAACGCCACTCATTATCGTCCACTATAAGCCAAAAGTTATGTTATAACTTGTAACAATTAGTCTTTTGTTCATGTAGGTTGGTGGTTTGACTGCAGTAGTGATTGGGATCTGTGCTCGGTTTGATAATAAGCATGACGATCTCATGTCTCAACTGCCAACATTACCAGCAACACTGCTTATTGTCGTTGGCTTTGTCGGATCTGTCATCGGATTTATTGGTTCTCTAGGAGCTCTACGGGAAAGCTTCTGTCTTCTCAGAGTGGTATAAATCTGCTAGTTTCAAACCAATTAAATAGCAAGTTGTAGTTGCCAGTTGTGCACATTTTTGACATAGCATTTTTACATGGGTGTCATATATTTTTTTAGCTAGGAATAAACACTTTTGACCTTTAGTTGGCAAGCTGTTTATCCCCTCTTAAGCATAGTTTATTTCGTCTCCTCCAAAGGGAGTGTTAGGTAAGTCTTTTAGGATGGTATGATTGCTTAGTCTAAGAGCATTCATGCTTTGTACTTTTTACTAGAGGATGTAGTGTCTGACAACTGTTGAAGCAATAGTGAAAGACATATTGCCATTCAGTCCACACTGCTATTCATGTTATCATCTGTTCAAATAAGTCAAATTAAAAAGAAAAATAAATGATACTCATATTACAAAATGTTTATTTTATCTTTCAAAATCTATCTGTCTGTGCTGTAAATACATGCACAGTTGGTTAATTTTCTTAGGCTAATTTTTAGATGTTCTTATTTCCTATTTCATTCTGTCAGTTTTTGAAATTTTTGCTTGGAAGTGGTTGCTTTTGTATCGATCAGTTGATTGATTAATTGCTCGATCATGTGATATACGTGTTCACTGCTTGCAGTTCTGTGTGGTGGCATCTGTGTGGTTTCTGTGTGAAATCATCGGTGGTGTTCTTATGTTTGCACTCATGGATCATGTTCAAGGCACCGTCACGTCGCACATTAAACAGGCAATCGTCAACTATCAGAACATCGAACGGCTTCAAGACTTTGTAGATTACGTTCAACGCAAGGTTTTATATTATTCTGTTTGATTGAGCTGGTATTTTTTTGTTGATTTGTTTCATGATTACATATCAGGTTATATTTTTATGATTTGTATGGCTTGGTGATGTAAATAATCAAGTAAGGTAGTAAATTTATATAGCGCACGATGCAGTGTTTTCTCTTTGAAGACTTTGCATTCTCTTCAAAGTAAGTGCATAAAGGGCAAAGAGCAGTGGCCTTGGCCTTGCTTTTCCTCTAAGATTTTGGCCTTGGCCTTGAACACAAAGTTATTGAAAACATAACACTGGCACTATGTCAGTGAGATGCTGACCAAAGCTGAGGTGCAACGTACTAGTGGTTAGAGCATTGGAATTGCAGTCAGGAGGTTGCTTGTTTGACTTTTCATCAGTCCATTGCCAGACAATGACTTGGGTGAGTTTTTTGTTTATCAGTCAGTCAGTCAATGTGACGAATCGGTTTCGCATCATCGGTGATGGGCCAGTTGGACCGAGTTTGGCGCCAGAATCGGCTGAGCCTTGCTACTAAGCTGAGGATTTACACTACATGTGTTCTGGCAGTAGGCCTCCATGGTGCTGAAACCTGGACACTGT
>Ga0209367_1012554_pt1 | contig 11047 bp, 6 predicted proteins | sample WorMetLIZISLAND2_FD_187412 | JGI IMG/M metagenome (GOLD analysis project Ga0209367, IMG submission 187412) | Marine gutless worms symbiont microbial communities from Max Planck institute for Marine Microbiology, Germany - Olavius geniculatus... ... | reverse complement strand
TGCCATTGTGTTATTGTTATTGTGTTGTGCTATCTTAAGTTGGTTTGGCAAATAAATTCTCTCTCTCTCTCTCTCTCTGTATCGCCATAATACACATATTTAGCTTCAACTGTTCAACTATACAAATCTGCAAATAAATGTGAAAGACAAAAACGGTAATAGCAAGCAATTTGCATAGAACTAAGTTATGCTAAATCTGATACAACACAGCAAATGCACCCTATAAAAACAAGAACAAATCTTCTAACCGAACAGACTAAAAAAATTATATAATATTTCATTTTGTATCAAACTGAAATAACTAAGTGCGCACTTACTTTTGTAGTCAAGTCGAAGAGACTTTACTTCATCAAACTGAATGCCGTTATGTTTGGTCATTTTGCCCTTTTCATCCTTTGGTCCTTGCTCCTCAACAGCTGTCAGTAACATTTCTTCGCTGATCACCGAAGGCTCCATGCTGTGATATACTCGACTCATCACTCAATAATTCCTTTATTTATGGAGTAAAATGCACCTGTCAGTGTCAGAAATAAATCCATTTTAGCTTCTGGTAAATGAAATGTTTGCTAAGCACAAAAATTAAATACTGACAGCCTCTCACACATATAGCAGCTTCATTTCAACATTCTAATACCTATAAGAGTTTTTTCTGTTAGATGCACGATCTTTGTGATTTTTTATTCATCTCACATAAATAATTTTTTGTCAAATGTGGGAAGCACATAATATGGTGACTACAGCAAACCGCAAGAAAAATGACAAACAGCGCACTGAAAAAGAATACAACGGGAATGCAAATGCAAACCATGCATCACGACCTCCTGACGCCAAGTATAGATTAGAAACGTCGTTATAATCCGACTGCAAATGCAACGAAACAGCGTTCTACTGTGTACATTCAATGTTCACACAAAATTGTATATGATACCAAACATTATTTGTTTAATTCTGCTGAATGAACAGTTTCTGAAAAGGGCTTCTAGTAGCACTAGCCGGCACTAAATTTACCGGTAAAATCGCGAAAGATATATTTTCGGACTGTCGAGGTAAACGGTTACGATTAAGAACCATAAGTCATAATGCTCTAAAATGAATGTAACGATAAAAACACTTTGTTCATCAACAGTTTGTAATAGTTACTTGATCACTAAAGAAGCACCTGCTCTCAGCGATAAAAGCGTCATCTCGTTGCTAAGCGACCGGTCAGTTGCTGTCAGCCAAGTAAGTAACAGAGTAACACTCTGCAGCAAAAAAATGACAACACAAGTTACAACTTACAACGCGGCTTAAGCAACGAACGCATTTCAAATTCAAGTTCAACGATCACTGCGAATTTACGACGATTAACTTGATATTATATTAGGAGACATAATAATTGAACGAGATAAGTTCTAATCGGCAAGCGATTAGAATCTACCACATTTCCACCCAATTCAGTTCATTTCGTTGGCTGTGTACGCGCCTTAACAGAAACCGATGAGCACAACGACAGCCGCTATATTTGCCTTTATAAACACGATAACTTGTAACTTACTGGTAACATAACATGTATGTGTCCGTTTTTTGTTGTAATCCAAAACTGATAAGGTAAATGGGTCGTAAGAATATGCTTATTGTTCTCAGTCAGTTCTCACGTTAGAGTGGCTCAAGATGTTTTCTCTTGTAAGCTCAGCTAAGCTGAGATATGTTCTACTATTACCACTGCAGTAGCGATGGAAAGCAGACCAAAATGTTAAGACAAAGACCAAGACTGCTTGTGATGTTGTGGCCAAGATGTTTCGAGCGACTGCTGAAGTAGTTCTTCAAACTTACTCACCTTGCGTTACTCGTACACATCTTTGCCTTGCAGCTGGTACTGAAAAATAAAACTATATTAAATACCAATACTAAGACCAGTCTTGTCGAAAGACCACTGTCTCAAGACTTTCATATTTCCTAATAGGGCGTACGTAGGTCAAATCCACTCCCCTTCCTAGTCCAGATATGCCAACATTTCCACCAAGCCACCAATGGCATGTTTTGAACTGTCTGGTAATCTTGGCTTATTCAATGCTTGGTAAATCAGTGCCTAATTACAGAACTTCGTCACATGATTTAAGTTATGTCTGAAATGTTCCAAGGACACTCAAACATTAGTGATTGCAATCCCAGGATCCCAAATGTCGGCCGTATTTGCCAATCACTAATCCCGGGAATGGCCGATGTCCCAATTTGAGGATTACAAAAATTTGTTAAAATTGTATTTTTTTCAAGTGTTGAATAATACAAATAATTCCACGCATGCTATAGTCCTACTACTTGATCTGTACTGTAATTTGTATGTTGACAGTCGCTGTCACTGTTGTTGTTTTCTTCTGGCGCTCGATCAAAGATCATACGCAACCGGCCTCGTAGCGAGGCCAGCATCCCTCAGGCAATTGAGTGCTACTTTGGGTTCATTGAACAGAAAGGTGAAGGGATCATTCTCATCGAAATGGTGGCTGCGTGCGTGTTCCAATAGTCATTAGGTGTACCAGCATCTCCTCTGCCTGACCACATCACTGACATGTGACCGGTTCAGGCTGGTCTTGGTTTCTCGTTATTCTGTTGCGGTACCATGCCAACTCTGGTGTATGTTCTCCTGTACGGAGGCGTGAAAGCAGAGTCCTTTGTGAAGGTGTAAAGTCTTTTTCTTGATCTCTGTTCACATATGTGGCATGGGGTACTGCTGGCTTGGCCATCCTACTCCATTTGCGAGCACAGTGATGACGGATTTAACTATTTTAGCAGTGCTAAAGTCCACTGGTGCTGCTGTCTGTGGTAATGAGGAGGCATCCTTCGCAATAGTATCAGCCTGCATGTTTCCCTCTATCCCGCAGTGACCAGGGATCCACAAAAACGTCATTTGTCACTGTCACTCCCCATAGTCCAGATATACCTGCTGTAGAGATCTAATACATCAATGCATGAAATAAATCTGTTGAGCATATCAAAATAACGAGCAATCTGTAAGTCCAATCCTGCAAACAGGATCCCAGGAATACAAATTTCTTAGTCCCGAGACTGAAATTCAATCTTGGGATTGCAATCACTATGCAAGAAGTACCAAAACAAAGCAACATCGTATGGAAGTCAACACGTGTCTTTAATTACACACGGAACTTCTACAGAAAATTCACAAACCGATGACAATCACATAATACCCTCAGTTCACACAGAGAAGACATGAAGAAGAATGCCAGCAGTCTGCACAATAATCCACGGGAAACGTTTAAGTGTATTTTTAGCAACAAAATGATTTACTGCAAAGCTTACCAAGTATATCTCAGTCACCAATGTTAGAGATTAAAAAAATGAATATGAGGCACACAATTTTGTACACAACATTTGAATTTTTCGACCTGTAAGTGATATTTCCAACAAAGACTCAAGTGTCAGTTGAGCAGACAGACAAAAATATGTGCAATAATGAGAAAATGAAAAAATATAATCAATACAATTCATCCAATTAAGCATCTATTATTAAACTGTTGACATTTTTGACAACTGTACTGCTTGCTCAGAACGATTTCAGAACAATGCTGCTGTGAGAAAACAAAAGAATGGACCACAGGATCAAGGAAGGAATATACACCAGAAAAAAACAAAAGAAGTTGAACCGAGAAAAAGGGTCCTATCAACTGCCTCATATCTGTGACAAATTGTTTTTTGCAGCGATATCCGCAGAAAACAGAAATTCCTCCGAGGAAGGCAGCACCAACTGCCAAAACGTCAACAGGTTGTGAAATAGAGGAACTGCAATACGACTAATTATCAGTGAATTAGCTACCATCTGCACCTATTAATCTAAACAAAGAAATAACAATCAAATGCGAATTCAAAACTACACCAAATGTTATACTGCCCATGGTATTGAAGAAGAACAAACCCTGCACATATTCAGTATTCACATATTCAAAAACTACACCAAATGTCAAACTACACCGTGTCCGAAAAAAACATCCCAAATGTTATCGATAGTCTCCTGAAGAAGAGATATCCAATTTTAATAATTTTTAATACAAATATTTCTGGCACAACTGGCCATCAAAAGACCGTTCAATATTTCACCTCACCCAATGTCTGTTTCTGCTATCTGGGGAAAACAGAACCAACGAAATATGCATTGAAATGAACGGAAATACGTCAGAAAGCATCCCCAACATTATCGATTGTAACATGAAGAAGAAATGACAGATTCTAATAATTTATGGTGCAAACAATTTTGACACTACTTGTCATTAAACGACCATTCTAGTTCCCACCTCACCAAATGTCCATTTCTGCACTACCCAAGAGGCAAAATAGGATAAAAATGCAATATTTCGCTAATTTTGTTTCCCAAGGTAGTGCAGAAGAAGAAAATGTGTGTGGTGGGAAATTGTACAGTCGTCTGATCGCCAGTTGTGTTAGAAGTATTAGTGACAAAAATTATTAAATCTGATAATCCTTCTTTAAATTACAAGCGAAAATGTCTGAAATGTTTTTTTCCGGACAAGGTGTATATTATTCCAAGTATCAAAAAATTCAAAGCATGAACCGTGAAAACATTCAAAACTACACACTGTTCATCCGTAGTGCTCCGTAGTCTTATGTTAGTCAACGAAAAGAGTACATCAACCATTACAAGTGACGACACATCATCAACGTGAACATCAGTCATCGCTGGACAGTGGACACTGTTCTATTCCACATTCACTCCATGGGGTTGATCTGTTCAGTACCATTTATTGTACGACTGGTTGCCGGAAGTTCCAAAGTAAGGATAGTTAGCGGAAGCAGAAGTGGAGCTGTTGTACTGGCGACTGGTGTCAGTTCCGACCTGAGCGTAATTTCCACCGCTGCCACTGCCACGATAGACCGAGCCCATCGACTGCCACTCGCCCACGGTCACTCCAGACGCATGATGTGCTACATACAATCCATCAAACAATGTAGCACCACAGTGTCACAAACAAATCACAAATTACAAACCACAAACTTCACGAATAACATTAACAGGGTTTCCACAGATCTTCTGTAGCAAAATTTGATGACTTCTCCAGTCATGGAATAACAATTTCCCTGATCTTATTGAAACCATAACCCTATCACACTCACACAAATGTCAGAAATGGTATATTTTATCATAAAGGAATGAAACGGTATTAATGGAGCAATATGCAAATGATAAAGGCTCTGGTCAGGGCCAAAGGGGCAAAGCCCCCTTAAGCTGAAACACTTCCAGCTTTTGAACGGAAGCCACAATTAGTCTGCTTTTTAATATTTGGAGGTGCAAACGTGACAAAATCATTTTCCCTGACTTTTCAAAAAAATATTTTTCCATGACCTTTCCATGACCATACAAATTCCCTGACTTTTTCCAGTTCTCCCTGACCTATAGGAACCCTGCACTAAAAACAGAGAAAAAAAATCAGAAGATAGATAAAGCGCTAATGCTAGAAGCTTTCACCGATGCTATCAGAGACACAGCTCATTCGACATTTTCAATTATCTTTTGGATTCAGGACTATATGAATTTTTACAGCACTGATCTCCCATCATCCATCCAAAAGTGAGTGAATAGGGTTTAACATCCCACCCGACACAGTCATGTCGGGGACGGCCTTTTCAAGCAGAATGCACACAAACACATAACAATAAAATGGTAAGTGTAGACTTTACAATAAACAGAAACCTTTACAGAAACAGAAAATAAGCTTAACCTAAAATTGTAAGTTAAAGTTAAAGTTAAAAACGAACTTATAAAGCACCATAAAACTAAACGTGTGTAAAGATACAGAGGCGCTGGCTACGTTACAGTTAACCACTGTTTTCAAAAGCAACAGTAAACAGATGTGTCTCGAGTCGACGACGGAAAGCAACGAACTCCATTATATGCGTGCATATGTAATTAACATAATGGTAGTTCTAATAATCTTCCCTGTTATCCTCCAGACAGTCATCAATGTGACAATGCTGTCTATTGGAGGAGCAATGATACATGTTTGAAGTCAGCTAGTGCATTTAATTACACAGTAAGTAACAAACTTTTGCAGAGCATTTTTAAAAACAGAAAACAAGCTTTCAGTTAACTCTTAAGGCACAGGCTGGAAAATACTGGTACAGTCATTACAGCAAAACATCACCGAATTAAAATTTGTCATGGAAAACTTTTCTTCTGCATTTATCATTGTAATATTATTCTGCCAAAATGCACATCGTTGCTTAATGCTTATGCTGTACAACTGTAGAATATTTTGCCCAAGAATCACAGGTGTATATGCCCCAAAATTGTTCACTGCAAATAATGCAAACACAGCACCGACAAATCTTCATTAATGCTTCAGCTCACAACTGATGTTTTAGGATATAACGGAAACTGACTGCGCATGGTAGAAGTGCCAGCATATGATGGCATCGCAGAGCCTGAACTTCTGTAATCTGTTGACCCCCTGGTCCACCCACTTGTAGCGGATGATGCCACTTTCTCCGACTCCCTGTTCACACACAAGTAGAAGCATTTAGTCAGCATGGGCCAAGTTATAACCAACTAGAAATTTGGGGCAAAGTCCAATGTGAGTCCACCTGGCGCCGTAAGTTGATTGTGGGAAAAAGAAAGCTGAAATTCCCCTCATTGCAATGTCATGTGGCCCGAACTCAAATGCATTAGCATACGTAGAACACGCAATGTCGACTTAGGGTAGGCTGAATTGTAACAACGGAACTTTTTTTGTTAGTAAACCAAAGTTTGCCAATTTTTTTCGCCCAAAAGGGGAAAGGGTGTTATAGATCACTTGCTATTCCGATTTTTGATTTTTTGTTCCGTTCCAGAGATATTGGCGGTCAAAGTCTAAAACTGTTGAAAGTCATGCCCACTGTTGACTGAGTGCGTCGGAATGAGTCAACAATAACAATAATAGTGAACAGAATTTCATCAATTTTTCTTCATCCAACAGGAGAGGGGCTGTAATTTATCACCCACTATTCCAATTTTTGACGTTTCACTCTGTTTGAAAGATATTCACGATCAAATTTGAAAGTTGTTCTAAATCATGGCTATTCATCACGTTTTTTGCCCTCCTAAATTTTACTGAGGCGGTGCCCCCCAAAAGTTATACCCACATTATCACCCTCACTTACCAGCACATCACATGGTAAAGTTTTGTGAGGCTATTCCCCTTAGCTCCAAAGTTATAGTCTCATATGCTACATTTTAAGCCAATTTTGGACCCCCTTTGAAAAAAATTGTAAAAGGGACCACATCAAACTACACTATGTAATGTACATCCCTGCATTGTTTTTTCACTGGTGGATTGTCTGATGTGTTGGAAGGTTGCAAACTGGCATTTTAAGTCACATTTGAACTTTCAAACACACTTGACTGTAAAATTTTAGTTCGGTTGTTTGGCACTTTTTGGCATTACTCTTCAAACATGGGAGTAGCAGTCAATTACGGCATCAGTCTGGCATTAATTTGGCAGTAACAAATGACTGTATAGTAGATGCTACTGTTCAAAATATGGCATTTGTTTGTCAGTGAAACAGATTACATATAGTATCGTTAGGCAAAAGAGTTGCTAACCCAATGCAATTGCGGAATTCAGCGGTGAATACAATGCACATAATTTCAGTTCATCAACAGACCTTGAGCGCATTGAAGCATCACGCCTATCAGAAGCACCATACTGTCCACCAGTCTTCTCATAGTAGTTACCACTTCAACACAAACAACAATCATTCACAAACTAAACTGCTACATACCGTACATGTTGCACATGAATGTAACATTATCACATATCACCTTTCAGCACGATGACAGGATTGGATCGGCATAAGCTAGAACAATCCGACAGCTCATAATAAGACATTTAGCATCGTGATAACCGATGACAACTAAAAAGCCAAATTACACATGAAAACATCAGACTGAGCTGAACGTGCACACGGTGACTACATGTGACGAGGCTCGCACCACTTCAGCCAAGAGTAAAATCAAAACTTAGACATCGTAAAAGAACACACGGCAACAAGCAGCATTTGCCAAGCTTCTAGCTCAGGCACATTTAATGTGACATTTTATGCAACGTTTTATTAGCATCGTACATTACGTAACATTTGCATACATGTATTGTACAGCCTTTTGCCTGCAATACTAATCAATGTTCACTCATTCAAAACCAAACTGTTTGACACCGGCTAGAGTAAATGTGAATACTTGTTCCAATCTCTGCTATTATGCACTTCCAATTCATTCGTGACACCTGATGCAGTGGTGCTATATATAAATCATGTGTATTGACTGAGCAATGCTTAAAACAGCCACCTGCTGCCACTGTTGTACATGTTGTAGCCATATGATGACGACGTTGGCTCCCGTGTCTCCACAGTCTGACGCTTTGATGCCTGCCAATACGCGTCTTCAGTGGATGCCGACTGCCGCTTCAACTCAGACCTGATTAATACACCCCCCATACACACTATGTACAGCAACGTACTTCAAATGCCCATATGAAAACTAGTCACCATAAACAGCTGCAATAATAGGTTCAAGATCGCAAATAGCTGTTTAGTGGAAAATAATTGCAGAGATACAGAGTGTCACTTGCCACATAGAATCACAGTGTTACCTGCCACCCGACACAGGTAAACTTGCCCCAACTTAACCCCAACCAGAAACTCAATGTATCTACACTGGACGGATGTAAAGTTGCATAGTCTTTCGTGTTGGTTATGGCCACGGCACACTAGCACTACAAACGGGCAAACAATTTATAGTCACAATTCCATAACATATAATATGCAGTAGAAACCACATGCACACACACACAGACTAAAGATGACATGGAATGAATTGGCAAGAGTTAGACTAACTGTCTGTACTGTGCTGCCTGCTGGCGCGCTTCGCGCGACTCGCGGTGATGACGTTCCATCTCTTCTCGTTCCTGCTCCAGTTGTCTTTCCTGTCGATGTCGCTCACGTTCCAATGCAACACGTGTCTGCTCCGTTTTCATTCTCTCCTTCTCCAACCGCAGTTTCTCCAGCCTAGCACAATGCACATCAAACTGGGGTTGGAACGATATTGGTACTACTCAATACTCATCAGTACTAGGCGATATTTTTATTTGGTGTTATACCATATGCCGATACTGCTCAGATATTATGACCTCAGCAGGTGCAGTAGTTGGCAGCAGACAACGTAAGGGAGGTTGGGAACGAGGTAAAGTAAAGCTTGACTCCTGGGCAACTGTGGGAGGACCAGGAGACTTAGTGGTTGAGGTTGCGCACTGCATGACTGAATGGCAGTTCACTTCCCACGTCTAGCACTGGCAGCATGGCAGTAGATCGCAGGATGCTGATGATCTGGAGTCTGGACCAATATTGGTATCGATACTGCGTATTGGTATCGGCAGTACCCAATAGGGTTGTTAAACGAAGTTCGGATTTGCGAACTTTGAATTTCAAGTTCGAATTCGTATTCGTTTTTCAGCCCTTCGATATTCGAATCCAAGCATCACTAATTAGACGCAGACCACAGTGACACAGACGGTTTTGCTTTGAAAGCGGAGCGCTGTTACTTCAGTGGTGCACTGTGTGCCGATTTCTTTGTTCTGTGCCAGCCGTCAATTCAAGCAACGCCTGCCGTGTGTTTACTTATTCCTCCCCCCTCCCGGCATACCGCTGGGGCATTCAATTACTCTCCATCTTGCACTGTTCTCAAGAAGAAAGTTTTCTCAGATACCTCAGTCGTTCTCGCTCTCTGTTGACACGGTCCGCTTCCTGTTCCTGTAGACGTCGTTGCCGATCCAGCTCACGTTGCCGGCGCCTCTCTTCCTCGCGCTTTTGACGCTCGCGCTGCATACGACGCTCGCACTCCCGCTGCTCCTGTTAGCAATCACCCAATGACGTTAATGACAAGCATGCCAATGACAATAACGTGGGTACCAGAGATATACGAACTGCGGGCCTGTCAGTCTGTGGACACAGATCCGCAGGATTTTTTGTGGACACAAACTCACGCGGATCCTGTTCTGCGATGAGTGTATTTTTCCTAATAAAACTTAAAAACAAAAACATGATGTGTGTAGCATGGTAGCAATAAAACTGGTAAATTGAATCTGCTATAGGCCTAGGCATAGTGGCCTACTTTATGACTAGAGGCCTAAGCCTATTCAGCGCGGACACAGACTGACGCGGATCCAATATCTCTCTTGTGACGTGGACTGACAGCGGATCCTTTATCAAAATCTGCAAACTGAGGCGAACTCAAAAATTTCAGAATCCGCACATCTTTCGTGGGCACAAAATGCATTTAAATGAACAATAAAGAAACAAATGAAATCTTAAACCATTAATGCCCCAGTGAGTATTCTTCAGCTGAGTTTTAACTCTCTCATTTCTCGTTTGATGAAGACTACATTAAATGGCTCAAAACTTGAAACTCAGTCAAAGTACACTCACTAAGCCAGTAATGGTTTACAGTTTTGTTTCGAAGACTCGGTTGTAGTCATGAAGTCAAGTTTTTGCACTTTCAGTTAGGTTTCATTTCTAAGCTGGTGAACTACTAATCATACATATAAGTGGTCATGTTTTGAATTATTTGATTTTAATGAATGCCATTGTTCACAAGCACCTTCTTGGTTTCAGCTGGAAATGCTGAAAAATAGCAAAATGAAAGAATAAAACTACAGTTCGACTACACTTTACAGCTTTAGAGAAGAAAAGTGTGGTGTAAAATGCATATACAAATCACAGATCAGTTGAAAATGCAGACACTGAAAATGTAATATTGAGAAGTTGCCAAAAAATTGCAATATGCACTTCCACGAAAACGAGTAAAATCTAATACACATAAACAATCCTTAAACTAACACACCTTGATCTTGTCCAAGGACAGCATGTCTTTGTCTTTCTTCGCGTCTTGACATACAAACAGCACATGCAATAAATAGTCAGAAATATAATTAGAACTAGAAATTTGGGGCAAAGCCCAACGTGAGTCCGCCCGGCGCCCTAAGTCTGATTGGGGGAAATTAGGGCGGGATAGAGG
>Ga0209367_1012553_pt1 | contig 11049 bp, 8 predicted proteins | sample WorMetLIZISLAND2_FD_187412 | JGI IMG/M metagenome (GOLD analysis project Ga0209367, IMG submission 187412) | Marine gutless worms symbiont microbial communities from Max Planck institute for Marine Microbiology, Germany - Olavius geniculatus... ... | reverse complement strand
TATTCTAATGTTCTCGTTCTCGTTCTCGTGGTTCTTGGTCTCGTTCTCGTTCTCGAGATTTTTTTTTGGTCTCGTTCTCGTTCTCGTTCTCATTCAATTGTTCTCGTTCTCGTTCTCGCCATAATCTGGTCTCGTTAACATCCCTGGTTTTTACCTGAAATAAAGATTGATTGATTGATTGATTAGTGTGAGCCCGGTTTTACTGCTCGAGCCGCGTAGCAAGCCGAAAAAATTACGAGTCGAGTCAGCAGAGCTAGAGCGACTAGCGGGTGATGCCCAGTCTCCATTAGGCTAATAGCCTGTGTCTGGAGACGTTACAGAAATAGTTTATAGTTCCGCGTTAAGTTGAACGAAATCTCTGGCTTATAAGAGCTATGGGCTTACTTAAGTCGCTATGCTGAAGTCTGCGCTTTTTTACATATGTTATCACGTTTAACTATTCACGTACTTTACTGCTATTCATTCTATCAAAGTTTAGAAAAAATTACGGTAGAAATTTGTTTGAGCAGAAAAAGTGAAGCGGCATTGGCCAACACTGTCGTAGCCATAGGGGGAGGGGCACTGGGAGCAAGTGGCCCACTAGAAGCCTACTCAGTTACTCAAAATAGTGTCAAAATCCACCGAAACATTTCATTTTTACAAAAAACAATCGGAAAATTTGCGGTAGGCACAGCTTCCTCCCATGACCGGTGTCGGACACCTCTCCCCAAATTCACCTTAAATGACCTCCTGGATCCACATTTTGGCTACACTACTGTTGGGCAAGCAATACTGCGTGCTACCACTAGACAAGAAGCCCAGCTGTCGCTAGGATAGCCGACCGTACTGGTTATCAGTACCTCAAGGTTATCCATGGTCGATGATCTTCATTTCGTCTGAAAGGGCGTATGCCAGTCCTATTAGTGATTGATAGTAACCTAGGCCATATCTCTCATTGTTTCCGAGATATGGCCAGTTTTCCGTTGAAAACCGCACGTTTTTCCTACCCCCTCCATTGAACTCCGAATTTGAAAATGTCCCCTTTGCAGTAGATGGCTGAAATTTTGCATGCCTAGGTTTAAGACATGGCTAATTAATTGTGTAACAGAAAGACCTACCCGTTAGCCACGGTACATTCGTTACAGACGGACAGACAGACAGACGACGACGAACGACAACCATGACAAGCTCGACCGCGACCTTTACGGTCGGCTAAAAATGTTTTCCCATATTGTTTTTATCTTACGAAACGACCACTAGTGGTGCTGTTGTTTAGTGTTTCTGCGTCATTTCTGTTGCGAGACGCCGGATTTATTGTTTGTTGTTAAATCAATAACAGAGACTGAGACACATGCCTACATATGCATACAACAAGTTGCCATTCTTTTTCACCAAATCTTGTAGGCCCTATACTGTGCTTTCTTGCTGTCGTGACGACTGACGTGTTTATTAACTCGCTCCCGCAGCGCACCATGCAGACAGGTAGGTTCTGCTGCGCGCTGCTGCCGCTGCTGTATCTGAGAAGGTGAGCCTAACGATGCTTGTCGGTAAACGCGCGCCGCAGACGACTCGCCGCGTGTGGCCTAAGCCTACATTAGCGTCGATGACACGATAGAGTTTCATGCGGCTTTTCATTTTCATCGTCTTTATTAGTACTTCTGAAACTTGATTAGGCCTAGTCAAACGTTTACTCGTTCTTATTCGAACAACTACGGAAGAGGTACCGGGTAAGATTTTTAGGCCTACTTTAAGTGGTTTAATGTGCGAATGACGTAAATTTTTGATATCAGACTCGATTGAATTGTTTTCCGAGATATTTCTACTCCTGTGTGTAAGAAAACACGACATAGGAGCATTTTGCATAAGGCAAAAAGCTTAGCCTACACATGTTTTGACCACACATGATGTACAAAAAAGTAGGTAAATGCGACGTTTGAATGCCTACATGTAGCCTAATTTATCATTTACTGTCGTCAAAATCTTAACCATACACGAGAACCTAAACACGAGTTACAGAAATTTTTATACAGGGACTTATGTCCTCTTTCGGGGCGTATACATTTTTGTTAACTTTTGCAAAAGCAAAATTTTTATCGAGCGAGCAAAAGAATTCAAAATTGTCTTTTAGGCCTCAGGCTAAAAATATCAGCAAACGAATTTTTTTCACGCCGAAAGACTTATGTGATTTTCGGTTTTCTGTTAGCTTTATGTAGAGGGCCCAACTTTTAGACTTATTAAGGTATTTAGGGGCTGGATCCATTTTCATTTGAATGTGCTAGTCGAAGTTATACTTGAAGTACCGGTACACACAGACGAACATCGTCGGGTAGAAAGTTTCCGACAGACGGCGCAGCGACTGTTTCGCGTGCAGTGCAACAAACTATCAATTTCCTAAACGTCGACAAAGGCCTACGGCTACGAGGCCATCCGGGATGTTCAACAAATGTTTGAACGACGTGAGGTCTGCAGCTCGTGAGCGTGTCGGCAAAATCGAAGAGCCGAGGAGGCGAGCTACGGCTTGCGGTGAATGATGATTCGGTCACGTCGCGTGTGATCATCACGTCCAGGCGGGTGCAACTTCTATCCATTGACCGACGACGTCCCATGACGTCCCATGCACGAGCAAGGTTGTTCCCGGTAGATTCAGCTGACGGTATGAATGGTCAGCGTGCTAGCCTATAGCTCAAGAAATGTGATTAAGAGTGACGTTTTTACTTACTTAGTAGCTCCTACTTACTTTCGCGGATCGGTACGTGCTGCCAATCATCTCAACCAAGGTGCTATATATAGAGCCGTCAGTTTGCCGATGCTGGAACATAAAAGAAGCTCAGGTACAGCCGATCATCGTAAGCTCACTGTTTCTCTATTTTTCTGTGCACTGCGTTGGACAGAAAACAAGAAGCCCAGCTGTCGCTGTAGTATGGACGGCCTACTGTATATCCGAAGGCCAGCGTCCGACTTCCGATCGCAGAAAGAAAGCGATTTCCCAGAGTGACTACAGTCCCATACACTCTATGGTGGGGCTGATATATCGAACGCTACGCTACAATGAACGCTAGAATACGATACGTTAACTCGGCACACGTGGGTGAGAGCTGCGGGCACTACAACTTTGTATTCAAAATTGCGGCCCATCCGCTGCAGATAGAGACATAAGAAGTCGTCATCGCCCTATTCAACGGTAGGCCTACCATCGCCGTCTCGCTACGACGTAGGTTTTAGCCACAATACACGTGTTACAAAAAGACAGACGACAGACAGACGACACATAAGGCTCGATTTAACGGTCGGCCAAAATTGCAGTCTTTCTATTTGTCGTGGCAGTGTAATGTGTCAGTATAATTATCGCGTCATTTATTTCATTTTGTCGACTAACTTTTACGTATGTATGCAGACGATACATAGCACACCGCAAGTTGTCCTACAACAGAGGCTAGTCCCTACAAGCAAAAGTTCTGCAAACGTTCTCGTAAGAGCTGGCCAACCATGCACAGTAGGCCTAGACCTATGCGACGCACGCCAACCCGTGCAACTAGGACGATGCTGCTGCTGCTGGCAATGATCGTCATGGTGACAGCGTTATCTCCGCATCATCCACATGACGCACCATCGTCATCACCGTCGTCGTCAGTGTTGAGATCGAGAGGCCGAGAGAGGCCGCTACCTGCAGCGTTGTACTGGATCTACCATCGCCCCGACGCCGATAGACTTCTGCAGTCGCTGCTCAAGAGCACGCCTGACAACGAGCCGTCCATCAACGACGATGCTACAACTAAATCCGCTTTGCCGCAGAGCTCGGTAGGCTACAGCATGCGACTGCAGTCAGTCAGACAATTTTGTACGACTTGCTGTCAGCCTGTCATATTCATACTTTCGTTATCTGGCGACGTTAGTCTTTTCGCCGACGCGCGATGATCATCTTCACTTACTATGCGGCCGCCCTGAAAACTAAAAAAGCCGTCTTGTCTGTTCAGGCTGTTCGCCAGTCTAGTAAATTCGGGCTCCTAACTTGAAATAAAGGGCGTAGCCGATAGAACAACCAGAATTTGTGTGAACGTTCGGTCCTCGGGCAGGAATAACCGGTGCACTCCAGTAGTAGTCGAAGGTTGAGATCACCATGCAGACGTCAAAACGTCAAACTCTGAATAACCGCGGCGTGTGTGGTCACTTAATTTACACTCAACGCATGAAACGCTCTACCACTGGACGGACGACCGCATTTTACGTCGGCACTCGGCCCCGACTGACGAGCTGAAAAGCACGTCAACCGTCGCTTAAAAACATTGTCCAGCCTAATCGGTTTTATATGGGCCATTAGGCCTATATAGATTTTATAGGATGTACAAATACCTTGACCGATCACTTTTGGAGCGGGCCAAACGCACTAGGACCAGGCCAAATTTATACATAAATTTTGGGAGTGATGTCCACTGCTGCCAATATTAATAGTAGCCTAGTATGCTATTAGCAAGCTTCATTCTGTGACTAGTCAACCTGTGAAAGTTTTTATACCATACACGCTATCTTGAAGATTTTAGTTCGTTGCAAATCTGTCTACTATATTGTTGGTAATTTTACTTTACAATAATATCTGTAGGCCTGGCCGAAAAATAATTATGCTATTGTATAAAAAATATTCGATCTGTGTTGTAACGACGGCTATAAAATTTTCCAATGCTTATACGAACCGTATGCCCGAGGTCGACCACCCACGGTGAGAACTGAGAAATGTCGTGCTCTATATAATTAGCCTATGGGTGTGCATTACAGGTACAAGGCGCTACTAATCGCAGAACTGGCGACGAGTTATTGATGCCACGTATTACACGCACGAGCGTCAGCGACTACTACGACAAAAGAGCGTCTAAAGACAAATTCAACCTGGCCAGTCCTTGCTACTGGTCAACAATATCATGCTACCGGCGTCGTCGCCGCCCTGACTCAAACAGCGTGTAGGCTAGTTGATAACAGCTCCGACGTGGCCACTGGTCCCTTGAAAGTAAAAAAAATACGAAAAAGAGAACAACAACAAGAAAGGAGTTTGCCAGGCCTAATGCATGGCATACATGTCTGATGTAGTTAAAATTTCGTAGACAATTATGAGTATTTTCGTTCTTATAAACTTAACTGTAAAACTCACTGGGTGGCTCAATAAGCCCACATTGATGGTTTCTTGACTTATCTCAGAAGAATCTGTCCGTTGTAAAATGCAGCGGCCTCGTGAGAAGAAAAAGTGAGGGGCAGAAATTGCAATTTTCCGGCAGACCCAAAAAATCCAACAAAGCAGATTATGGGTGTTCAGAATTTCAACCCCCAGATTCTGCATTTCTGGACAAAAATTTTCGGACAATAATATTTTCTAACAGCACAAAATTTAAGGGGCAAATGCCACCTAAGTGCCCGATGCCACTGGTAGAATGGATGAATGATTTGCACTGGAAATTAGCAGAACACATACACAAAACAGCATGGAAAACTCGTTAGTTTTTTGTATCTTAAAAGTTTTGTCTTTTTCCTGTTCAGTTTAGCAAAACGTAAACCAAATTTAATACAATTGCAAGATGTAAACCAACATTTCATCAGGCTGGTATCATGTAAAAACATTTCTAATTCGGTCACACTGAATCGAAACATAGTTACATTGGAAATAACTTATCACAGTACGAAAGACTGTAAGAAATTATCGAAAGAATGGACAAAGGCAAACAATTCAACCAGTATAAAAACAAAGTTAACTGAATGACACTCAAAACATTGCAGATATATGCCCATGCATTAACATAGATGCCCCAACATGTCTCAGTAACTCAATCAAATATATGACCTTGATGTCACCTTAGCTTTGGCCCCACCCAAACCAGTTCATCAGACCTCAGAGTAGAATATATAATGTCAAGAATTTCAAGATGTTCAAGATATGGGGTCAGAAAGTTTTGACTTTCTTTGGCCTCAACTAAGTTATCAACCAAAGTTTGGTGAGATTCCTTTCACTGGATTCTAAGACACGTACTCACAAACTTACACAATGCACACATGCATTCAGAGATGGATAACCCGAAAATGGGACACATCAGCCAATATTTGTCTGTGACATAACTTCACATAAGCATAAAATGTAACTAAAACATCGAAATCAAAGAAGTTGAACAGAAATGAATGCAAACAATGCAGAAAACAACTTCTTACTATAAAAGAGTGATAACCATTACTATCTAACTGATGGAATAACGGTGCACTCTTCATTACTACATTCTCATGTACTTCACAGACAGTATGCAAAACCACTGGCACTGTTACAGCAGTGCAAATCTATTTGATGTAAACTGACTAAATGGCAAAGTCCCAAACACACCAGTGAGTGTATCACAACACTAGCAATATTCTGACATTTACCTTATTTTGACCCTCTCGGTTAAATCAAAAACGCTGGCAACATTAAAACATGGTTCCTACTGCAAAATTCATTTTCCCCAACTTTCCAGGACAAAATGAATAGTTTCCCCTGACTAATTTGTTCATGTGAAATACCAATGTTGGCTTTCAATCGCTTGCAACTGCACTAGAAACAAAAGCAGTGGAAAAAATTTTTACGTGTAGATACAAATAATCTGCAAACGAAATGAGCAGAAAAAAAATTGTGAAAACAGTTCCAAATTTTTTCTGCATCTTTGTTAACTTCTGCACCCTGGTACTTTGATTTTCCCCGACTTTCCTTGACCCTCTTATTTTTCCCTGACTTCGAAATTTTACATTTTACATTACATTTCATTTTACATTTTTACAATTTTACATTTAAAAAATTCCGACTTTTCAGATTTTCCCCTGACTTTCCCTGACTTGCTTAAAAGTCTCTGACTTCCCCTGACTGTAAGAACCATATAAAAACACTGGTACATCAATTTCACTAAAGTTTCACAGCTTTCATCCCTATTCAGTATTCACTGCTGCTTCCTTTCAGCAATGCTAAAAACTTTGAACACAAAACGCTGGTAACTGCAGGCTGGCTAGCAGTTAGTTATCAATTGTACAATCGAACAGTCAGCAGCAGAAAGGCTAGATTCAGTCCAGCTAGCCAGCTGACGCCAGTACTGTCATGTCTATGGCTTCGCATTGACATGGCTTCAATCTCCACCTATCTTCTCAATCTCATCCATGTCCTGCGCATCCAGCCGTAAACACTTTCGCCCTGCAGACAAAATACAAATCAGCACACTCAACAACAGGTCTTCAGCAATCAGATATCGATTAATAAATCAACTCTCATAAGCAAGTAAATAAATAAAATCCAGGCAGTGTCAGTCAGTGCCGGTATATGAGACACTTATGTGAGCGACTGAGTGGCTAGAAAGAACTCAAGGCCAGCTTGAAACAGTAGGTTTTAACAAGATCACAAAAAGTGCATGATGACAGACAAGTGCAAACAAGTTGAAATATTTAAGCTAGAAGCAAACAAGGGAAAAACCATACGTATTAAGGCTGCAGAAATTAATGCGTAATCACACCAGTAATCATTTTAAATTTTAACTGTTGAATTTTTGGTCATAGTAAGTAAGGAAGTAAATAAGTAATTTATATAGCACGTTAATTGTAAATCCTGAATGTGCTCGGTTTGCTAGTAAAACAAATAATAAGTGTTTTCGATATAGCCGCATCACTCAGAACGCATCATCAACCTGGTACAATCACAGTCATTTGCAGAACGACAATCAGAGAATGTCACAATTTTGCCACATCTCGGCACACCCTCTGCGCAATAGATCCAAACTTACAAAGTTGTTATACAAAAAATACATTTTCTTGCACAATTACAGTGTTATTTTTTGACTGAAATTAATTTAAGAAACTTACTCATTATCAGCCCAGCTATTAATACGACGGCATCTCAGAAATCATGAAAGTTAACGTCAGAATACAGGCATATGGAGGATACTGGAATCTTGGTAAGGTACAGAGTGGACTGGGCAGTGGGCAATATCATATCCAGAGCAGTGCAAAAAACAACAACAGCATTCACTCTCATTTCTGTTCCTTCACGTTACAGTTTTGCTCAGCTTCATAAAATTTCTATCTGCACAAATGCAGATTTTCAGGGGTAGTGGGATAATCTACATTGTGTCCCAAAAAATCATCCCCGACATTTTCGACTGTAACGTAAAAAACAATACCAGATTTTGATAATTTTTGGTATGAATATTCCTGACACAACTTGCCATCAAATGAAAATTCATTTAACCACCTCATCCAACGTTTGTTTCTGCACTACCTGGGGAAAACACAACCGGCGAAATATCACTTTTTTATCCAATGCAATATAACTGCTTAATTAACATAATGCATAAAAACACATTTTGTTAACATTTCTGACACTTTTTCATCTAGTTTTTCATTTTTTAACTGCCTGCAGTAAAATTGCTCGAGTGTTGGCCCACTATGCGAAAACAGGCAAGGAGACGTTTTCTCCATTCATTGACAGCAGTATCGATAACGTTCTGCTCCAGACCAATCCAGGCCGTACCAGTCGCTTCTTGACTTCACAAACATTCCTGAACTTCATCTGGTAGACACACTGCTGCATGACAGTCAAACCTTGTAACAGACCAGCTGTTGGGGCCCACAGATTAAGATAGATAGAATTTATTGACGTTTCATTCATTTCAACACGTATTATGCTTGGTCTGCTTTTCCCAGGTAGTGCAAAAGGTGAGGTGGAAACTAAAACACTTATTTAATAACCAGTTGTGTCAGAAATATGTCTGCCAAAAAATTATTAAAATCTGCTAATCTTTGTCCAAGCTACAATCAATAATGTTGAGGATCTTTTTCAGGTTTTCTGTTTATTTCAAAATATATTTTGCATGATCTGCTTTCCCTAGGTAGTGCAAAAGCATATATTGGGTGAGGTGAGAAAATGAATGGTCATTTGATGGCAAGTTGTGTGAGGAACATTTTTACCAAAAATTATCAAAATCTGACAATTGGTTTTCAAGATAGAGACAAAAATGTCAGGAATGCTTTTTTGGGACACAGTGCATAGTATATACACTGTACAGAGAAATGACCAGTTAGAAATCTCTGCCGTTACATGTCTCTGCTTTGTTCACAACATGTGGTCATATGAAAAATGAAAATGTGTTTTGCTCGACTGACTGCCTGATAATTGACAAACCAAAGTAAGATTCAATCTGTTGCAGCATTGCACGTGAGCGTGGTCCATCGATCATGTTGATGGCAAGGCCGTGCTTGCCAAACCGACCGGTCCGGCCGATACGATGAAGGTACGTGTCGTAGTCGGGTTGATGAGACTGGTCCATCGGCAGGTCAAAGTTCACCACCACCGTAACCTGCTCCACGTCAATTCCTGCGCAGAAAACAACACAATATTCAAAACGTTCACCAGTGACATGTGCAATAACAGTAATTATGAAATACCATATAACAAAAAGCCCAGCTGTCGCTAGGATAGCCGATCGTACTGGTTGTCAGTGACCTTCAAGGTCATCCAAGCTCAATGATTTTCATTTCATTTGAGAACCAATATGCGATTTCCTATCAATGATCAATCGCAACCTAGGCGATATCTCGCATCATTTAGCCACAATAATGCATAACGGCCTTCAAAGTAATTCAAGATCAATGATTTCCATCTAAACTGACAGGGCGTATGCCACTTCCTATTAGTGATTAATAGTAACCTAGGCCTATCTCACACCATTTCTGTGATATGGCCACTTATAGAGTGAAACATTCCATTACATACTGTGTCATGACCCTTCAAGGTCATCTAAAGTCGTCAATTTATATCTCATTTGAAAGCCAGTATGTGACTTCCTATTAGTGATCAATAGCAACCGAGGTGCTATCTTGCAACGTTTTATCCACAATACATCCATCACAGACAGACAGACGGACAACAAACAAAGTACGGTCGACTAAAAATCATGCACAATGTCATTAGCAATAGCTACTTTGAGTTGACAATAACTCTAGCCAACACAAAAGCTGATTTCACAGATATATGCACTTGCTTGCAGTTTTTCTTTCTCTTTTTTCAGTTATGGTTATATATCTCTTTTTTGTTTTTCTGACTTCAGGCCTCTTATCTTTCCCCACAGGCATTGATTTTTTAAAGCTTTACATGACAGTTCTTTCCATTTCAATTTGTCTCATTTCAGCTCCCTTTGAAACAGTTTTACAAGTAGTTTTTTTAAAGTTTATGAGCTAAATTAAACTAGCTTCTAGCAGCTTGCCTTCCAGTGCAAAACAGTCATCATATTGTATCATATCATATCATATCATATCACATGTGACACATGGCTCTACTCTAGCCAACACAAAAGTCTATGTGGCATATTATGCATGCCTTGGGATGACATAGTGAATGCAGTCTGTTACAAGCCTCTGGCTGAGACGTTGGTTGTGATGAGCACCTTCTCAATACCGCGCCGGAATCGACCAATGACATTCGCACGCTGGTCAACGTTCAGCTCGCCACTCAGCAGCGCAACGGCATGGCCGTCCTTCGTCATCTTTTCACTTAACCACGACGCCGTCCGCTTCGTCTGACAGTAAACAAATCCAAAAAGTAAGTAAGTAAGCAATTTACATAGTGCATTAACTGAAACAACCTCGAACACGCTCGATGTGCTAGAAATACAAGAAGTAAAAATGTTTTAAATGTTACCTGAAAGTAGGTAAACAGTGTGAACTGCATTTGAGAAAATAATATGTAAAACGCACTGTTACCGTGTCACATGCAAACTAATCCACTCACTGTAATCATGAGCTGCTGAAACGTGTGTAATTATATCAGACAATGTTAGCAGGGCACACGGTTCAAATAACTGTTCTTAAAAAGCTCAAACCAGTGAGCTTTATCATGTTTTTTAAAGGAGGAGGTTGAACGAACTTGATGGGTTTGGAGTTTCATTGAGCTTCACATTATTTCATTAGACTGAGCATTGCTAGATAATTACCTCATCAAGTAAATATCGAAAAATTTGCAAACTTGTAGGTTTACGGTTTTTGAAAAGTTAACTATAATAAAACATCTGAAAACATACTAGATTTAGT
>Ga0209367_1012552_pt1 | contig 11050 bp, 7 predicted proteins | sample WorMetLIZISLAND2_FD_187412 | JGI IMG/M metagenome (GOLD analysis project Ga0209367, IMG submission 187412) | Marine gutless worms symbiont microbial communities from Max Planck institute for Marine Microbiology, Germany - Olavius geniculatus... ... | reverse complement strand
CGCATATTCTTTTATTCATTATTTATTTATGTTTTATTTATGTTTACATGTTTCTTTACTTCTGTTAGTTATTATCAACTAGAGTCAGCTTGTAAGGACGCCGCATGTATAGCACCATGTAGTTAATAAAAAGATTTTTGCTGTTTTAGTGGACTGATATATCGTCACGTCGTCCTTACACTGAGTTTTAAACTGGTAAGTTTTTTACATTTATCGGTATATAACCAACGCCAAGGTCAACTCAGCCTTCTATCCGCCTGGGGTAGGTAAATCGAGTACCGGCCTATCTGGCTGGGGTTAAGGCGGGCGCGTTTACCTGTGTCGGGTGGCAGGTGTGATTTTGTATGGCAGGTGACGCTCCGTAGCTATGTGATGGGTTTTCTATTAAGAGCTACGCGTATACACCTCAGTATAATTAAACCCTTTAGGCTTATCTGTGAGTACTAGCTTAATAATGACGTTACAATCTCACTATATACGTACTCACGTTATGTAAATAATCGTCTGCTTTGCAAATAAATTATTGATGATGTGCGACGTGTTGCCGCAAGAAGCGATAAGAAAATCAATCATCGGCTTCTGCACGCGTCTGAGCCCTATAATTAATGCAAAAGGCGGACAGTTTAGACTGACGCTATAAAATAATCTTACTGAACTTAGTGATTACTATTGTCGTTCTTCACGGCAAATAACTGGTGTTTTTCTGCACTTTGAACGTGTCAGATATTTAAAATACTAAAAGTTGGTTGCAGTCTAATATATTAGCTAAAAATCGTTTTATATTCAAACTTGTGCCATTTTTGAATAACGAAAGTTGGGATGTTTTTCAACAGCATATTTTTTATTTTTATAATTTTGTTGTACGCTTTTATATGTGCGTCGGTAATTAATATGTGTTCGTATACGGGCGCCATTTTACCGTATTCCTTGGTAATTTCATGTTTGGCCTGTGCGATAAATTAAGCAGATACGTGTCAGTTTACTAAGCGCATTTATACGCGTCATTGTGCATTTATTTCAGTAAGTAAGTAAGTATACTGATAACTGGCGCAGCCAAACAGAAGTAGCAATGCTCCGCTGTTTTACTCAAACAGAAACGTGTTTACTAGTCGTTTAAACTGTTTGAAACTCGTGTTTTCCCGTCATGTACATGTACTGTATTATATAGCTTCGTGGCGTAGCGGTAAGGTGTCGGACTTATGATCGAAAGGTCGTGGATTCGATTCCCGGTGGGGTCGCTATCAAGTGCTACTTGAATGGATGTCTCTGCCACAAGGTCAACTCAGCCTTCCATCCTCTAGGGATAGGTAAATCGAGTACCGGCTTGTCTGGTCGGGGTTAAGGTGTGACGCGTTCATCTGTGTCGGGTGGCAGGGAACACTGAGTGATCCCATATGGCAGGTGACGCTGCGTAGTTTTACAATTAGTTTCCCATAAGGAGCTATACACAACCTTTAATATGTGCATGTGTAACGTTGTCAGCAATGGGTTGCGCGGACCCGCCTGCGGTGGTGAACGCGTGGTCGGCGCGTGCCGGTGATACGCTGACTGTTCGCTGTAACTTTAGTCGCGACGTCTATCAGCTGAAGTGCGACGACGTCGGGCGCTGGGTTGGCGACCGAATCAACTGCAGTAGCGCAGGTGATCATTCCTCGTTCTATACCCAGTACCTACCCACACGCCGTAGTCATCAGAGTCGCGGTAACGGGTCTAATTGCCAACGACTTTACGCGATTGATGTCAGTTTAGCGCCGACTAATGACGTCCCGGCAGGCGATTCGGCACTCATGTCACATTCACCCTTCAAAGTAAATAAAAAAAAACATCTTCGGCAAATAAGCATTCGACAGGCAATTGTCGCACTGAGCTGCGGTGTTTTCTTTGTGACATGCGGTACATTAAAAAGGACTGTCGTGCTAACGTCCCTTGCTTGCTGTCTTAAAGTGTGAACAACTACAGCATCAGGAAACATAAAGTAGGTAAGTAAAATATAGGCAATTTCGTAAAAAAAAACTTTAATTCAAACTGTTTGTGCTCTCATATTTTATGATGAATAAAGTTGAATATAAAAATATAACTCTTAAAGACTAAACAAAATAGTAAGCATAAAATCATCATGAGCAAATGTCTAAAATTACCGAAATTACGCACACACCGAATTTCTGAGCATCTGGTAACAAGTTGCAAACACCGAAAAAGCACGACGACCGCGGTACTGGCTTCTATAGAGGAGGAAGTGTGTAATGGATGTAGATCACAACTTTACTTCTATTTTTGCAATCAGCACCCTTAACAAAAAGCCCGAAAGAGAGGGATGAGCTTAAACCTGAAAGTGCAAAAAAGGAAACTTGCGCCCTATTTTGACTCCAGATTTGGAACAATAAAAGCCACTAGTATGTGTTGAGTCGACAGCGAGGTATGATGAGTTGGTATCGGTTGGCGTTTAAACGCAGACGAAGACGTAAAACGTCTCGATTCGAAAATTTTCTGGGCCAGCAATGTCTCATTGCTCCAACCGCGCCGAAATTTCGTCATCATACGTTCGTAACCTTTTGAGTAATGTTAGAACAGTAAAAACATAAACAACGAAAAAACGTGAAAACTTGACTTCATTTGTTTTCGGCGGAATTGTATGCCAAAATAAAGACGACCTTCGCTAGAGTTTGGTTTAGTGGTTTATAATTATTTATGTGTGCATTGCATAGAATGTGAGTTAGTTTAGTTTTGGCCACATTAATTTTAGCACACAGTTTCTTCCGTTTTGTTGCGCTGTACGTTTACATGACTGTATTTATGGTAACGATATAGTCCTTCACCTGGTTCCGTTATACACCGTGGGCCGTAAAAAAACAAAACGTGGCACTTTACTTTTGTCTATATTTTCGCCAATTATTGATCAATTTTCAAAATTCTTTAATTGGCACACTTTGCAGACAATTTGCAATAATGTGATTATTATGTATCTCACTCCACAGTAAATGCGTCTCTACACTACCTTATGTAATATAAAAGTAAGCAAGAACTAGCGATAATAACAAAAATTTAGGTAAATGAACAAAATGCTTCAGACTAACATTGCGATGAATGATCCATATGACACTAAACTGTGTTAAACTTACACAGTTCGGTGTCATACAGACCATTTACTGTAATGTTGGTTTTAAGTGTTTTTTTAATTTTACCCAAATGTTTGTTTCTTATTATCGTTATATATGCATATTTCATTAATATTTTACAAGGTAGTGTAAAGACGCATTTACGGTGTGGTGGAATATGTAATAATCACCTTATTGCAAGTTGTCCGCCTAGTCTGACAGTAAAAGAATTTTAAAAATCGATCGTTAACTGGTGAAGATCTAGACAAAAGTAAAGTGCCACGTTTTTTGGCTCACCCTGTATTATGCATGTCTGTTCTAGGTTTACCGGCGAATGGCGTCGAGAAGCTGTCTAACAGTAATCTGTCAATGCCATACGGTATGAGCTCGGGCATCTGCTATTTGTAGCTTGTGTAAGTCGCATATAAAACGTCCTTTTCTCCAAATTTACTTTTCTTTAATACGGAAACATAGATAAAGTTGTAATGTAGATTTTAAGGTGCAGTAACAAACGACTTTCTACTGATATTACGCCATGTTGTCTATGTTTATGTTTATTTTATTTATTACTTATGTGCTGCCATTGTGCAGCACGGTAAATAAAATTGAATTTATTGGTCTTGTATATTTAAAAACAATTAACAATAGTTTAATTTCACGCGATAACAAAAAGGTGATCACTGATTATCGTAGTCCTGAGCTGTAGGCATACAGTGTTTATTGCCTCAATAGCCTTCTAGCGACGTCAAAATATAGACTTTCTCGTGTCTGATGTCGTTAAATAATATATCGAACATGGTACATGCATAATAGAAAAAGTCGGGTGATCTAATTCACACGAAGTGGCTATTTTGGCTCGCCAGCGACTATCGCTTCTCACGTTACTGCTGCAGCTTTAGGTTTTATTAGTCAAATAAGATTTCGTTTAAACACACACATTACTTTCTGGTAGATCATGTTTTTCTGCTTATGTCTAATTTCAGATTATATTCAATTTTAAATAAGTATAGCCATCTGTTTAACTAAGCTTGAAAATTTACGTGATTTATCACAATTTGTCAGGAACCGTAATTGATAGAGTGCGGCGAACGTGCATTACCGGGGTAAATAACTGGCGTAAAATATGGATTGGGTCATCATAATCTCACATTTTACGTAGGCACAATTGTTCTAACATTTAAAAAATATCAGAATTTGTTTATAACAATATAGTAAATCGTTCAGACAAATAGAGTAAGATGCATTACTTTCATTGTTCTTTGGCGGTTGTATTTATTGTAAAACGCCCCGAAAGATCACTTATTGAAAAATGGGACGTAATCCTGCTTGTGCAACTGACTCTGAGCTTAGTTTAAATTTAAGACTTGGATCTAAAGTCCCGGTTAGGTATAATTCAGTAAAGAGGGATTATGTTGGTAACGTGGTAGGCCTAGCTATTTTATGTCGTCGGTCGGTGTGTCGTGAAGGCTAATTCCGTGCAGTAAAGAAGACAAAGAGTGTAATCTGCGTAAATCGTGTCGTGTCGGGCTTAATGATCGTAGAATGCTTATACTCGATTTACGAGAAAAGCGACGTGCCCGGTCGCAATATGGGGTTATGGGTGGTGGAGACGAACAGGCGCTTTATAGAGTGTTTACACGATCCAGCAAAAGTCCAGCATTAGCACGTGTATTTTGAATACTTTGACTGAAAGTTTGCTGGACGTTTGCTGGATCGTGTAAACACCCCATTAGTAAAATCCATGTGCCATGACGTAAGCGCAGTCTGGTGGAATGGAGAATTAGGCTTCAGCATTAAACAATAAACATGCCTTGTTTTTCACAAAGTTATAGCTGGAGATGTATGCAGGACATTTTGTCACATTTTGCTGCATATAATTTACTCGTTGCATTTTCAGTTAACGTGTGTTAGTAACGTAAAGCAATGTATGTCAACATCGGCATGCAGGGTTGTCGGTGTTAATCGTCGTCGCCATTGCCTTACTAATCGGAGCGTCCGTTCTCTGCGGCGGCTTGATCATTCTGAAAAGGTGCGTTTAATGCCGTGGCTACACGCACCGCTTTTCCCGTTCGGGGTGTCGTACGACGTCGTCGGAATCTGTATGCTTATTCTTTCCGATTTTCCCTGACGGGGATTTTTGCCTGTCAGCCAAAAGATGCCCATCAGAACTTCGTACGAGGAAATCGGACGCGTCGTCCGACGTGTCGTCCGTGTCTTCCGGGCCGGCGTGTCCGATTTTCTCGTCCGGGAAACTCGGACGACACCCCGGACTGGAAAGTCGGTGCGTGTAGCCACGGCTTAAAACACATTTGTTTTAGTGGCGGTGCCAGCTATTGGGCTAAAAAACTAAAGACCCCAAATGTTGGCCAAATCTCCACTTTTCTTCAGGTATATAAGATTTTTTATGCCATAACACGCTTTAGGTATCTCAATGTCAGCGTTGAATTTTACGCCGTACAAAATTATAGGAGGTGGGCTGTGAGTGACTTAGTAACTTAAAATATGAGAACTGATATGATTAAACAAGCATGTTTGTTATTATGGTTATAGGAGCAGAATTAATACTTAGAAACAGAATTGAAAGTGGCGGGCACTAACGCAAAAAGAACTGATAATAATTATGTACGGTTAGTACACAGAACACCAAACGGAAGTAACTGAATTGTCTGGGCGAAAGTTTAAGCGCGTTCTGAGTATCGATAGTCCACCTCGCCTAATCAGTGCTGTCACTTTACCGTGTGAAAGAAATAAAATAATGCTACCTGTTTAGACGCAGTCGTGGTAGAAGCGGTCACTGCGCTGGCGAGCTGGAGGACAGTTACGCCGAGCGGAGCCTACAGATACCGGAGAAGACTCAGTATGCTACGGCGGCGCTGGTGCGCCACCTGGGCGGCTCGATGGTGGTCCGAGCGGCCGACCAGCTGCAGTGGGACGTCGGTGTCGGCGCTGAGCCTCGGCCTCTGTACGGCAGTGCGGCAGTCGTGCGTGGCGGCTCCATCACGGGGACAGGGTCGACAGTGAACGGTGAGGAGGAACGCACAACACCCGGCCTACATCACCTCACAGCCCGGGTCTATCCGCCACTGCTCGACTACTGCGTCACTCTGGTTTTTATTCTAGGCCTCATATGTCACGCAGAGTGCCAGTAGTTTATGCACAAGCATTCGCTAGTACATTATCTCTACACGTCCACCCAAACTACGCAGGTTGAGTTTACAGTATTCGAAACATTTTTTCCAGATTATTATTGAGCTACGCTAGAAAAAAGTGAACATTTTCCTTGTGGTGTACAATGCACTTTTGATCACCACTCTTCGACTACTGCGTCACTGGTGCCAGCACGCCAGCTCACCAGGTCTACTGCCGTGCTGCGTGCAGCTGTGACGCGTACGCTACCGCTGCTGCTGCACCGGACTACGTTGCTACGATCGCAGGAGGTCGACGTCGAGTGCACGACCGCGACTGCGCGGCGGCACGGCTGCGCACGCTGACCGCAGCTCCAGTCAGCGGTGCTGGCGGTGATGTGGCGACGTCGCTCTACGGTGTCGGAGCTCCTCCGAGGCGTCGACGACATCGAGGTGGCAGTGACGCCGGCGAGGTAAGCTCCACGACTACTGGCAGACAGCAGGCGGACATGCAGACCGGCCAGCGGTCCACTGCGGACTGTCGTCAGGCGAGCAGTACTACGTCCTCTGACGGAGGAGTCGCACGTGCCACAGACACGTCTTTTTCGTCTGACGGCCTGATGACTTCACCTCACCCAGCGCCGACCACCAGCGCCAGCTGCACTATGCCCCCTGAGCTGGTGACTGACTGCAGTCTTGCGACGAACCACGCTGGCATTCAAGGACCTGGGTCGAAACCATTGTGTGGCTAGAGCTCCACTTAAACTCATGCCGTCCATTCGCAGCGCGCGTTTTTCCCGGCATTCTGTTCCGCGTTGGCTTTTAATTCGAAAACAAAATGACGCTAAAAAATTTAGACTTGTGTGAACGTTCACGGTGCAGGAGTGATCGGTGCGCAAAATTGCAATTCAAGGTTAAAGGTCAACGTCACCGGACGTTTTAAATCTCACGAAAATGACGCAACTGCTTGGACAGCCGCATATAATGTCGGCAGTCTGCGCCGACATTTTTTCCTGTTGTTATCTGATTGTTGAACAGCATGAATCGCTGACGTTGAAAACTTTGCAATGCAGCGGTCATTTTAGATCGCTGCTTAATCGTGTGAATGTTCATATTACAGTTTTACGACTAACATTACTTATCTGCACATTAAAATACCTGAAACAGTACGACAACTGTAGCAGCTACGGCGTACTTACTTTTTTGCCATGTACATAGAAAAATTGTGATATTAATATCTGATAAGTTAAGAGTGTCGGAACAAATTTCTGTATTCAGTGGGGGCGACTACTCTTCTGAGTTTGTCGGATATGTTAAATTTACCAGTGCATGGAAAACTGGCTGGCAAGTTCTTTTCCTTAAAATCTCGACCAAAACAGGAAAACTGTGTTTAATTGGTGTATCAACTATGTCATGGATAACGCGAATATTTTGAATAGTTACTTCTTAGAACTGCATTTGGATTTGTTATGTGTGCCACTTGACATTATTTAGAGGCTTGTTTATGTCACATATGCGATGAATAAGACGTTTTTTGTGTGGTTGTAACTGTTGTTGAAGGTCTTTATTAGAGCCAATAAAAGCCTTCTGGTAACGTTAATACTACACAGCTCGCAGTCTACATCGTCATCGATCGCCTGTTCAGCTGTGCTGTCGCGTGTTTGTCTTCCCAGCACAGTATTTACACGCTATTAAAGTTTGATTCGATCATTAGTAGTTTAGTACGTCCGTATTGCGTGTAAATTCTGCTATGCGGTCGTTCTCTGGGCCGATTTAGACATCTTTTTCTTCCTCCGTCTGTCTGTCCGCCTGTCCCGCGCTGGCTCCCAAATCGAGAAAAATAGCGCGATCGTTCCCCAGGGCAAAAGGTAATTGGTTTGCGCATTTTCACTTTCACTTCAAAAGGTTTATCCACCGAACTTCAAACAACACAAAAATGTAGCCATTTAGTTTGCATAAAGTATAGCTGCATGCTAGCAACAGACTACAGCAATTTAGTGTTGGAATTTCTATTAGTTGATATACACTGTGTCTGGAAAAAAGTAACCCCTTAGACATCGTACAATAGAAATGTGAAATCTAAAAGAATTTAAATAAAATTTCGTAGACACCTTATCCCCAGTAAATTGCTAAAGCGATAGCCAAATTTTGTTGAAAAACATCATTAGTTAGCAGAGTTAATAATTGTTGTATATCGATAACAAAATATCGCCGTTACCAGTATAGCGTTAGACAAGCAAAACCCTTTGTACAATTGCGTAACTCCAGCAAACAACATTTGATTTTAACAAAATTGTACATCAATCAAAGTGCCAAATTTTAGTTATATCCGCCAAAGCAAACAGTAGTTACAGCGCCTTTTGTGAGGTCATTCCAAAACACTTCATTTTTAGGTTTTTACGCGCAACAGCAGCTACTGCTGTAGCGCGTCTTAGCCATCGCTATTCTGTCAGTCTGTCTGTCTGTCACACGGGTAGATCAGTCAAAAACGGTGCAAGCTATGATCACCAAATCTTCACCATCGGCTGCTTGGAAGACTCTAGTTTCAGGAACCGTAAAGCTTTTCCATAAATTAGAAGGGGGTCACCCCGAACGAGGGCGCTAAATGAGAAGGGGAAGAGAAAATTTGCGATATCTAGCCTATACGGCGTTGCCAGAGCGAGATTGTGGCGCCCTCTGGTGAGTACAAGTAAAACACTATACATATTTAGCCGTAGGTCGTCTTGCGCCATCTGGCGACCGATTTTGTTTTACTGGACTTTTTTGAAACTGTAGCCAAAAGCCGTACGGATGAGATCTACGGATGAAGTCTACGAATCACTAGCGTACGACGGTGCACATTAGATGGCGCACTGCTGACATAGAATTTTGTTAAAAGCAGCTGTTGATTGTTGGAGTTATGCAAATTTACACTAATAGAGGGGTTTACTTGTGTAACGCCATATTGGTAACGGAGATATTTTGTTATCGATATTCAACGATCAATAACTTCGTTGACAAGTAATATTTTTTTTCAAAATGGTGATCGTTTTAGCGATTTACTGGGAATCAAATGTGCGAAACTTTATTATGCAGATTTGGCACTTTTGTTGTACGATGTCTAAGGAATTACTTTTTTTCCGGACGCAGTGTACATATGCCTGTATGTATGCTTGACGTTTGTAGTGGTAAATTTTGTCGATAATGCGTACGGCCGCATATTATGTGGGACCTGGCACTCGGCTACGTCGGTGTCGTTAACATCTTTTCTTGTTGTTTAACTAGTGATAACATGCGCCAGTGACGAACTGTTATTAGCGTATAATATTAAATGCAGTTTGCTTCGTCGTCAGGCGCTGCAATAATCACATTTATCTAACAGATAGAAAAACTATCGTCATAGTTTGTCTTTGTCTTAAACAAGCGACACGTTTTGATCTTTGTTTGATGATCGTGTTCACGATTAGCAAACAGGATTCACGTTAACCTATGTGATGATAGTCTCGGTACAGTTATGCTTTTGTTTTGTTATTGTGAATTATATTTATCGTCTTCTCTTTTTCAGACCTACGGTCAACGACGTTTGCGTCCGAGAGTGTCAAAAACGGTTACCCACGTAAAAAGTGCTCATTTTTCCGCATCCGCTATTGGTTTGTCTAACGTGAAAACGGTTGCAAATCGACACAGACATGCTGCTTATAATAACAAGCACTGGTGACGTGCTTTTTAGTGGTATCAACATCGATGACCTTGAAAAACCTTGAAACCCAAAAATAGGGGTTTTATTTATTTTTTGCGATTTTTGGTTGCAGAAGAGTGAATTGCGACAAAATGGACGGAAAGTAAACAAAGATAGCCTGTAAACTAGAACTGCTATAGGCTCTCGCGCGTCTCATGAGCATTATTTCGGATTTCTTGTTTGTAACAGCAAAAAGCGTGTTTTCGTCGTTTGTCAGTAAGTCGTTAAAGGTTAAAAGGTTGTCTATAGCTCTTAATGGTAATTCGTCTTAGAGCTGCGGAGGGTCACCTGTCGTATGGGATCACAATGACGCATTGTTACTAGAAGGGAAGGAAGGTTGAGTTGACCTTGGCGTTGGTTATATACCAAGATGGTTTATCTGACTGCAGACAGCACCCATTCAAGTAAGCTTAGTAAACACTTGACAGCTTTTGACTGTCGTTGAACCGACGACATCTTAATTGGTTGTCCGGCGTGCTAACCGTGCAAGCCACCAGTCTCCGGAATGACGTTAAGGCAGGAAGTGAAACATTATTACTCACCCATGCAGTGTCCATCGTCGTCATTCATCAGCTGATGTTCAGCAGGCTTTTATACTAATTGTCTCGACTAGACGGCTAGTTGCTTTGCAAACGTTCTAAAACTTTTCATCACTTAACAGGTTTTAGAGAAAAAAACACTTGGCTTAATAAAAAGGTTTAATTGACAGAAACATTAACATCATATTTTATTATTATTAAAAAACACTTCACTCGATCTTTACAAAGGCAATTTCGTTACCGCAACGTTCCTACTTTATAGCAACAACAATTCCTACAAAATTCCAGTTGCATTTGCAGTTTTTTTGCACATGCCACATTGTTAAAAGCTGGTCCTGGGTTCCAGTGTATTTTGAGCATTATCAGTGATAATTCAATATATCTAAAATATCGATATATCGTTTTTCGATATCGATATATCGTATCGTATCGTATCGTCAAAATATCAAATTTTTCGATATATCGCGATATCTTTTATATATCACGATATTTTCGACATATATAGCGATATATATATGTGTATATGTGTGTATGTATATATATATATATATATATATATATATATATATATAT
>Ga0209367_1012551_pt1 | contig 11050 bp, 3 predicted proteins | sample WorMetLIZISLAND2_FD_187412 | JGI IMG/M metagenome (GOLD analysis project Ga0209367, IMG submission 187412) | Marine gutless worms symbiont microbial communities from Max Planck institute for Marine Microbiology, Germany - Olavius geniculatus... ... | reverse complement strand
TGCCAGTTCGCTACTGTCTCTTTTCTTCTTCAAGATTCTCTTTTCTTGAACTAGACTTAGTGTCTCTGGTGTAATCCATTTCTTAGTTATCATCTCTTTCTCTGGAATCGTCTCTTCTGCAGCTTACAAGACTAGCCATTCTAAATACTTGAAATAAAAATACAAAGACAGAAGTCACAAGCCGAAACAACGTAGAACACCAGTCGGTGCCGACACCACATATAATGCAGTGAATGCCAATGCCCATGGTAGAAAGACAAATCCAGGCATGTCTGAATTTTAGTCTATCGTTCTGTCTGCGTGTGCGCGCAGTGGCTGACGTCATAGTGACAACAAAAGCGTCAAACGCTAAAACGCAGCTGCTAGGCTATATAGCATGGCAATGAGACAGATACCTCGTTCCGCAGAACGTATTTCTAGTTGTAAGCTGCTTCAGTCAGACACTTGTGTTGCTATGTTCTTATACAAGTGCCGCATGACAGTCCAGTGCTGGCATATTGTGCGGCCGTCTGGGCTACTGGCCTACTGGGCTAAAAGTCGACACACACACACACACACACACACGCACACACACAAACACACATTACTCCTGCTCTGTGGAACGTTTACAGCATTTTTGTTTCTCTGCGCTTGTTTTTGCTCCAGTTAGAGGACGGAAAAACAGGGCGAGATCCATTATGCGGCTTATTAAGACGTCCGCGTAAAGACGTGATAGATCAGTTGATTGACTGAGTGAATAAGTGAAGCGAAAAAATGAACGAACGTTCAAAATAAGCGAATAAACAAAATTGATATTATTTTTAAAGCCATTTTTGTACTAATTAAACAAAAATGATAAAAAGAACTAAGCTCAAAGTAAAAATGGTTATATACAATATGACAAGAAAGTCGATTGGTTGATTGATTGATTGATTGATTGATTGGTCTAGAACAACGAGCCGTGCAGTGATTGGTTGTCTCTGAGGGTCGACTCCGCCCCGGAAGTACGTCGCTGCGGCTGGGTCCCTCACTCCGAGCACGTGACCGGAAATACTGCCATTGTCAACTTTCGGTCTAACAGGCGGGAGCGCGATATGGGTTTCTGGCTGTATTTCCGAGGTAAATAATTTCAGGGCTGGGCTGCCAATTGGCTGGCAAAGTACGCCAATCGAGAATAAATACTACTCTAATAACATAATCTTAAGGAAATACGACAAATCGGTAAACTGATGATTACGATAATTTTTAGCATAAGTATTTCGGTGCTTTATTGGAGTGATATCGTTTAGTTACTTTAGTCTAATTTGCGTTATTTTTGTGAATAGGCTTGCTGTCATATCGTTTTAGGTCCCTTAGCTAACTTTTTAAAACCCAGGCGATTTTAATTTTAATTTGTGAGTTTATTTACTTGCTAAATCTAATTATCTATTAGCGTTTGCTTGAAGCCAATTCTTATTATTACAGTTAATTGACATTTTTGAATAAACCAGTTGTTATTTCGACCAATTAGAATTTTTTTTCTATTTTTACGCGAGTAGGCCTACTGGAGTTTGCAACATATTGCTCGAATCTATTTTTTACTCGAGTAATTTGAGTACTCGACACATCACTAATGTATGCAGTATACGGTGTGTTTTTGATTGTAGCGGTTAATCCTGAAGATAAATTAACTGTTCGCTGTGGGAGATTTATGCATGACGAAATATCTACCACTACTACATCATCGTCATCATCAGAATTAGCGACCGCAACAATAGCAAAAACAACAACGACGACTACTGCAACTAGTAGTAGTATTTTGGCCAATACTACTACGCCGGCTGAAGTCTCCAATTTTAATATCCCTGCTCCCCAGATATTACCATTAAAGTTTTCTTCGTCTTTTTTATCTACTCCAAAATCAGCAGTCAGGAAGAAGGTCACAGTGAAAAAGTCGGTCTGGCGTCACGGCTACTACAAGTCCGCAAGTATCGCTAATTTTGGAGGAAATAAAGAACAAGCGCCGATGAAAAGCAGTCATCCGGCAGCCACAAAGATGAGGGCAAAGTTGCGGAGGCTGGCACACAAGCATTCTACAGCCTCAGCCAACGGGATTAACAAAGCGGCTTTGGAAAATAATCCGACAAGATTTGGTGCGAGTAGAATTAATGGAGTCAGAAAAGTTGGTTACTATAAAGTGGTATCGGATAAACAAAACGAAACCGAGACGAACATAGCATCTCATAATGGTGTGACTAATAAGCCAGATTATCATAATTCAAGCGGATCCAGGGTCACTCGGATTAACATCTATAATAATACAACCCAATCCGGATCAGACAATTCGAAACCTGAGCCGAAAAGTTTAGCAATGTATTGGAAAAGTTTGGAGCCAAAAGACGAAGTTCTCGGTAACTACTCGGAACCGGTGTCGGATGTTCAAAACGAAACCGAGACGAAAGTAGCGTCACTAAACAACGTCACCACGACCTACTGGGAAACGGTGCACAACGAAAAGTCAGCCAGTAGCGATGGGCAAAAATCACCGGTTTCGGCTTCTGAAGTAACGGAACCGTCAATCATTCGGACAACATCACATGATGCTGAAACCGAAAGTGGAAATAGCTCGGAAACTGGTAAAAATAAACTGGAAGTAAATTCGACTCGAAAACGCCGATTCGACATCGCTTCGAACGAAATTCCGACGTTTTCCCACCCCGGAGAGCCCCCGCCGCTAACCGGAAATGGCTACGGACCGGAAGTAGAATTTTACCAGAACCCGAACCGGTTGGATGGGACCGGTTTGGATGGCCAAGACGGGCGCCGGGTATCTCAGAACGAAAGGTACTCTAAAGTAGGGCGAGATCCGCCAGTGTGGGCTCCTGTTGAACCCCTGGAGGTGGGACAACTCCCGGAAGTGGGGCCGTTTTTACGGGAGCCAGTCGACAAAAGAACAACACACGAGGAACCGTACGAACCGATACCCCCGCTTGCCGAAAAAGACCGAAAATGGAAGTCGAGCTGGAAACCGGAACTGGACGTGGTGCCACCGAAAGTAACGTTATCAGTAAACAGAACCGGAAGCAAAAATTTGGGACGTCGAAGACCGGAAGCTAAAGAGGGCGGACCCCGGGGACCAGCGCTAGGAAAAATCGCTTCTCCGCTGGAACGAGAGTGGATCGAGAAAGCGGAAATAGCGGCCGCAACAAACAAAACCGAATCTACTTCAGGTGTGCAGCCAAATGGTTCCGTGACTCAGAAAATCCGGAACTTGCCTTCCGGTAATTGGACAGCGGGAAAACTCCGACCCGAAGACAACCACAAAATTCGGTCTAGCGAAGACAAGTTGCCGGCCAACAACGATCAGAAAGACGATTGCGCTACGTCCGCATCTTGGAAGAACGTGCAACTGATTCAGGATGTTATCAGCGGTGGATATTACGTCATCCAGGCAAAAATTCGCTCAAACTGCTCGCAAGAGGAACAGAATAATCCAGATTCGCTGGAGAAAAGACAGCAAAACCTCATCGGAAGAAATAGGGACGAAAAAGGAAACCTTGCTAATCAAGCCCTTGGTAAGAGTGGTGGTGTTGAGGAGTCTCCTCAAACCTTTGGTAAAATATTACCACAAGGCGTTAACCAAGCAGGCTGGATGGACTTCGGTCGTAAATCGCATCAGGATTCCGCACATCCTTCCAAGCTTCCAAAAGATGGAAGTGACTTAAGTTCTGCCACCAATGATGATCAGGAACGTTCCAGTTTTCAGCCGATTATTCCATCCGAAACTTTTCCAGATATAGCTGATGATGTGCTGAGATACTACGTTGTTGGGAAGCGCCCGCAAATAGAATCCAGGTAGGCCTACGACTTGAAATATTACAAATCATTTTACATCGATACAGCGTTCGATTGTAATTTTAATTTTAAAATAATAGAAAAAGCATATAATAATTTATACGGGTTAGCGTGACAGACAAATGACGCGACAACAACCAACTGGTAAAACGAAACATCTTCATAATGTGTCGCGGTCAATGGCTAAAATAACAACGTGAATATACCAGACAAAAAGTAAACAAAATAGAATGGTTTACTCGACAAGTCTTATTCCACGATCGTCGACGGTTGGTGGTGTAAGCCTACGCTGTCGTTCGTTTGTTCACGCTGAAGTGCATTTGTAGAGTTATCAACACCATCTCGTTATACCACTGCAGGCATTAGCTTAGGCCTAACGTAGATTGTAAACTGCAGTTTCCATTCAAGGCAACAAACGCAAAGCGTGAATATTATTATTATTATTAATGATATTTATATGGCGCAAGTTCGAAACAAATGCAGCAAATGCGCCAAAAATGGAGCAAATAGACCCTCTTCTATCCTGGCGTTTTCTCCGCTGCGTCTGCTGCGTCCGTTGCGTAGAGGCCAAGCTTTGCGTGCTTTGCGTTGAATGGAAATACAGCATAGCTGGCACTAGATGTACATTTAGACTATAACAATGTTGCTTTGAGCAGTGAGAATGGCGATCACATAACGTATCAGGAAAACTCCGATCTAATCCCGAGCCTTGGAGAAGTCGGACCTGACATTTCGCCGGACATCTTGCCATCCAGCCGTCAGCCACCAACAGAAACAGCCGTGCTCTGGCAACCTCTGCCACTTCCGCCGGACGAAGAAAAAGACCAGTGGAACGTTGACGATGCCGCCATGGAAGATGGTTTTAGGGTAAGCGTAAAGGTCTATTTCCACTACGGCTGCGCTTTGCGTTGTGTTGCGTTTGAACGAAGACATTTTTTGGGAAGTATATTGAGTTAATATGGCCGACAAATACGAAGATTGTTGCTGTAGGGAGCAGCAGCTTGTTGCACATACGTGTTGCGTAAGAAAAAAAAGAAAACGTAGGCCTAGATTTTGGATTCACCCTGTCATCGCCAACCGGGATGACCAAGGCGACTATCAGCATCTGATACCGTAGCTACGCTCCGACCCAGCTCTGTTCCGGCGATACTTTCGGCTGTCTGTTTGTTTTGCTTGGATAGTGAACAAAAAATAGAAGCACTATCGGCGTTTCTATTTTAAACGCAGCGCAACGCACAGCACCTGCTGTAGTGGAAATGCTTCCCATTGAATAAGCTGGAAATTCGTGTTTTTACTATCGCGACAACGCGCTGCGCTGCGCGCTGTGCAGCGCGACAAAGCAACGCAACGCAACGCAACGCCGTAGTGGAAATGCTCTTTAAGACTACGTTAACAAAGAACTTGATAACTTAAACTTGATTGGTTATGTACTACTGTCGGCTGTTGTTTGTAAGCCTACGTGTTACATCGAGCGCTTAGTGGCGTAACGTCTAGAACGTTAGACGACGTACGATAAAAAAGGTCGGAAGTTCGTCTGCTGGTCGGGTCGCTATCAAATGCTAGTTAGGCCTAGTACTAGTTGGATGGGTGATTGTCTGCTGATAGGTTAATCATCGTTGTATAATAATTAACCATCTAGGTCAACGCAGGTAAATCGAGTAGGCCTACTGGTCTGCTTGGTTGGGGGGATTGTAGGTGACGCTCCAAAGCTCTTTGACGGATCTCCCATGAGTTTACTTCTAAATACAGATTTGCAAAACAAAAATTATATTATTGAAGTACAAAATATTTTATATTAATTGGCTGAAGTTTCGCACTTTTCTAAAAACCGTACCGGGGGCCGTGCCCCTCGAACTATATGGTTATACTTTTAACCTGTAGTCTCGCTCGGAAGCTGCGCTTACTTTTCTTGTTTTAAATTTCATTTAGACGGTTATTTCTATTTGCCAAAGTTATTGAATTTATTTGTGCTTTTCACCTTGTGCTATCACGGTCTGTGGTTTGTGTTAATGAAGAAACATTTCACTGCATTTGATTAGGTCGAGATTTGCCTGTTTCCAGGTCCTGGAGAGATCGAAGCTCCATCTACCGGCTGACGACGGAACAGTTCTACCAGAAATCACGGGAAATGCCGCAGAAGTCACAGGGAATCCCCATCAAACTTCTACTACTGCGGCTATGGAGAGAGTAGTTGTTCCGGTGGCGGCTTTCCACGCTAAGACCGGAAGTAGTATCAGCTCCATCAGCGGCCAGAGTGTCACGTGGGGTCAGTCTTATGCCTGCTCTTATCTGTTTATTTGTTTGTTTATTTACTCGTTTGTAGAATTGCAACAGTCAAGGCTGAAAATGGGTTAGAAAAAATTAGGTTTTTAAAAGAATTTTAAAAACCTAAGAAACCTCTAAAGTCCAGTTACCTCAAAACTCAAATTTGAGGTTTTTTAAAGGTTTTTTACCTATCATACTTTATGTCATATTTTAATCGTGATTTTGCAGTTATGAGTTTACGACACGATTAGTTCATTTTGCTATAATCTATAAAAAATGTGATTATGTGAGGGACAGGGTGTATAAAATGTTCTCTTGGGTAGTAATTTTGTGTGGGTTGTTTAGTTGGACACTACCAAAAAAACCTTTAAAACCTTAAAAAAATTAAAACCTAAGAACTTTCTTTTAAAAACCTAGGTTAAACTTCATTTGGTGCAGCACGACATTTTTGCCCTGGGGGTGCTGTACGTTAACAAAATCTGAAATTTATGTGAGGTCCCAACTTTTTTATCTAAGAGGGCCAAATGGTTTTAATCCTGTCCTATAGGCCTATAGGCCCTACCAGTAACTAACTAAATTGTGACCAACTGTTAGAACGATTGAGAAGGCGGCATTGTGTGAACTTGACAACAAGAAATTTTGTATTTATACTGGAGAATGCACGCAGTACGTAAACAGTGCAAATCCGTTCTATCAATAAAAAATAGGCCATACCCGTAATAATTTGTGTGTATAATTATATTTCAGCCGTCATAGTGGTTGGATCGGTTGGCTGGCTGGTATTCATTGCAATGCTTGGAGTTCTTATCTACTATCGACGGTAAGCCATAACTCGCCTATAGTCGTACAGTGTACACGTAGGCTATTTTACAACCTTTTACGTTTGAACAAACATGTGGGTTGAAACAATAACTAATATAGACTGTAAAAAATCGAAAAATTACGATCTTCACTAATCAGCCCGGAAAAGCAGTTCCCGGCGGGCTTATGTTTTACCGCAGATGCTTTTTATTTTGCCACGAAATCTTCGAGGTCGGTCTGCCGACCGCCATGAACTTTAACACCATGATCGGAAATAGGTCAAATTTTGAAAAGTAGGTCCAAAATTTTAAGTTTTTTTCTTAAAAATTGGGGGCCAAAACATGCAAAATGTGGCGCGATTTTGGACCACTTCAGACGTTTATTACGAATATCTCCGGAAGGGATGAAGATATCCAAAATCGGACAAGTAGGCTACTTGATCGACTGCGATTCCTTTTGCGTTCGACGTAAAAGGTCTGGTAAATGCTGGTCCGCTAACAACACAAATCTAGATGTGGGATTATACCCATTCAACTTGACTTTTTCGGAAGACTGTACTTCGGCCCTAGAGGGTGGTCAGCATCTCTGTATCCGTGCAAAACAAACGCATTATCACAATGGACCACCCATAAGTCATGTGACCCCATGAAGTCAAGGTCGCGACACCATTATTTTTAAGGCGCAATATTTTCGTGCTCGTGCACGATAGACGAATGGTCACAATGGAGCATTTATAGGAAAGCCCACATAGGCCTATGGCGAGTATGACGTCACGTGACCCCAAATGTCGGAGTCGAGACCCCAAGATTTTTGCTGCTAGACCTATCTGTATCCGTGCAAGACAGACGCATGGTCATACTTGATTATCTCTAGGGAACAACACACTACGAGTACGTCGGTCGCGTGACCAATGACGTCACGTGATGGCGGTCGGCGCACGTTGCAGAATTTTTTTTTGATCAGCGTTTTGTCAACAGTGTAATAATTACTGTCTGTCCGCTTGTCGGCTTAGAACGTCACGCCAACTTGTTTCAATCTGTTGACATCTGAGATACACTTATTGATGATCCGTCGCTTGACGTCAAAGTTCAATTACTGACATTTTTTCTGCTAATAATGCGGATCCCATTACACGGGATGTTCTAGTTATAAAAAAGTAATTTGAGCAATGCTCACGCGACGCGCGACGACCGATAGATGACAACAAAAACATGACAAATTTTTTTTCCAACACGATGATACAATAGTTCAGTCTTTTTAGTGTGCTACGTATTGTATTTTTCGCTCTCAAAATGTCCGGAATCTTGGGCGGCTGAGGCTTAGCCCGGCCAGACCTTCATGAGTGAGCTTACAGTGCTTCTTATACTCTTAGTTAAATGCAGGAGAAGCCCAGAGAAAGAAACAGGGAAAAAGAGACGAGAGTGCAAACAGAACTAATGGGAGTGGGAACTTGCTCCAAGTGATCCGCGAGGCTCACGTTGCTCTCTGCACGCAGTATAGGCAAATGACAGCATTTCTGGCATTGATAATGCGAATATTAAACACAATTCTTTTCATTCTTTTTGTTGCTGTTTCTTGTTCCTGTTGGCAGGCGTCACCGACTGGACCGTTTATGTGCCTCGCGTTCTTCCGCTTCAGATTACTCGGGCTTCCGCTTTCCCGTGATGCTCAGCGGTTCCGTGGCCCAGTACCCTCTGACTACTGCTACTACTACAACGACCACTACTGCAAACACTACTACGCCCACTACACTAGCAACTACTAAAGCACGAGCGGACCTTGAGTCGATGGCTGCATCCTACGAGTCGGTTGGTAAACTTAGGTCTAACTCAAACAGGACTTCAAGCGGCGAGACAGCGTCCGGTGCTGAAAACGGCACTTCCGATGTCAAAACCGGAACCGGAAGTCCTCCCAAAAGCGGCGTGACGTCGGTGCAGGCTGTGTGTGATTGGGTGGTTTCGCCGGGCTGGAAGCTGCGCAGGCGCACAGATGCAACGGTGGATCAACTTCCGGTGACCGTGACTTCAGACCGCAAGTACCAACTTCCGGCGTCACCAGCCCGGAAGTCGGCCAGTGGGGAGGACAAAGCGTCCTCTGGCGGACAGTCGGAGAACAGCGACGACCTTCGCAGCCATTCGGCACAAGGTGAAGAAAACAGGGTTTAAACTGCGAAAAATAGTTGGGGTCGGATTTTTCGGTGTTTGGTGACGGTCTGTTCAGTACCGTTGTGTAATGGCCAGGAGTCTAGCAGTGTGTTGAAGGTAAGAACAACAGCTAAGAGGGGGGGGTAACGGTAGTAAGTTTTCCGTTTCTTTTCGTCAGGCCCTCAGACCCGGTTATCGTCTCATGGTACGGTTACCAACTTACGTGTAGTTTATATCATTATATGTATGTCTGCATGGTTGTACCACGACAGTGAATTCCAAAAGCTATCGCCAACAACCCTGACGCCGTCCGAGCTACAGGGACTAATACGAGTTTGCTCGATAATCGCTATTTAGACAGTATCTACGACTGCTTGCAATAAGCCTATAGGCGCAGTGGCGTCATTTCAGTAAATCATTGGGGGGTCTCAGTCTACGTAACGTACTGTTTTTGCAGCAGTAACGCTGTTTCAAAGGTACGATTTACAGGAAAAAAATTAAAATTTCAAATCCTTGGGGGTCCGTAAACCACTCCAGCCCCCTAAATGACGCCCCTGCCTACGCGTAGCGCCGACGCCGCCTTTACCTTGAGAACTGTACGCCAGGCCCTCGACTGATAACTATCCCATCATTAATGTTCGTACATAGCGAAGAAAATGAACGAACTGAAATGACAAACTTCTGTTATTTCATTCCATTTCGTTCGCTCTGTACGCGCCTTTAAACACTACTCGGCTCACGTTCAGGTGACAGTTTCATTTTTAAGCTGGCTCTTAATCACTCAAACTTATCTGTATCATTTTAACTCAAATTCGCGGCCATTATAGGCCCCATGATACACAGCTATAATGCGGCTGTCGTAATAGCCGTATTACGGGTCTTGGTCGTCTGCCTGTTTGTCCCATACGGCGTACGGGATAGCTATTAACTTAAAGCTAAAATGGGCAGTAAAGCAAAAATTGGCGCGAACGTTCTCAGAGGCAGGAAAAACCGGTACTCAAAGGGTCAAAGGTCAGGGTTGGGTTACGTCTATAGACGGACGGCCGCAAAATGTCGGCATAGGTTGACATATTTCTCTATTTCTTGTTGCAACTCTAGTGATTCTAATGTGCAACTGGAATGTGTAGATACGGTAGCTCCAACGCCACCGCCGCCTTTACCTTGTGAACTGCAGACAACAAAACAGCGCAAGAAGCGACATCTATCGTCGACCGTGCGAGCTACAAAGAACTCGTACAAACTCTAGAGACCAAACCTGGAGACCAGGGGGTCTAATTTGCAAAAGTTCCTAGGTCAAAACTGTAAAAGTCAGACTTACGATAATTTCAGGAAAAATGCAATTTACAAGAAAAATCTTCAGTAAAACGCTTGAAAATCGTGCGTCAAACTCAACGAACTTGTAAAATCTCAATTAGTTGCTGTCTCAGGATTAATTTGGCAGAATCTTGGGGAAATTCCCACGGGAATTTTTTTGTAAATTGGACCCCTGGCTGTGAAGTGAAGGCGAACGTTCGAACACATAACAGCGAAATTGTGTACACACAAATTGGCTTGTGTGTTTTTTATTTTGTTTTATTTGAAGCCCAGTCTTAGACTGAAGCTGACAAGCACTTTAGCCCAAACTTCACCAGTTCGATTTATCACACAACATGCTGTACAACAAATTGCAATGGTGGAGTTTGCGCCTAACGTCACACATCTTTGTACATAGCATCATAATATACAGCAGACAGAATGACGTTTGCAGTGAACAGTCTAGAAGCTCTCAGAGCTCTCAAACCTCTGCCAAGAACGCTGCTGCCACCTAGCAGAGTCTTAGTTTCTGCCCTAGATATCTGCTATTAGTAGGGGCCTATAAAGACATTCCGGAATCCACAAAAAGATCTGGATCGCCACCAGACGACATCAATGAAAATGCTCAGGCAGCAGTGAGAGTATGTGGGCAAGAAGGAAGCTGGTTTGCAACCAGCAGGGGTACAAGACAAGGAGATCCAATATCACCCACTGTGTTCATCGCGGATCTAGAA
>Ga0209367_1012550_pt1 | contig 11050 bp, 10 predicted proteins | sample WorMetLIZISLAND2_FD_187412 | JGI IMG/M metagenome (GOLD analysis project Ga0209367, IMG submission 187412) | Marine gutless worms symbiont microbial communities from Max Planck institute for Marine Microbiology, Germany - Olavius geniculatus... ... | reverse complement strand
GCTTCAGATTTTGTCTTACAGTAGCCAAGCCGATTACAACTGTTACCGAGTTATAGCCAATTTTGTCCCAAATTTCGTTGGCATGGCAACGGGGGTCGGTCAGGGAAAAATGCAATTGGCAGCATTTGATGGTCCATCCCCGAAAACCCCCTATGGGCGCAAAAATCTAGCAAAAATCTCTTATGCAATCCAAGTTATAGCCAATTTTGTCCCAAATTTCGTTGCCATGGCAACCAGGGAGGGTCCGGGATAAAATTAAATAACACCGTTAGATTCGCTATCCCCGAAAACCATACCCCAGAACCAAAAATTACGACTCTATCTTATACACAGCCAAAGTTATGACCGTTTTAAGAACTGTTTAATTTTTCCCATAGGCTCCGTTGTAATTTTTTTGATTTTTGCGAATAAATACGTTAAATATTAATTTCAAATTTTTTAACCCCCAAAAGGCACATGCTTGCGCGAGACCGCGTCGTTTGAGCCATCGCACGCAAAAATCCGCCGAAGGGTCTGACCTGTAGGTGAGCTTCTGAAAAAAAATTAGCGTATATTTCACCCATTTGCCGGGAAGCCCCCCTTAAAGGGATTTACATGAAATTTTGCATGAGGGGTTATCTCGCCGACATAATCAACCGTGCTAAATTTTATTTCAATCAGATCAGGGGTTTTGATTCTGTGGGGATTCGAATTTTTGGCTTTCCCATAAGAAAGAGAAGTCGCCGTTAACACAGAGCTTGAACTACCGTTCAGCCTGTGATAAGGTTCGGTTCTGGAGTCGGTCGCGGTAGCCGGTCGTGCATCAAGTGGTGTGTGCAGCATTTCATCCTGTTGTTAGCAGAGAAACAGAGAAACAAAAAGCTCATATAGTGTAGGATAAAGTGTCATAGTTGTTAGTGTCGACTCGTAGCTTTCAGGTTGCGGTTCGATTCTCACTGCGGGTCATTTACAAGCAACCGTCAGCAAGTTGCTAATTTACTATGTGCTCAGGCCAACTCAGCCTTCTACCCTCCGTGGGAAGGGAAATGAGTAGTAGCTTACAGGCTACAACGTGAAAGCGTAGTGTGGCTGATTGGGGCGGTGGTATGTCTGCTAGCTGTAAACCGCCGGCTATGGATGGCCGCATAGTGCACTGCGGTATCATTAGCTTATGCCAAACAGCTGTCACTTCTGAGATTGTAAAGCGCTTCTGGCCACGAGTCCGTCTCATATAAGAAGCGCTATAGCAAGTACTGGACTTTATCTTTACCATTACCCTTAGTGACAATGCTAAGAACAATACTATCATCGCTACCTCGAACAGTAATAAATTAGTTGAGGTGATAAGAGAAGCTATGATAATATCAATAATTAGAAAGAATTAATAATGATCGTTGTTATGATTAAACGAATTAATTTTTAGGTGCTGGATTGTTAAACAACTGGGACATCCAGCATACACAAAACGAATGAAATGACGCAGCATTATAGGAAGAGTATGCACGAGCGTATATTTTTATACCTGGTGGGCGCAGCTTGCGTCCTGTGAATAATAGAGGAAAGTTTTGTTAAGGGTGTATGGAGAATTGCTATCACCAGAAGTTTTCTTTTAGCTCAAAATGCACCACAAACAGTTTAGCGGCCAAGCTCTGTCCGAATACGAGAGAAGGAGGAAAGAGAGAAAAATAGGGGGGGGGGAAACTTAAGCCCGATTTTGATTCTAGATTTCGGCGATAGAAGCTACTGCTTGTATGCAGACAATGTTTGGAATAACTGTGTCTGTGGTATGTGGTGCTCAGACTAAGCTGTCGGACTTCGTAGATTCTCTGGCTGGTGAAAAACTGACCGAACTTGCCGCGGAGGCGCCACAAGAAGACCGTATCCAGGCCGCTAAAGGTCAGTCACTCTTTACTCAGAAATTATGTTGTTTAAACCACCGTCATCGTCATCATCATGTTGTATTGTTACAAATTGACACATGGAATTTCACAACCGATCACGTGTAAAAATGCATGAAAAGCAAATAACGTTAATAATGTCACGCGAATTATAAACCACCGCAAAACCTTGCCGTAAACAATTACACAACACTTGAGTTAGCTATACACACATGTTCACACTCATCAAGCTCGATGTGTGCTAGATGAGTGTTTGATAATGCTCGACTAGCGTATGTCCAGCCAGCTTCTCGTCATGCCAACTTCATCGTGTGAACGGGGTATAACAGTGTTCACCGTCACCCACAGGTAGAACTCTGTCATGAAAATTAATTATTGACAATCGATCTATCGATCTGGCTTCATTCGCTTCGATGCCATGTTGGTGTCGCACTCTATTGCCTTTGTCTTGCCCGTCGTCTGTTAATCGAATAAATTTTCACATGTAGTCGCCGGCCGGCAGAGACAGCGTAGAAAGTGGCAGGAAGCGACGATCAGCTGTACCATCGTATCATTGTCTAATATTGATGATGTGCTAATACATCCGGCCAGTGTCACAGTATACATAGTCTGGAAGGTGTCGGTATTCGTGGTCGCCGGCGTTTGACATACAATGTGTGATATGTCAGCGCCTTTTAGACACAGTATTATTGACACTTCAACAGCGGCGTTGCACGTTAAAAAACAGACGGATGGGACGAAAACAAAATGTCGAAATACTCCGATATAGCTGCAAATTAACGGCAAAGGAGATTCGCGCTTACAGTTTTATTTTACTTCTGAATCTTCTACAACGGCGATTCCCCGCCTCTAATCTTACATCTGTCGAAAAAAATTCCTACAATTAGAAGGAAATTTTCTTATTTCCGACAGGTTAAATATATTTAGGCAGCCGGGCCGCTGCTCCCTTCATTGCCATGACGCTAGACTGATCGATTGTAATGTTGTACGACAGTGAAGTCAACTTGTGCCATGTGCATTGTTTACCGTGAAGTCTCGTCAATTAAGTCGCACTGCTATTGCCCGAACCTGCAGAGCTAGTATGTCTGCAAGCGCCTGCATAGCAACGCAATAGCGTCGTTGACAACCGTCGTTTAGTGATGACAGCTGCTGTCAATTTTTAATCATCGGAGACCACACACCGCGACAGTACACGGATATCGACAGACATCGATAAATACTGCGCCCGTCCCCGTCGTATCGCCAGGCTTGAGGGATAGTCAGTCACCGTTACGTTACGACTGGCGAAGAGTCTTTAACTTACAGACACATTTCTAAAAATATTTTGAATTACCATTCTTTCAGCTACACGTGCTGAAAATTGCATTTAATTTGTTGTTATTCATCAGTTTATTTTTAGATATATACATATACACATAAAACACGTGAAACACGCGCACCAAAACACACAGGAAAAACATGAATCGTGCAAATAGAAGATGAAACTAACTGGTCCAAACAGTTATTTAAATGACATACAAAAAGGTAAAAGGTGTTTTTATTTAAGTCCAAGCATAATTTATTCTAGCTTTTGACTCGTTCGTGTTGCATAATATTGTTTTATGTTACTATTATTGTTTGCTGGTGGCGATATATGCAATAAATCATGATGATGATGATGATGATGATGAACACCGTGTATGCATATTACTTCAATTGAATTGGTTGTTCTTTATAAACAAAGCATGCACTAGACGTAACAATACGACATAATTCAAGCGCTAACATTTCTATCTAGCCCAAGCATTAAAGTACTGTAATGGTTCGGTCGTCTTCACATTCGAAAATTACTCATTAGACCATAGTTTTTTTACACCGAATCGGAATTACCGACTTAGCAGGCAGCGTTGTACAGAACAGAACTCTTACCGGGAGTACCCGGTATAGGTACCCGGCACTGTTGTCGACTTGGCGCTTAGATTAGTCACAAATCAGTTGCAGCTGACTGTTACGGAAACTGTAGTGACAAGCGATATTGCAAGAATACTTGATGATTATAACATGAATTGGTGATATGCTAGGATTTCTGAGAAGCGGCTCTGGGCTATTGTCAGTGGCTGCTCAACTGGGGCGGAAAAAGGAGCCTGGTAAAGCCGGTGGTCCAACAACCGAAAGCCAAGTGAGTTGTGTCAGCTTCTTCTTGTAGTCATTGTCGCAAGTTCGCAACAGCGTATATATATAGCGAAATAGGTCTAGTCTTGACGTTTTCGGGATGTTTGCCGTTTAATTCTCAGTTTATTTTGTTCGAACTGACCGTATTTTGCGACGAAAACAAATGCAGAAACTAATACTAGTAGAAGTGTAAGACACTGAGGCTGTTTCCTTAACAATTTCGACGCAGGTTATCTAAGCCAGGTTAACAGTGGGCTTAATTTGCAAAACATTTCGTTCATTAGGCTTTTTAACTGCGAACCGTTTTGCTAAACGGATTATCTAACGGCGCTATACGGGCGTAGTATAGTTGGCGCTCAGAGGTGTTCATCCCCCAGCGCTAAGAAGCAACCCTCATCAAAGGTTGCACTAACCCTATTCCGTCCCTTTCTTCCCACTTTCTCCTTTTCCTTTATCCTATCCTTTCCCAGTGTTTCCCCAAATCAAGCTAAAAAGGTCTTGGTGAGCGCTGTACGTTCCCCAGCAGGGTCCGAGATGGGTGACTATCTGCTGGCAGGTAAACCATCTTAGTATATAACCAGCCATCCAGGTTAACTCAGCCTGGCCATCCCTCCATGGTAAGTTATAAATCCAGTACAGGCCTGTGTGGCCTGGGCGCTTTTATCTGTGTCGGGTAAAAGTAACACCTTCTGTGTACATATGGGAGGTTACATATGGGAGGTGACGCTCCGTAGCTTAGAGATGGGCTGTTTGTACTGGATTAAATACTGTTTTATTCAGGCTGCGGCGAAAGATGTGGGGCAGAAGGTCGTTAGCATGGTGTTAAAGGTGTCGGACTTGCTGCTCGAAAAGGTTGAAGTGGGCGACCCGCCAGTGGCTATCACTCTGGGCAAGATTGGTCTCGACGTGCGAAAGAAATTAGCACGAGATGTGGAAAGCGAGGGCGTGTCATCGCACATCGGCAGACACAAAATCCACGGAAAACTCGACGTTTCTGCTGGCACTTGCGTTCAGTCACGGGTAGGTCTTGGCCGACTGAAAATGCGAGACTGGAAATTGTAGCACAAGAAATGTAGGGGTGGAAAATGCCTTAATATATTTTATTTTTGAAATTACCTTAACCACACACGTAACTCTTAGTTTGTTTTTCTTGCATTTTCCAGCTTTGCAATTTTGGTGCTCTATTTTACAGTCTCGCATTTTCCACCCTCTGCATTTTTGATCGCGTTTATGCCGCAAATTTCAGTATCGCAAATTTCAGTCTCGCATTTTCAGCGTCCCCGTAGGATTATGTATCTTTTGTGATTGGGAGTCTGCAATCTGAAAAAATATGCATAGTTTACGGACCGCGTCTCACGATCATGCGATACAAGCGGCGTCGTCGGTTAAAAGATCGGGAGAAGGCAAAAATCTAAAATTTTCCAATAGTCAGTTGCAAATTTTCGTTGGAGAAGATACGGTTTTTGACTAATGAGTGCTTTCAAAACGTGGTATATCTAGCCCCAAATTTCGTTTTTTTTAAGAATTGTTTTTACAAATAAAAAGTTTTGACAGGCAGGGTCAGAGGTGTAGATCTGACTGTATCTTCCACAGTCTTCAAATCTTAAGTCACATAGTTGTATTTTGTTGCTTCAGACGCTGATGTCGACGACGAATCCGTTCATTGGGAACTGGACGACAACAAAAATCACCACTACACGAATACTACACTTACTACTGATGATACTACTACAATTACCTGTACAACTACTACAAAGATCACCACTCCCGTCATCTCATGGTCAGTGCGGCGTTGTGACAACAAACGTCGCCGACGTCGCGATGCCACGGCCGTCGGACTCAGTCAGGGTTCCAGCACTGTGTGTGTGGCCATAGTTTACCCCATTGAACCACGAGCTCGGACTCACTGTGTGGCCAAACTCCACTTTTTCTACCACCAGTTCGGACTCAGCCAGGGTTCCAGCACTATTGTGGAGATAAACATACCGCCGAGCACGCTGGGATTGCGCGTGAACGCCACGCCCACCCCGGAGAACGACGGAATCTTGACGAGCGAGTTCAACCTTACCACACCCGGCACCGTGCCTCTGGTCATACGAATCATTGCTACTACCGTCACTACTACTAATACTACTACATGTACTACTACTAGTACAGCGTGCCTCTAGTGATACGAATAGTTCCCAGTAGATCGATTCGACTGAATGCTTTCATACGTCGAGACGCCGTACCTACGACCACCGACTACGACTGGCTACTGACATCATCCAACGACACTGACAACTAGTAGTAGTAGTAGTTGTTGTTGTTGTCGTTGTCGTCGTCGTTGTGATGGAATATGACACTGACAACTACACGCTGTACATAGCGGCTGAGCTGACGAAAGACGTAAATCAAGTGTACGTCGGTGTTCGGTCAAGTAACGGTTTGTATATTCGTTCCTACCGCTATTATTAGAGTCTGCTGCTGCAATGTGTATTGCACTAGAAGCGGGAAATGTAAGACAACTTGTTACTCACAGAAGTTTCCTTTAAACCCGTTTACACGATCGAGCAAACATCGAACAGACATCAAGCAAACGTCGAGCAAACGTCTAGCAAACATCGAGCAGGCTCGTCTAGCTAACATATAGCTAGCTCGTCGAGCCAGCTTGTCGAACCAGCTTGATCGTGTAAGTTTAAAAAGTTAATCGTAGAAGTTTTAAATAGGTCGGATTAACTACGTATTAGTTCTTGATAAAAAAAAATAAATTTTTCTTATTTTTTGTACAGATCCACAGATCAACTAAATTGAGATTTACGTTCAGAATAATGTAGCCTATTGTAAAATACAGTAAATCTAAGTGGCAGTGACTAGACATTCACTGGTAATCAGCAAATAAAGTAAGTAAATCTTAGATTTTATAAACTGAGCCAGAATCACGCATCTGTGCTGGGTGGCAATTATGATTGGATACAAAGATGTGCTTTAGTTCTAGTCGAACATGTTCAATGATCTGATAGGCCGTTGTCATGCAAACTATTTCACGTGAAACATACGGGTTTCTTGTTCCGTACAAAGTTATACCTTAACTAGAAGGCGCTCGTGAGAGTGCATATCTCCGCCAAGTGAAGCGATTTAAACATTACTATACTGTAAAATGTAGAAGTATTTACAGAAAGGCGCCACCGTTTCTGAGTCACGTGAGTCGGGGTCGCGTGACGTCATCGGTCACGTGACCATTTGACTCGCGATGGTCGACTTCCTATGGGTGGTCCATTGCAACCATGCATCTATGTGGCACCGTTATAAAGATATGGCGCCTCAAATCAAAGACTTGTACACACACACGCACGGAACGACGGACAGAACGACCAATCTCATAATCTCCTTCGATAATTAACTAACTGTAACTGTTGTTCTCAGGTTGTGGCAGTGGAACTACCTGTGCTGCTCTGGCGTATTATGTCTACTTCCGTGAAGTAACGTGTAGTGAATGGATCGCAGATCAAGACGATTGGATACCCGGCAACTGTCAGGTCATAATTCTCTGCCAGCTTTAGCATACTGTACATTTTCGTTACACTATAGCTCACTCACTCTCACCATTAGGCAACTTAAGTCCGAATATCATCTTGTTACGGCGGAAAGTCGGCGTAATGGAATTTGGGCTTGAGCAAACGTCTCCTCAAGCGTTTAAACGCACTGTTATTCTGTTAAGTAGTTCTGCAGGTATGGTATCACATATAGCATACAAGCATACACACATCACGTACCTTGTCATAATTGTGTGAAATGCAACTTTTATATGCCGTTTTGCAAGTTTTTAACAGCCTTGTTAATCGGTCCCTGTGGCAAGTTGTCACAGATCAATTGCAGACCTCTTTGAGTTTAGCTACAGATTTCAGTTTTGGTGAGAATTTGTCAAAATATACAGTAACAATTTAAAAGGGAAAACTTGTTTATAGGCCTAAAGTTTGCGTCAACTTGATGTTGTGACGACAAGATAGACTCAATTGTGTTCAAGATGCGCTACTCCCGATTACAGCACTAAGTTTTTAAATAGCTTGTTTTGGCGTTGACTGATGAGTATAATCAAGCATTTGGCGTTGGTCCTAAACGTTTCAGTTTCAAACTTAATTGGTCTTGCAAGCATAATTTTGACGATATCGTTGGTTTTTCGTCGTTTTAACCGTGCGGGTTGGGTGACAGTGGCCGTTTTCAGCTGTAGCAATCTTCAAGTCAAACGTTAATGATGTCACGGTCAATAAAATGTATTTTAAGCAGACCGAAATGGCAACACCAGAGCGCGTGAAGTTTAGGAGTAATTTGATGGCGGGCTTCGGAGCCGGTTTTGTCACTCCCGTCAATACGATCAACTTCGCGACTGTCTTCGACAACTTAGGTCAGAAACTCATAGACAACGTCGCAGACTAGATTGCTACTAGTACTACTACTATTACTACTACTACTGCTACTTCAATTACAATTACTACAACGTCGCAGTCTGGGCTACAATCCTTGCATTTATTATCATCTACATTCCGTTCGCCGTCCTTGCCAGACACCTCGACAAAAAAGATGCATTAAAGGTAGGAAAATAAACCTATGACACATCTTAACTTTTTTGTTGTCTGACCTGATTAAATTGTACCGACTTTTGCTATTAACGCAGAAAATGGCAAATAAGGTTACGTGTACGTCTACACGTTTGGATAATTCAAAAACAGCGTAGTTGTAAAAATTTACTTATGGGCGATATTAGTTTTTAATTTTTCTCAGCGCTCTGGAGATGTTTAACGATATTACAATAAAATATACAATACAATGCAATGGAGAATTTGCACTCAAAAACTGACAAACAAACTGTTAGTTTAATTTAGCACATAAACTAAAAAGAACTGAAACGTTTAAAAGAAAAATGAAATAAGAGATACCGAGAATAGAAATAGTGTTAAATGTAAAAAAATGACAAAATTCAAAAAATGACTGAAGTAAAGATAACTATTGTGTTATGTAAATTCATTATTGGCATTGACATTCATACAGATGTCGATGCAACACGACAGTTTTGTTTATTGCGAAAAAAAACAAAAACGGTTTTGCAACGAATTATTCAGAATGCTTAGAATCATATATGACTGAGATAAAGTGTTGTGTTTATTTTTAGTGGACTGTTCAACCACTTGCTGACAACTACGATGAAGATGAGTTCCAGTACTTGATCCACGTCCACACGGGCTTCAAGCTGTCGGCAGGCACCAAGTCCAAGGTATTCTTCAGAGTGAACGGTACGGAGGGCGAGACTGGAACACGCAGAATGGACGACGGAATTCGTCAGGTATGTACTAAATTCGATAAGTTCAATTACACCATGCACAGTGGGCAAGTGATCAAATCTTAGGATTTTATATGCTTTGGTCAGTTGTTAGCCTACATTTGTAACAGATATGACAAATACTGGGCTCATAGCTAATGGAACAAAATGTTAACTTTAAAATCTCCGCGGCCACAACATGCGCGGCGCCCGTAGAGCATTTTGCAGTTTTTTGCTGCTACGTCACTAATAGGGTGTTTACACGATCCAGCAAACGTCCAGCAATTAACACGTGTATTTTGAATACATTTGCTGGAAGTTTGCTGGACGTTTGCTGGATCGTGCAAACACCCTATAAGGCATCCAGCTACTTCTAAGCTGGACTGTTCGCGCCAGATTCATAGAATGCAAGCAATAACGGTTTTCGTTTTCAACTTTGTTTAGTTTTAAAATGTAAGGTTTAATAACGTTTGGATTTTGTTCGGTGTAGAACTTTGGTCGTGGAGAGATCAGCTCGTTCCTGATGAAATGTCCGGAAGACATCGCCACACCTCTGTCGCTACAGATATGGCACGATAACAGTGGCCGCAATTCGGCCGGCTGGTACCTGGGCAAGATCGTCTTGGTCGATCTTCAACGCAAACGATGGTTGGCAGTTGCTTTGAGTCAAACCGTAGATGTAAAAAACGTTCCAGAAAAAAATTGAAAAAACGTTAAAAACGTTAAAAACGTGGCAAAATAATATAAAAAACGTTTTAAAACGTTGATAAAAAACGTTAGCCTTAATTTGTTCGACTTCTTGTTTAAAATCTAATGCTGTAATTGCAGTACAGCTAGAACTAAAGAAAGAGATAAAATTTTATTTAATTTCAATTTAACCGTGTAGTCATAAGACCACGTATCACTAGACTAAGTAAGTAAACTACCACCACTATAGCCTATTAATTCGTTTGTGTGGCTTTAAAAGCCTTTCTCGACTTTCTCGATAAAATTTTCAAATTTTAATTAACGTTTTTTAAAAAAAAATTCTGAAAACGTTAAAAAAACGTTAAAAAACGTAAAAAGCGTGGCAAGAATAAAAACACGTAAAAACGTTTTTTACATTTATGAGTCAAACAGCTCACTACACCGCAAAAACTTTTAATTTCACTTGAACAGACAACTTTTTTTCGTTTCTACGCATTAGGCATAGTTTTTTTTCACGAGCATGGTTTTTCGTCAGTGTCTGTTGACAAGTCGTTGTGCATGTACGCCGTTGCATTTCACAAGATAATGTAGCAACAGTACAAAGGTGAGGTAGGCAAACTATTGTATTTAGGTCAAGTTTTTACATAATGCCGTGTGCCAAAAATTGTTAAAATTGGTCAGTGGTTCACTGAGTTATTCAAAAAATAAAAGCGACACGTTTGTTGAAGCACAATGTACAAGTTGCATAGAATACCAGTTTTGTTAATATGTCGAGAAACGTTGTCGATGTTGGCGAGCAGGTACATGTTCCTGTGCGATGATTGGCTGGCAGTAAACAAATCGGACGGCCGCATTCGACGAACTCTGAAGCCTTCCAACGCATTCACTGCCGCTAACAACAAAAACAACAACTGCTACTACTACTAGATGTCTGCCGCTAACAACTCGTCGGCGTTAGTGCGTAGCAACATGTTTCACCGAGCCGTTGACGATCACATGTGGCTCTCGGTTGGCATGCGAGCAAAGCCTTCGTCATTTA
>Ga0209367_1012549_pt1 | contig 11051 bp, 6 predicted proteins | sample WorMetLIZISLAND2_FD_187412 | JGI IMG/M metagenome (GOLD analysis project Ga0209367, IMG submission 187412) | Marine gutless worms symbiont microbial communities from Max Planck institute for Marine Microbiology, Germany - Olavius geniculatus... ... | reverse complement strand
CAGGCCCATCTAGCAGCAACACGATAGCGCTTTCTGCCTTAGCATGGAAGGGCATAGCTATAGTTTAAGGCAGCGCCCGTCTACAACTGTGTCTACCGCAGATAGCTTAGCCATTTCGTCGACTTCAATTCCTACCACCACTTCAGATTCACTTCCTACACATTAGAGAGGGTAGAACATCAGAACAAGATAGCTCTACTCCATCACCCCCTCGGCTTTGTTTTAGTCTCCTTCTACGACAGCCATGCAGACAAGAGCAACGGCGGCCGCGGGTGATTCGTCACATACTATTACGCGCAGGTTTATCTTACCAGTTACCATGAACCAGGTTACCTTAATTTACCTACCGTAGGCGGCCAACATTGATGGGCCTCTTTTCCCTTCTCCGGCAGCCTGCCATTAAATTGATTGATTTATTTATTTGTTGTTCTGTTTTTACTGGGCAATCTCTCTCTCTCTGTCTTTCTCCATTCCTCTATCAAACGCCTCATTCAGCGTACTTTGAGACCCCGTAGGGGGCCTATAAGACGTTATGGGATCACCGGGAATTTTCGGAAATTTTGTGTAGTAGCGGGGGGGAATTTTTAGCTTTCCGAACGGGAATTCCCGGTGACCCTGCTTGCACACCATAAGCCGTGACATCGCGTTAATTAATCGTACGACCTATCGTTTAGTTACAATACATACGTTACAGACGACGTCTTACAGACGACACAACACGCATCGTAGGCCTAGTGTACAATTCGTACCCAAGGCTAGGGATTGCAATCCCTTGATCCCGAATCCCGGGATCCCGGCCCTTTTCGCCAATCCTGAACTGCAGGGATTGGCGGCCTCTCAATCCCGGGATTTCGGGATTACAAAAATTAGCTAAAATTATACTTTTTCACGTGTTAAATGACAAAAATAAGAATTTTAGCGGTCTGTTGAATAAAATATTTTATGAGCGCTACTTGGTGCTGTAGCTCCAAATTTGTATTTTGACAGTCACTGTCACTCTCTACCGTTCAGATATATCTTCTGTATAGGGGCCCTGTGCATAAAATAAGTCAATTGGGGATACCAAAATGACGGCCAATCTGTAATTAGCCTAATCCTGAAACGGGATCCCGGGATCCCGGAATTACAAATTTTTCAATTCCGGATATCGGGATTGAGAGTGCAATCACTACCCAAGGCTCGACCTAACTGTCGTAAAAAAATTGAAATTGAAATCCATTATTGACTCATCCCTAGTGGCAATTTCGTGATTTCGTTTAAAATCGTATTTTAGGCGAACCTTTCGAACCGGAAGTGCGCTGTGTGTTGTTTACAATTGCTTGAGTTGCTGCAAAGTTTTGTTGATATCTTTTTATAAAAAACAGATCATGATGGAAAGTGAATGTAGCAATCACACGAGCGAATGCGAGATGTCAGGTGTCCATCTTGCGTGGAAGAAAATAAATGTTGGCGGGAACTTGCCTCCGAGAGATGGGCACTGCGCCTGCAGCTGTGGCGGGAAAATGTTTATCTTCGGCGGCGTCGTACAGGCGAGCGGCGACGGCCAACATCGAGAATCTAACGACCTGCTGATGTTCGACCCAGGTAAAGCAATCATGTTCAGCATTATGGTAAGGATATGAAACGAAAATTGTGGTAAATATATGTACCGGTGTAGGAAACCCATGCAGGAAACGCTGCATTCGTTTAGTTGTGCATTAACGAGAGAAAACAAAATTTACAGATCAGTTTTTGCTGATTAATTGGTACAATTACACTTATTTAGACCGGCTTAATTGTTTTCTGAAATTTTTTTCATTCGGGACACAGTTTTCTCTGAACTAAATGAACATTGCATTGGAATAAAACTAGGTCTTTCATGTTTATATTCTTTTTGTGACATACTCAGTAAATTTACAGTATAAATTATTTATTACTTTCAGGCTACTCCGATTTTTTGTTGTATTAGTATTGTTGATAATTAACAGCTTACCTAAATTAACCTTAAAACTAGAAGCTGAACTCTAATTAAGTTAACAACATTGTATGGTGCGGTTGCGGTACATGTGTTATTTTTAGATAAAATGGTATTTTTGCCTATCAAAAATATTTCATTCTAATTTAAATCAAGAATTATTTCCTTTACTGGTACTGAAGTGTTATGTACTCAAGTGGTCACTGAGCATACATGTACAATAATTACATGGCCTTATTCCAAAATGCAGTAATATTCATTTCATACCTGTTTTTAGCTGGTTTCTTTGCAGATAATGAATCTCTGGTGAAGATTAGTGGTTCTGGAGCTGTTCCATCACCTTGCTCAGCTGCAACAATTGCTGCAGTCAATTCCAAGTTGTATTTGTTTGGTGGCTTGAGCAATGACAGTGGTTGGCTGGCAGATTTTCATGTCTTTGATATCGGTCAGAAATTGACACACATACAGAAATGTTTTAATTACTGTGTTGTTACTGCAGTGTCGGCTTACCATTCCTAAGGGTCGCCATGGTTACGGATAGGGTGAGGAATATAGTTAGGGTAGGTCTAGCATTAGGTCAGCAGTTAGTTTAGCATTCATTATCCAAAATAAGTTTTTGGTGGCCACGCGGAATGGTGGGCTCAAACCATTGCTGTTTGTTTTCTTACTGTGTTTTTTTTATTCAGCTGACTTTTGCAATGCATAGATCTGTGTTCGTAATCTTGTGGGCACATTGCAAATGTTTTACCTGATGAATACTGGCAAAGCAGATATAAGTTTGTACTGAAACTGACATTGCTTGTGATTCATCAACATGCTATATGGCTTAGAAGTATTTCTGTCACACAGTGGTGTGTAATGCAGTCAGAACTCAGAAGTTATTTTTTCAGTTGTCATTGTTTCATTGCTGAATTAATGATGTTTGTTTGCCATAGATTCCAGAACTTGGTCAAAACTAGTAACTTCTGGTACTGGTCCAAGTCCAAGAGACAAGCTGGCTTCCGCTGTCATTGGTGAAAATATTTATTATTTTGGCGGATTTGGACCAAAGACTTCTCATGTGGTAAGGAGATACTTAAGGCACTGCAATTGCTATTTCAGTTGAAGGTAAAAGGTTGTGTATAGCTTTATATGGGAATCCCGTTGCATTGCTACAAAGCATCACCTGCCATATAGGATCACACAGTATTACCCGCCTCCCGACATAGGTGAACACACTCCATCTTAATCCCAGCCAGACAGACCAGTATTTGATTTACCTTACCCTGGAGGGGCGGAAGGCTGAGTTGACCTCGGACCTCGGTATTGGTTATGTACCTGGATGGTTTACTTGTCTGAAGACAGTTGCCTTATAATCTGATGTGTAATGCATAAGATTTTTATGTTGGATGGATTTCATTAGAAATGGTATGGTTTGAAGTGTTTTTTATACTCAAGATGAGATATGTTGGGTTTCATTTATACATTTCATGTGACAGCATAAAGAAGTTTTAGTTGTCGTGTATTGTTTGTTTAGAATGATGATGATGATGATGAATTAGAATCTGATGATGATGATGAGGTTGCAGCAGTTAGGGCTCAGCAGAGAGCTGCACAGTTCGGATGGTTTGACGACCTGTTTGTCTTCAACACTGGCAAGTTTATATTTCTCAATCTCTCAGGGTGGTGGGACTGGTGACCAGAAACTTGGAATACTCAGGGAACTCTGAACCTGAAAACTCCGGGAATTGTCGGAATTCTGTGTAACCTCATGGAAAATTGTAGCAAACAACATAGTGTCACCAAATGTGGTTTTCAGGTTACAATAAAATGCTCTAAAATAAGTTTGCGGTTGGGGCTCTGCCTGGACCCTGCTGAGGGAGCTTACAGTCCTCTCCAAGTCATTATTACAGTTACTTTTTGTTTGATAATCTATGGAAAAAATAAGTTTATGGCTGTGTAAAAGCCTGGAAAACTCGAGGATTTTTTTCTTACTACTTTGTGGCCAGCTGTTTGTGTGTGCTGATATTTTTTGAAGAGTAGCAGATTGTCACACATAGTGTCTACAGAAGAAACTATGGCAGGCATAAGTGCAGTTAGGTTTGCAGTGATTGATAGCCTGACACAGCACTGTGAATTTGAAACACAGAAACGACAAATATAATAGAAATATTAGACTGTTTAGTGTTTATATTATATTTGGCTTTTCTATATTTAGATAATTATTATGTCATGAAGAATGAACGATGCTGTTGTTGACGTGTACAGGCACAAGTAGCTGGTCACACCCAATGCATATGAACGCTGGTGGTCCAACGCCACGTGCTGCCCATACTTTGTGCTCGTATGGACAGTATCTGTTGATATTCGGTGGCCGTGATGCAGAATCTCGCACCAACGATCTGTACATTTATGATACAGGCAAGCAGCAAGTTTCGTTCACTTCGTACCAGATGTCTTTTTGCCAGAGGTCTTAAATACTCAAGACCATTGTGATCGCGAGGCCAAAATTTTGGCCTTGGCTGTGTCCTTGGCATTAAAACCATGGCCTCAGCCTGGCCTCGGTCATAGAGCTTTGGCCTTGCTAATACCATAAATCTTCTAGCTTACGATTTCATTGCCACTTTTATAGTTCTACCTTTGACCTCAGTCTTGGTGTTGTCCTTGAACAGTTGGCCTCGGCTTCGATTTTGGCCTCTTTCTTCTGGCCTCATCCTTGGCCTTGGGAGTTGGGCTTTTTTAAACATCACTGCTGTTTGTTTTGTTGCTGTCTTTGGCAGAGCCGAAACACTGATATTGAGAACATTTCTGTTTTAAAAAATCGTTAGGCAGACAAAGGTTATCTGTTGCGAACAAAATTTAAATAACATGTGACAGAATGTATTTGAAGTATGTACGTTTACGATGAACTGCTAGGTTAGAACTGTGAATAGCATGCTCATTTTAGTGTAGAGCATGCATGGAGCATTGAATGATGTCCGCTGATTGTTCAGTCACTCAGATGTGGCATTGTGGCTACATTGTTCACCACAGAGCGTGCAAAATGCAAGCCAGTTTTCATCTCTAACTGTAGAATATTTTGTGTTGAAAATTTTTATATTTTGAATTGTTGTGTAGTAACTCTGATTTATAATCTAAAATTGACAGTAAAATGGTGTGGAGAACTTTATTTTTTTCGCATGCAGCTTCGCGCAAGTGGGTTTCGAATGCAATTGTGAACCGTGCATTGGAGCCTCGCTCGTTTCATGCGGCGTGCACCATTGGCAGCAAGCTTATGATCATTGGTGGTCGTGGCCTGCAGGATCAACATTTTGCTGATGTACATGTCTTCGATGTAGGTCGGTAACTGGATGTTGATGTGTGTACGTGTAAGTATGTAAGCAAGTAAATTTATATAGCACACAGTGTCAGTGGGAAAACCCGCTAAAGATGAGGCATAGAGAAACAATTGTTTTGCCATTTATAACTGCTGATAACTAATTACAGTAAATTTCAGTTTTGTAACAGTTGCGTCATGGCCGAGGTGGCAGGGTGCAATCCCCTCTGGTAAAATTTTTGGCTGTCGAAACATTGTTGGAAAACTTTTTTGTCCAAAAATTGCTCTCTGAAAATGCAAAATTTCTTGCTCACCCTCTGGTTGTGGAAAGTTAGGGCGAACTTGAAATTTTGAGCACCTGTAATTTCCTCTGTCGGAAAATTGCAGTATCTGTTCTGCCTTGTCTGCATTTTAAACCCAAAACAAAACGAGGACATACGTATGTATACATGTGCAGTGTTTTGCTTTATTGCATTTTGGAATGGTATAAAGCAATTAAAAGCAGGGGAAAATGGCGTCCAGTTCATGATATTGCAACATTTTCCAGCTGAGTGGATGTAAACGTTCTGTTATAAAGCAGTTACGTTTAATTAAGAGCTTTCATCTAGTGTGCTTGTTGATTAGAACTATGTGTAAAAATAAACCAATATATTGCTTGTTTGTTGAATCAGATTGTAAATAAAATGTTGGCAGTTAGCTGATTCAGAATTTCATGTTATACCAAACTTGTCTTTAATAATTGTAAGCATATATGACCTAGGAGTGCACATAATTAATTGTAATTATTATGTATGCATTTTGATTTTTTTATTAGATAGCAGTTTCCAAGAAATCTTATTATTCCATTTCCGAGATTACTTTTGCAGATGTGCTCATATCGTTCAATGTTAACCTTTATTGTTTCTCAGCTCAGCTGTTGCATTTGCTGAAACGTTTGTTATTTGTTGATCCATATTTTCTTTGGCGACATTTTGTACAGAGTCGAAAGTCTGGCAGAAAGTGTCAGTTGAAGGAGATAGACTGATTGGTCGCGGTGCACACACGGCAGTAGCGGTTGATGGCCATGTCATTGTGTACGGTGGTTCCGCTGAATTCCAACGAAACGTCGGCCACTGCACTCGATACTTCAATGACATATATGTCATGAAAACTGGTGTGTTAATCTTCCATCTGCAAGTTACACATCGAGGGTAGAATAGCAAAAATCCTATCTGTTGTTGATGACATTTCAAGAAAATTGAAAACAACTTTTTACATGATGAATTTTTTCAGAGTTTTCCCAGTTGCAGTGTTTTTTATGTTCTTGTACAGTTTTTTTAAATGAATAACAACCATATATATTTGCTATATTTTATTACATAATGGAATAAATATTTAATTAGCATTTTGAAGAACTTTGTAGTTTGTCTTTAGGACGTTTTGCCATGTAGTCAACTGTAGGATAGATGTCATGTTTTGCCATTCTGCCTTTGATCTGTTATTTGAAAACTCAACCTATCCGTCTCCTAAGTGTGATTTTATTATTAAAGTTCTGTGCAGAAACTAATACTGATGTTTACTATTTGAAGCTCCATTTAACTACTCAAACTGTCTTTACATTACTGTTTTTTAAATATGCCAGACTTGTCTCATTTTATCTTTGTTTTTGCTCTGCATTCTGTCGTAGCACATTAAATGAATTTTTTTTGTAATTCGTTAGCTAGTTTTTTTTCTGGCATTGTGATTCCATGCTTTGATTGCACTTATGATACGTAACCATTCAGACAGTATCTGAGTGCAGATTACAACATCAAGTCTGCAGGCTTATTAGTGTACTGCATTTCTTAATAACGATAACTACCACTGCATAATCGTAGCTTCCTGTCAGGCTTAATCACACTAATTTAGTGCTCATTTATGACACATATATTGAGATGCAGATTGTGGCTGTCTGTAGATGGAGGACTGTCAGTCGCCAATGGACACGTGATGATGGCACAGACAACTCACATTGGACACCTATAATTGCAGCATTTCTACTGCAGTGCTTTGTTATAACGTACTGATATATTAGCAGTATGATAGTAGTGAAGCCACCATTTGCACCTGCATCAGTTTAATTCACACATTACATGTGTTATTGCCTCCTGGGTTTGGCTGCATTGCTACTGCTCTGCTTATCATAAATCTGTTTCACTAAATGTTTTTTTTTCGGTATGCTATTCAGTCGGATATCCAGTTACTGAACTGGCATGTTGGCGTGTGAGTCCAGTGTCAACTTGTGTGTTAATATGTGGAATTATAAGTCCTGAAAATTCCTGCGTTTCCTGCTGCAGCTGGTTAAAAAGTAGAGGCAGATGGGAGGAGGCAGAAAATTTTATTCTTATGTTTACTTCATGATGTGATGTGTAATATTACGCAACAGCTCTATTTAAAAAATAAACTGACACTCTCTATAGTACCTATGAAGCAAACAGACTAGATGCAAACAGTTTTTGTCAATAAAACTTTGAAAGCCTACAAAAAATGCAAAATATTTTTGAGGGTCTGAAAAAAAATTATACAGATGCAGGTTTTTAAGAACAGATTGAAACTAAAGCGCAGAAATGTTTTTAGGCCTAAACGTTAACAAACAACAGTGCCTGTGATGGCCAGGCACCAGAACAACGAACAGCAAAACTGCACACACTGCTCACCAATGTTAAAACTTTATTTCCGTCAAAAAGGCAAGGTACAAAAACACTGATTTATTGCTATGGCCTACCTGAAAATAAATTACAGATATTCACAATTTGACACAGGTGAGAAAAATAATGAATGTTCAGAAGTTGCCACCATAGAACAAACATAGCAAGCAAAGTGGAATGATTTGCACGATATTACTGAAATACTGAAGCATTAACTATCATAATTCACATAACATTACCAATGCGAATCACGACACTGTAACTAGATAATTACAAAACATACCAAAAAGTTCAAACAGAAGCCCCCAGCTTCTATAAGTACAAGTTACCTTGACCCCTGGGGCCTACCAGTACTTTACCATATTTACAAAAGAATCAGAAAACTGTTGCCTTCTGTGTATCGCATATTCTAGTTATACCAGCTTATATCCGGGAGCTGGTTTCTATTAGTACAGGTTGGCTTAACCCTTGGCCTGTATCTGGGACCTGGCTTATATTCACAGTTTTGCGGCACATGAGATTCCGTAACTATGCAACATGAATGGAATTCATAATGGAGGCACACGTTGACGGCACAAAATGCCATTAACCAACACAAACTGTATGTACAACAATCGGGACTACCAGTCCAGTTGATTCAGTTGGAAAGGCAAAACCACACCAGATTCAGTAATTATATCAAATAAGCAAAAGCTAAGCAGCAGTGTTGTGGGTTACAAAAAAGTCTGCGGGACAGGAAGCTGCATTTTTCCGACAGATGAGATTACGGGTGCTCAAAATTGCAATTCTGCCTCTATATTTCTTCATCCCTAAATCGGAGGTTTTCGACCCCAAATTTTCCATTTTGGGATGAAAATTTTGACAGCCAAAAATTAGAAAGGGAACAATTGCTCTCTGCCCCCCCCCAGCTGCAGTAGCACTGGAGCTAAGGGTAGAAAGGCAAACGTCTGTCAACTTATTATCACTAGCAATTAACTAATTAACATGTGATGACCATACAAGTGAACTGGCATACTGGGAATAAGTGTCATGATTACATGGTTCTAAAAGAACTTTATACATCTCATTTCTTGCAAATATATGCAAACAGATATAGATGGCAAGTCATCTTGACCTCAATAAATCATTCAATCAATCAATCACACGTTTGACATGTAATTAACAGGGTTCCCATGTCTCTTGGAAAGTACTAGATTTTTCTCCTTGCTTTTCTAGGCTGTGGAAAGTCCTGGAAAACGAAAATCCTGGATAGTTGACGAATTTACCGGATCAATTTAAAATAAAGAAAGTGTATCACCAGCATATACTTACTTACTGAAATATAATGATGAGATAAATTTCAAAATGTTTGGTACTCCATACACATTACAAAAGTACTTTCTGCATTGGATTCCACTCTGTACTTCTTCTTCTTCTGAATACGTGCCAACTTCGATATGTTGACAGCTCCAGCACGGAATGATAGACTTCGGTATTTTTTAGGTTTTTACTATAACATTGTCAAACATGATCCATTTGCTACAAAATTTTGTACACAAAGTGGCACTATGTGTACAAAATTTTGTAGCAAACGGACTTCGCTTGATAAAGTTATAGTAAAAAAACTAAAAAACTGACACGGTTTAGCCACAATATATGCACACACGAGTAGTAATCATATAGTAACCAAATTTGCAGCATTTGTTAACGTTGCCTGTGACACTGTACAAAATTTGGTAGCAAATGGACGATGTCTGAAAAAGTCACAGTAAAAAACTAAAATTACCAATAAACCCAAGTTCGCGGACCCAAGCATGGCCGCCGTCAGTCCTTATTTTCAGAGGTCTGTGGTATGTACGGTTAGTAACTGCCGTTTGTCTCTGAACTTTAACGGTGGGCTCCGAGAAGGGATAACGTTTTGATGGTCCTGGGAAGTCCTGGAATTTTGTCAGCAAAAGCGTGGGATCCCTGAATGAAGGAAAACATCAGCAGACAGATAGAATTGTAAACCTAAAAATAGTATACATCCATATCAATTTGACTCTAGCACCAAACTAGTTTCCGAGTATTCTTTACAATCAAAGTCAAGCAGTTGGCCAACAAGTTCTACTGCATGTACTTAAGTCAACGATAACAGGCACTTATATTTAGCACATCAGGATTAAGTCTCATCATAAACATCAGCAACTGCAAGTAAACAGCTTAACAAAAAAAACCCACAAAATATGTTCCTTTTAATAAATTACAAAGAAATCCACCATCACATAAGGTTAGTTTCTGAGCTCAAGCAGAGTTTCTGACTTCTGGCAGAAACGACTCCCAGCATGTTAACACCTGCACACAAGCAAATAGTTCGCATCTCAATCAGAATCATAATATTATACTCAGTTTGCCAAATAGTAACAATGTAATAGTAACGATAGTAACAATGGCGTCAGACACCAACGAGCGTTGAGCCCACGGTTGTCGATGATGACGATGATGATTGGGACAAGTGATGTATGAGGGTCGTTCAATAAGTAAACTGCAATGCTAATTAATTGCATCAATTCTTAAAATAGGAGAAATCCAAATTATGCACTTTGTAGGGAATTTAATTTTGAACATGCGTATAATTTTGTTGACTATAGACTTGGCTGTAAATTGTCTGGTGTCTCTGTGGGATAGGTAATCTTAGGCCGTTGAGGCTGTAGGTGGAGGATGCACGGCCACTGAGTGCGATGCCAGACCTACAGTTACCTTCCCAGCCACAGAGCGTCACCACCCTTTGACCTATACTAAATTATACTGCTTGTTGAACAGAGGCACATGTGTGTGAACAACTTGCCCAAAATTGTTACTTGGCAGTGCACCGACCGCAAGTTGAACCCGTGACCTTGTGATCATGAATCTAATGGCTGAGCTACAGAGCAGTAACATTATTAAGCTGATAAGATGTGAAGGTAGGTTACAAGTTGTACTGGCACAACAAACTCAATTTGATCAATTTGAATTTATTGTGTTATAACCAGAAAATCCCTTCAACCTATACATAGTTTGTATAGTTTGTTGTGCCAGTACAACTTGTAACCTACCTTCACATCTTATCAGCTTAATAATGTTACTGCTCTGTAGCTCAGCCATTAGATTCATGATCACAAGGTCACGGGTTCAACTT
>Ga0209367_1012548_pt1 | contig 11051 bp, 6 predicted proteins | sample WorMetLIZISLAND2_FD_187412 | JGI IMG/M metagenome (GOLD analysis project Ga0209367, IMG submission 187412) | Marine gutless worms symbiont microbial communities from Max Planck institute for Marine Microbiology, Germany - Olavius geniculatus... ... | reverse complement strand
TCTACACGATTTTTTGCAGAAATCAAGGTCGTTTCATTCTCAACACGAAAACATAAGTTATTGAAATTAATTATGTGCAACAGTGGCGCCACCTGGCGAATACGAGTCATATTGCTTCAAATAGCGTGTAGATCTAAGCAGTATTTCTGAAGTTAGAAGCTATATAACAGAGTGGCCCCGTTTTTTGGGCCACCCTGTATGTACAATTTCTTGCAAACTGTCTCAGTTTAATGGCTAAATGACAATATGAGTTACAGATGGACACCCAGCAGACGGGGCGAGCCAATAATAAGCACCGTCTTGGCCTAAGCCATATGGGTGTCTGCCAGTTGGCTTCAGATGAATTGGTGCTCTAGAATAATGGCAACCTCATTTTTCTTGGTATTTAGCTGCTGCTACTGCTACTAGTACTAGTTACTACCACTATCACTACCAACACCACCAACAAAAACACCACAACCTGCAGAAATATCACCACGACCAGCAAAAATATAGTCTAAATTGTATTTGTCATAACCTTGCCAAATTTTCACCAACTTCAATATTTTTGGCAGAAAGATGACCAATGTGATTGAGCTGTGTAAGGTGCACTCTCTGTTCACCTCACCTAATTTAATTCAACGCACTGCCGTGTGAAACACATATGTTCCACATAGCCTAATCATCATGTTACAAGATTAGGTAATGGTTATTTGTGTCAGATTGTTGTTGAGTACCTTGCATTATTACTTCGACAAAGAGCGCGACAAGATGCATTAGTTTTTTGGTATTAAATATTTTACGGCGAAAACAACAGAAAACAAAAAAGCTGACTGGTGAACTTAAATATGTTTAATTGATGAGTGAATGTCGTTTGATCAATCGACCGTTGATTCCGCTATCAGCCAGTGGCGTTGCATCTAAGCCATTGTGTCTGTGTGAACAAAGCACCCTTTGGGCATAAACTCTGATATTTTGCAAGCGACTTGTTATGCAGTCTGATAATTCTGCTAAAATTCACATTTTAGTTTATTGCAATCTTAATAAAGTCGTTAAAACGCTTACTGAAGACAAAAGCTCAGCGTTATTCAACAACTTGAAGCATCTGTTTACACGGTAATGCGCGACATAGGCCTACAGTACGTGAGTTAGACAACTAATTTAAGCAAAGCTCACGAGAAGCGCGAAAGCCTATAGCAGTTCCTGTTCGCAGGTAATCGTAGTCTATCTCCATCCATTTCGTCGTAATTCATTCTTTTGCAGTCAAAAATTACCAAAAAATCACGTTAAATCAATATTTTTAGGGTTTAAGGTCATTCAAGGTCATCGATGTTTATGAATCCAAAAAGCCTGTCACAAGTGCTTGTTATGATAAGCAGGATATCTGTGCTTGTCTGCAACCGTGTTCACGCTACACGTGATAATTGCGATAAAATAACCACTTTTTAGGGGGTAGCTGTCTTTGACGCCCGCCTGTGCCGGCCTCCTTGAACCTAGGGGGTCGGGACTTAAACTGCTGAAATCTACGTTGAATGCTGAAAATTTCATATGCAGGTTGTCTTGGTCTATCTCCAGCCATTTAGTCGCAATTCAGTGTTGAAATATGCGCTGCATCTAAAAATTGCGAAAAATTCACTAAAAACCTCTCTTTGAGGGGTTCAAGGTCGTTCAAGGTCATCGATGTTCATGAATCTAAAAAGCTTGTCACCTGTGCTTGTTATGATAAGCAGCATGTATGTACCTATCTGCAACCTTTTTCACATTATTCGAGCCAATAACGGCAAAATGACGTCTTTTTAGAGGGGTACCCCTTTTCGACGCCCTCGTTCGAGGGGAACCCCTGCACCCAGTGGCACGAAATTTAGTCACGATAAACTAGAGACATTGCTGCACTCCACAGTGAAGATTTTGTGATCCGAGCTTGCACCGTTTTGATACAGATCACGAGTGTGAGAGACGGACGGACGGACGGACGCCCAGACGATGGCAAAGACGCGCGAAGCATTCTGCTTTCGCGCGTAGAAATGAGTGCACGCTATATAATTCTATTGTCGTGGCAATTTTCACGCCAAAAATATCAAATTTGGCGGAAATTTGACGAAGTTTTGACAAAAAAAAGTTTTTTTGACTCGTTTTATGTTCAAACACAGTGTATATCACCAACCGCGTTGTGTACATAAACATACTACGAACCGTTATCGCAACTGATGGAAACGTCCTCGTCATGTCCACAGTTGTGCGAACCCCAGCCGTTGTGATGACAGTTGAACAGGTGAGTCTCCGTTCCAGTACATGCTATATTGTCAAGCCATATCCGCCCTGTCCCTGCACCATATCTGTTACCCAGAGTCTGTCCAACGTACCTAACAGAACAAATACGTACGTTATTTAATCATTATAGTAACGTATTGTAAAAATATAGCCTACTTTAATCGTAACCTACTCAAACGAAAGCTTCCACGTAAAGTCTTTTCAGACTAATGCAAAACGTTTCTCTGTTGCGTGTACATCAAAGTAAGACAATATTGTTAACGCGTTTTACGCGCGAAAACAACTACTGCTTTCAGCGCGTCATAGCAATCGCAATTCTCTCTGTCTGTCCGTCTGTCTCTCTGACACACCGGTCGATCAGTCAAAAACGGTACAAGCTAGGACCACCAAAGTTTCACCGTCTGCTACCTGGGAGACTCTAGTTATAGAAACTGTAAAGCTTTTCCATAAATTCGGGGGTCACTCCGAACGAGAGTGCTAACTGAGAGAGGGATGAAAAAAATTTGCGATTTTTAGCCAATAAGTCGCTGTATCTCAATAATGGTGCTAGATAGCGCCTAGGTTACTATTAATCACTAATAAAAAGCCGTACACTGGCTCTCGATTGGCACCGAATTCAATGACCTTGGATGACCTTGAACGCAAAAATAGGGTGTTTTATGGATGTTTGGCGATTTCGGGCTGCGAGACACATTTCAAGAGCAAATTGCGCCGAAACCAATTGAAATAGGCGTTAAGAAGCTGCAAACAAAATTTTCAGCATTGAACGTAAATTTCGATGGTTTAATTCTTGATTTTTTGGGGTTCAAGAAAATCTGCACAGGAGGGCATCAAAGAGCGGTACCCCTTAAAAGTCGTTATTTTACCGTTGTTGGGCAGTCTTTAGTGAAAACGGTTGCAGATAGGCATGGGCATGCTGCCTATCACAACAAGCACTAGTGATGAGCTTTTCAGTCGTATCAACATCGATTACTTTGAAACACCGAAAAATTCTAAAATAAGAGGTTTTTATTAATTTTTGCGATTTTCGGCTGCAGCGCATACTCCAAGTCTAAGAATGAACTGCGACGAAATGGCTGGAGATAGACTGACAGTTTGTGAAGTTTCGCGCGTCTCGAGAGCATTAGTTCAAATTTCTTGCATTATAATGCAGTTAAATCCCCACCGTGGTGTGCCGCCTTGTCGTGGCGGTGGGGCTCACGACTCCGAGGACCCTATGGATTTGTAATCCATAGGTGAGGAGTCAACTAAGAGCACACCAACCAAAAAACTATGGAAAGTTGTCCATGTCACGGCCCTCAATACCTGGCACAAGAGGGCGCAGTAATCACTGGGGACCCTGACCGGAACGTGTCTACACAAGGCGTTCCGACAGCTAATGTTACTTGTGTACGTGAGCAGCAGTTGTCACCGGGACTGCTGCCACGTCAAACGACTGGTGAGTGAGCAGTGAGCACTTTGTAGATGAAGATTTCGTTGAAAAACGACGATTTAGGACTGATGGATCGTTTTAAATGGCACGCACAAATGTTGTTAAGCCTACGGCGTGCCCCAGCAGTGACGGATTCAATAGCGGGGGCGGGGGAAAAGGGCCGCTGCCCCCCATTGACTGGATGCATCTTAAGACAGGTGAAAATTTTGCACGAAAATGCACTATTTTTGCATTAAAAAATTTCAACATTTTTTTGGTGGAGGGGGCATAACCCCTCCCCATACCGCATCCCTTACTCATCCCCCTATTCCAAATTTCCGAATCCGCCACTGTGCCCTAGCATTTTCAACGTCAGCTAATATGACCATACAAAGACTGATGGATATGACTGTGTTCAAAAATTTTGAACAGACACGTTTCTGACCCGTATGTTATTAGTTACGTTCAGTTATTTCTTCTCAGTTCTATTTCTGTTACTGATATGCATTGTGAGTCAAGAATGTGCTACATTAATTTTGTCAGAACGAGTAATATATTGACTTAAGTCAAAGTCAAAGTCAAAGTCAAATGATTTTCAGAAGTCAAAGTCAAAGCTGAAGTCAAATGATTTTGATGCAAAAAAGTCAAAGTCAAATAAGTTTTAACTAATTTGACTTTGACTTCGGGTCAATAAATTTATTGAAGAAAATGGTCAATTCTGCATTTATACGGTATCACTTACTGTGTTGGTTTACTTACCGACTTGTCTATGGTGTCAAAATTGTATGAAATTCAAAGTTGTATCGAACAAAACTAAATTGACCGAGCATGGTCAAGTTAGTTATGATGTAGGTCCTATTAGTCACTGGATGTTGACCTACTTGAATTCTGTCTAAATTGAGTGATGAGTGATTATGAACAATAGGCCTAGTGTGAAATGTCGGCCGCCGCCATGTTGGATTTAATTTTTGTTTAATATTTTGGCATACCTGCATGTAAGGACCTCCACGGTAATACACGTGCCAAATTTCGTGCAAATATGTGCAATAATGAACGAGTTATGAGCGATAAATGAAATTCAAAATGGCGGCCGCCGCCATCTTGACTTTACTATTTTTGTCTATTTTGGTCAAAAGGTCTATTTCCGGTGGCAGCCATCTACACTGCTGCAAAATTTCATTCATTTACGTCAACCGGCGGCCGAGTTATTGCTGTTTGTGCAAAAATCGTTTCTTAACGCCTTATTTAGATGAGGTGTTAAAATAGCCAGCGTTTAAAGACTTAACGGGTACTCATACTAAGCTGTCATTAGAGGCGATAACGCGGGGCTCATGCCAGCCGGCTCAAAAAACAAATATTCTTGCACTGGCCAGATCTAAGCCCAGGACCTACCTAAACAAGGGTGTTTGAGGGAGTCAAAATTTAGGCGGCCTAAGTTACACATAAAATATATAAAATACATCATACACAAACAAAAACTACACACCACAATGTAATGCCTTTCAGAAACGTCCAGAGCGACACTTAATGCTACAGTAATTTAATAAGCCTACAGTGTTCAGTTTATATACAAAACGCCCTCTGGCGGCCAGGCGACGAACTACGCCTAACGGCGGTAGCGGCGTGCGGTGGATTTTACGACAACGCAGCGCGCTGCAGCAAAGTACTAGAGGCCGTTTTACAAGTTCTACACAGATAGAAGAAATCGGTAACTATAAAATGCTAAGTTTAGTCCAATAAAAAGTTTTTATGTCGCAGCAAGTCGCGACACTGTATAAGCAAGTAATCTGAGCAAAGCTCACGAGACGCGCAACAGTGTAGCAGCTACTGTTTGCAGGTTGTCTTGGAATATCTCCAACCATTTCGTCACAATTCACTCTTGCAATCTGAGTCACAGTCACAAATTGCAAAAAAAACAAAACTTAAAGCTCATCAGACGTGACATCAAGGTTCTTGTTGGTCTTCTTACTGGTCATTCTACACTCAAAAGACACTTGAGTGTAATGAAACTACGGAACGATCCACTTTGCCCTGCATGTGATGAGGAGGAGGGAACTACCTTCCAGTTTCTGGGAACATGCCCTGCTCGAATCCAGGATAGATATTCTATCTTTGGATCTCACCTACTAGAGGAAGAAGAACTAAGTAAGGTTCAGCCAATATCCCTTATTCGGTTTGCAAGAACCACTAAGAGGCTAATGTGACCTTCGGTTCGGTTACATTCGGGGTTGCGCGTTGGGCCGAGCTGATACGGCCTCAGCGCTGGACAGGTGCATAACCTGTCCAACCCGAAGGTAAGGTAAGGTAAGGTAAGGATGCAGTTAAACGTCTTACCCAAAACCAAGACTGTAGCAAACGACTCTGGCATCGACGTTGCTAAAGCTGTCGTCACAAACAGTTCCCCAGGTACCGTTGTAATAAACTTCCAGACGACCTCTGTGTGGCAATGAACCGTTGACCAGTCTCACTAGCAACAATACAGCATTTGTAGCTTAGATAAGTTAACAAAAAACAATCTACATAATACACGCGCAATTCCAAAAATGGACAACAAAAATACCGTAGATTGTAACCAATCTAGTGTATCCTCCGCGTACATTAAACACAGTCGACGCCACAAACCCTATTACTGCTACCACTGCTACTGTTGATATTACTATGCCTAACACTTGCTTTCATTAAGCAGTTTCTTTAAACATAGTCAAGGAGTCTTCGTGGCAGCGGTTTGGTTAAATCTCATGACACGGCCACAATGTTTCAAGATGTGTTAAAGCATTGTCGATATCACTGGGTGGCAAAAATGGCAAGCCAGCAGCTCACGACCAGGTCCGGCGGGACATTTTCTGTTTCTGTCCGTATCTTCTGCAAACTCCTGTGAAGGATATCACGCATGACATCTGGCAGGAGGAAACGCCCCCTGAAGGGGAATGAGAGAGAAAGAGCAAATACATTCTCCTTGCTTCTGCATCGTTTCTGAATGCTGAATATAAACATAAGACAGCCTGAATATAAACCTATCCTTCCATTTCGTACCTACATTTTTCACCTTTGCATATTTGTACTTGCATTTTTATACTTGCATTTTCCACCCACTGCAAATCCGTATTTCCATTTTCCGTACTTGCTTTTTCAGTCGCCGCTTCTCTTGTGGACAATTACGTATAGCCTATAGACTGAACGCTAAAGTGTAAATTTATTATAAAAAGCTAAAAACATGGGAATACCTGCTATAAATGATGGATGTGTTGCTGGATTTTGGAGTATTGCCAAATCACTCGCCGACGAACCTGTATAGCACTTGTAGCCATTTATCACATTTATTGATACGTTCTACTGAAACATTATTATCGAAAGCAATTAACAAATTAGTCTGGCTTACAAAAAATATAATTATTGCATTTTAGAAAAATATGCTAAGCTTTTAACACTTGTATAATTTGTATGACATATGTTATGGTGTTCCAATAAAGATCACACTTTCTAAAAAGACAGCCTTTTTGTCATAACTCACTTAAATGAGACTTAATGTACACGAAATGTGTAGCAGCTGCTGCTGTAGCTAAAGAAATAGTAATTTAAAATATCTAATCAAAATTTAGCTGTTGGTTAAACGTTTAGTGGCCAAAATTGCTTTTCTCCTATTTACCCGTTTAACTTCTAATCTGCTCCACTAAATTACAAATAATTCCAGCTTTCCGGCAACGCAATCTGCGTCTAAATCAATGTCGTAGTTACGGAGATACCTCTTATCGGTAGACATATTTGTACGTCTCTACGTAATGGGCCATACCATTAATTCCCTGTTTTCTAGGGCGTACGAGCTCCGTAAAATGGAATCGTCTGTCATATAAAAGCGGTCGCATTGGCCTTACCGGTCATTCGGGTCTGGGGCTTTATTTAAAACGGAACAGAGCTCCAACGACTGACTGGTAACTATCGTTGCCATCCGATTAACGGCAAGTCGGACCGGTGTCACGATAGCATATCGGTTAGTGTGGAACTTCCGGTACTTCGGCTAGACTTCCCAGACCGTTCGCTAGATAAGCTTACCATTCCGACCTTCCGAGGGACTGTTCCTCGAACTGGAAGGAGCGGGCAAGGTCCGGCTCTACCAAGTGGTGGTTAGTTCGGGGCCTTGTATCGGCCACACTCGAATGCAAATACCCGTCAATGCTCAATATCGGTCGGGATGATCGGGGACGCCTCTTGGGCCCAGGCGGGTCCCACCTCTAAATTGGCCTTATTAACTTGTGTTCCAGTTAGACATCGGCAACTGGTTCCTCTAAGTTAGGTAGTTCGTACAGACATCAGAATACTGTCAAGTTAGCCGTACAGACAGCCGTACAATCCAGTAAGTCATTGTAAGAAACCGATATCCAGTAGTAGTCATCCAAAATAGCCGACATTCAGCTAACCAAATAGCCGTATCATGGGAAACACATCCAATAGTTTAAGTCATCCTGAAAGTCCATCGGACATGTTAACTCCGAACACCGAAATCTCACCCAATCTAGAAAATGTTGACAGCCATTCATCGCTACCCAGTCCAGGTGTCGAAGCAATCTGATATACGGCAAAGAATGCCTTTCCCTGAGAAGCGAGATGTCCAATTCATGCTCTCCAGCTAGCCGGGATAGCTCATCGGAAACGACCCATACCAGTAGGATTTCGGCTGAACTTCACCATTCACCAAACCCGAAAAATCAGAATGAGGTATTTCCGGATAAATGTGCCCAAGGATCTAAGCGAGTTCGTCATTCTCTATGACCTAAGTAGGTCAGCGTGACCTAGTATGTCATCTATCCCAATTGACGTAAACAACATAGCGGCTTGCACATAGGGAGTCAATTTCTGTCGATGATTTCAAGCGCTGGAAGGTAGACGTTTTGCGAAAGCATGCTTACTGCCAGCAAGGAGGATTATAAACACTGTAAAACAGTTAACAGTAATTGCAAGGACGAACTAGTTGCTCCGGCGCACGTAGACCTGTGAGTCGGGTCGATCAAGTCGACTCAAGTCGACTTAGGCCTTCCAAGTCGGGTCAAGTCGGTCTATAGCAGCGTCACCGTCGAAATTTTCAAGTCATTTTAAGTCGACTTGACCAGAAATCTTGCACTTAGCAGTTTTCTTAAACGCGGCTATCGATGAGTTCCGGCGAATAAGGCAATTTGTAAAAATTATATTTCACTAACCGTATATTAAAAAACGGTATAAGCTTACCGATTAAAGTGAAGAAATTATCGAGTTTTAACGCTTCGCACAGCGTTGATTGTTACAATAATGTAGAGGCCGACGTGTGAATCAGCCTAGTGTGAATGACGTAATTTACATATTGTTGTTCCCCTTGTACTAGATCACTGAAATTTTGCATGTCTATGTTTTAGACACAGAGCTAACTAGAACGCAGTCAGAAACCGCAGTACAGCAGAAACTTGAATTACAGTAACTATTATTTCTTTCTGAATTTGAAAAAAATTCTTTGGTGCCCGTTATCCAAACAATGAATGACTCAAGTCTGTGGTGGAAGCCTGTCTGGAGGGACCAATATGAAACGCCTTATGGCGTATAAGTTACAATGACGTAATATCCGCTTTAAACTCATAAGTTCCAGAGAAATGTGCGTTTTATTGGTGTACAGATATTGAAAAGTTTTTCAGTCTAACATATCGACTTGCAAAACTTTTTGAACGCCTCTCGTAGCTGTTTCGCTGCAAATATTTGCTGAATTTATTGTACGTTGTAAACATTTTCCAGAAAAATGCAGATGAAAACGACTGTGATCTCGACTACAGCAATCAAAAACACTAGCGCTAATATACCAACGAATTCCCACACAATGTATTATTATTAGATACTGCTGTTCGTTATTGCTCGATCTGATATCACTATCTGTATATGGCTACGGTACCTGTAATAACGGCGCTGACGCTTGCTGGCGCTCTGTTACTCTCTGCCTCGTTAACAGCCTTGCTAAGCACAGTCTTGGCCCGGTATCCTTTCTGGGCAATGAACGCGAAAGATCCTCTGTAACGTACGTCATCGACATCAACTCCGATCTCTCTCAAGGCTGGCAGAGCACCGGACAAACTCGTTCGCGGTTCGTCAGCCGTCACTCCGACTATAACACTGCCACGGTTCAGCTGGCGTATATAGTCCCTTAGCTGTCCGGCGGCGGTACTCGATGAGTAAGTGTCGAAGCGGCGCGACTGCAGTACTGAACAGGCAAATGGATCGATTAGAAGTGTGTTGACGCCGCGTGGATTAGAAACATTTCCGCACCAAGATCCTTGCCAAACCGTATTCCCGTTCAGCTTGACGTAGCCAAAGTTTGGCGTAGGGTCAGACGTACAGCCCCTGCGGCCGTAGGCACTGTACGCCAACACCTCGATCGAACAGTTCGCTGTACCTGCAATATCAATATTCAGTTTAAAGACGTTTCTGATATTAGGGTGTGTACACGCAATAGAACAGAATAATTGGTTGTTAATATAGCTATAGCAACTGCGACAAACGTTCTCATAAACTGCTTATTAGAAAGCCTAATTAATCTTGTAGCTTTGTTTCGAGTATTGTCACCATACATTCACTAAACAATAATCAGAGGTAGTGTATACGGTTTAAGCCTTCTATGACTAACAGAGGGTCAAAAATGACCCCCTCCTGCGGTTTTTAAGAATTATGTTTTTGGTTTTGCGCCGATACCACCAATATATTTTGTCTGTCTGTTCCTAAGCAATAAATGTATTTTTGACATATTACACACTATTTTACCCTTTACAGGTCGGATTTTTCAGATCCTGGAACATATTGGATACTGCCAAAAAACCTACCCGGTGTTGCTAAAAATTATAACTAACGGCATTTTCTTATTTTTTGGTGTTTATTTGTTGTTTATGTGACTAGTTATTGTCATACATTTGCCATAAGTGCACTTTTCTGCTATTTTTCCATAAAATACTGAGCTTTATTATTTTGCAGTACCGACTGTCCGACATAATATTTGTATCTATGCTTTTATGCATGCGTGCTGTATGCCTTGCTCTGTTTATGTTTTGGCAGTAGCCAATACCATTTTGTCACAAGCGCCTCACGCCAGCACCCCGTTTTATCTGCGCCGAACAATTTCGTACAATTTCTCATGAACGAACACTGACACAAACCCTAACCACTGACCCTATTCCTAACCCCAACCCAAACTGACCCTAACCTGTCAGGAGACGAGAACAGTTAATTTTGACGTTACGTGAGTAGATTATAAATAGGCTTACGGAGAGGCCTATAAGCCCCGCCCACTGTTTTGGCCTGTAGCCTGGTCAGTGGGCGGGGCTTATGGGCCTCTCCGTGTGCCTAATTATAATCTAGGGCTATGATAGGCTGCAAGACCAGGCTA
>Ga0209367_1012543_pt1 | contig 11054 bp, 5 predicted proteins | sample WorMetLIZISLAND2_FD_187412 | JGI IMG/M metagenome (GOLD analysis project Ga0209367, IMG submission 187412) | Marine gutless worms symbiont microbial communities from Max Planck institute for Marine Microbiology, Germany - Olavius geniculatus... ... | reverse complement strand
ACGACAAACATCAGGCATGATGTCACCGCTGGCCTGCATTGCTGACAATATTAAACAAATTTTTTTACATCCACAAAATGGCCATATAAATAAACAAACTAATATTGCTCGCATCATCCGCTTAATATAGGCCTGAAAAACACTCCAATAATGCTAATTTAACTAATCGTATTATTGCAGTTAACCTATTGGACCGTTGCATAAAATGGTCGACCACAAACGTTTATAAAGTCGAGTCAAACTAAAGTCTGAGCTCATCTCGTACTTAACCAAGTTCTAGCCAATTTTCTGCAAAAATTCTACAAATTTTGTTGCCATGGCAACGAGAGTCAATGATGGTAGACTTACTAAAATTATACATTTGCTCCACCCTCAAAACCCCTTGATATTTGCAAGAATCTCGGAGATATATCATACATTATGTCGAGTTATAGCCCATTTTGTCCCAAATTTCGTTGCCATTGCAACAGGGGTCGGTCGGGGGAAAATGCGATTGGCAGCATTCAGTGGCCCATCTCCGAAACACCCCCTATAGGTGCAAAAATTTCTTAGATATCTCTTACACAGACCAAGTTATAGCCAATTTTGTCCTAAATTTCGTTGCCATTGCAACCATGGAGGGTCTGGGGTAAAATTGAATAACACCATTAGATTGACCATCCCCGAAAACCATACCATAGAACCAAAAATTACGACATTATCGTATACACAACCAAAGTTTTGATCCTTTAAAGAATTGTTGAATTTTCCCCATAGGCGTCATTGTAATTTTGGCGAATTTTCCTAATAAATACGTTAAATATTAAATTTTAATTTTCTAACCCCCAAATGGCACACCCTTGCCTGATACTGCATCGTTTGAGCCATTGCATGCAAAAATACGCTGAGGGGTCTGACTTGTAGGTGCATGGAAGAAAAAAAACGTATATGGCTATAAAATTTTGGCATATATTTCACCTACTTGCTGAGAAGCCCCCCTTGTGCAGAATTACAGGAATTTTTGCATGAGGGGTCATCTAGCCAACTTAGAGCGGGTTTCTGGATCTTAACTGGCCGGTAAAATTAGTGTTAACTGGCAGATTTCCCATTGCACTAACCAATGGTCAAAATGGCCAAAAATTTAACTGGCTGAAATCAGCCAGTTAGCTAACCGTCGATCGTAGTTATCGTATTTAACGCAACTTTCGTACCATTTTGCAAGCAGTTAATTGAAGAATTTTATAAAATGATTTTACCGTATAGCAATGTCTTCAAAACGCATGAGGAAATGTTTGCTGCTACAAATTTTACTACAAAATCCATTCATGAATGGACAAAATGGCCGTCAGCAATCTGTTGGCTGGCTCATGGGCTGGTGGACGTGCACTTGCACTCATTAATATTCATGACGCCTACCTGCACTAGGCGAAAGTGATAAGTGTCATGTGCATCGTTGCTAAGCAACTATAGTTTACCACTCAGTTAGCTGACAGCCAGTCAGGTTTTGTTCAGAAATGCACACAAACTTAACTAGCGAGTTACAATTAACAGACGGTTTACTAACTGATCAGTTAACTAAAAGATCCAGAAACCGGCCCTTAATCAACTATGCCAAATTTTATCTCAATTGGGTCAGGGGTTTTGATTCTGTAGGGAGTCGAATTTTTGGCTTCCCCATAGGAAAGAGAAGTCACCGTTAATGCATGGCTTGAACTACTGTTTAGCCTGTGATGCTACCTATTAAAAAATATTAATTGATTAGTTTCCAAAAACTAAGCGATTAGAGATTTCAACTAATGTACCGGTTGTTGTTTTCTTTTGCAATCTAAACCAACATCGAAAAAGTGATGATTACGCAGTGGCCTTCACAAACTGTGGCCAAAGCTTACAAAGTGCAGAACTGTTAAACTAGCACTATACAGGTTTACATGTACAAATCTCGACGACATGTATTATGCAAAATATAGTTGGATTATAAATGCTGATTATCAGGCATTTTAGGCTGTTCATAAGTCCAGCATCTTAACCAAATTTCAATTTGTTAAAGATTTAATTGATTAATGTTTTTAGTAATTGATTGACTAATTACTCATTCATTTCCACAGCTGTATTAATGAGTGACAATATTTTCTGACTGCTTTGACAGGAAGATGTTCATTCTTGTGCTACATTTTCCATGATTTTATTTTAGTAGACTGGCCTACAGTAACCTATTTTCTTGTAATTCTGCAAAGAATGGACCACTTAAACGAAAATCAAACTTTTTAATGTATCAGATTGCTAGTAGTAGATAAAATGTGGCTGCTTTTGTTGGTCAGGTATCTGAAATGTGATCTTGAAACGTTTGACCTTCGTGACCTTGAGAGCAAGTTTGATGTGATTCTGATAGAGCCGCCGCTCGAGGAATACCAGAGAACGCTTGGTGTTGCCTATGACAAATACTGGAGCTGGGATATGGTAAGCATACGCTTAAGCCACCACTGCTTCAGCTAGCTGCTCCCTTCTCTAAGTCCTGCTTATCAAACTTATCCTCTGACCTCGAAGCCATTCCTATTCTCTACCAACCATCAAAACTTCCAATTTTATAAAAAGTTTTATCGCAAAACCCTTTTTTATTATAAGTGATTTTTTAGCATTTTGTACATACACGTTATTCTGCCTTTATGACTGTGTACGATACGATATGATTTGATATCAATAGAGATTTGCACTAGAAAACTGACATTCAAGCTGCCAGTTTAATCTACGGGATGCTGGCTGTCAGAATAGTGACAGCCGAGACTGATGACCTTGGTTGTAGCTTAACGAATCGCCAGTCGACCAACTAGCACCTCAGATCTACTGAGTAGACTGTCACATGTAGCCATTGGCAAGTCTTATAGTTGCGTCTACCACTGTCGAACTTATTACCTATATTGTACGCTAACATGTTGTGTGCATTATTGTCACGTAAATGTTTGAAAAATGCTAACCGTAAACCATAACCCTAAACCCTAACCATTACTGTAAGTGAAAATTTTAATATTAAGTGCAAAATCGTACTGAAGTTTTCACCCCCTGGTGAATGTGAATGTAAAGCATAATGATGTGTCTGTCAATGTGAATTTTAGTCGGAATAGCATCTGTCGGAATTAGCGCTGTCAAATTAACACATTAATTAACGCATTAATGCCTTAATAAATTGACGCGCATTAAAAAAATTAATGCACATATGTAATTTTATGTTAATTTACTAAATTCTGTGAAACAAAAGTTCCGTCCTTAAACTGCGGTTATTTGACAATCGATTGAATTCTAGTAATGAAATTGTAGTTGCCATTCCGTTACTACTGTAAATTAATAATTATTCTGACGACAGGCTAATAGATTTTTACACGCGAGAGCTAGCTAGCTATTAGCTACGGTAATTCTGTCTATCTGTCTGTCTCTCCGTCTGTTCGTCACGTCCCGGTACTGTTCCAAGACTAGGTGAGAGAGACTTCTAGTTTTCACCATATGATAGCTTAGAGTCTCTAGTATTTTTGACAAAATTTCATGCCACTGGGTGAAAGGGGTCCCCACAAACGAAGGGAGAAAGAGGGGCACCCCCCTTAAAAAGCGTTATTTCACCGTTATTGGCTCTTCTAACGTGAAAATGGTTGCAGATAGGCACAGACATGCTGCTTATCATAACAAGCACTGGTGACGAGCTTCTTAGAAATGTCAACATCGATGACCTTGAATGACCTTGAACCCCCAAAATAGGGGGTTTTAGTAAATTTTTCCAGATTTTGGGCTGTGACACATATTTCAAGGGTGAATTTCGCCGAAATGGCTGGAGATAGACCGAGACAATTTGTGTACGAAATTTTCAGCATGGAATCTAGATAATTAGTGGTCCAAGTTCGGACCTTCTATATTCAAGGAGGCCTGAGCATGTGGGTGTCAAAGAGGGAAAGAGGGTTAGCCCTCTAAAAAGTGGTTATTTATCCGCTGTTGGCTCGTCTAGCATGTAAATGGTTGCAGATAGGCACAGACATACTGCTTATCATAACAAGCACTGACGACGATCATCTTAAAAATTCAACATCGATGACCTTGAACCCTAAAAATATTGGTTTTGTGTGATTTTTTGGCGATTTTTGTCTGCAAAAGAGTGAATTGCGACGAAATGGATGAAGATAGACTATGATTACCTGCGAACAGGAACTGCCATAAGCTCTGGCGTGTCTCATGAGCATTAGCTTAGATTTCTTGTTATGCTAGCGATGACGTCAGGTATTGTTAATTATACATTTTAAAATGTGTTTCTAACTTTCTATATTCTACAGGTGGGGCCCCCCAAATGTCGCGGGGCCCAGGGTAACTTCCCCCCCTACTCTCCCTGTCGACGGGCCTGGGTGCGTTAATAACGCGTTAAGTAATGCATTAAGAAATTAATGCTTTGACAGCACTAGTCGGAATAGTCTGCCTCCCAAATTGTGTTGATGGGGTGTGGATGGGTACAATGTTCATGGGGATGGCAGGTATGGGGTTCATGCAGACTTGTAGTGCTGATGCTGATGATGCTGCACATAGATAGAGCGGTTGGAGATCGAACACGTAGCAGCTCAGAGGTCGTTTGTGTGGATCTGGTGTGGCTCCAGCGATGGACTTGATGCCGGACGCAGGGTCAGTTAGTTATGTCGTATTTCTGGCTTCAGAATACAACCAGGTGGCTACGGGTTTTTGAAAGTTCTCGGAAATTTTTTAGTTCACTTTTCCAGGCCGTGAAAAGTGCTTGAAAACCAGACTGGGTCTTGGAAGTTTTGGAATTTGGTGTCACAGGGTTTTGCGTGTGCTTGAATTTCCGTTTTTCAAAATTATTGTGACTGCGATCTGAAAATTTTGTTTCATATGAAGCCAGAAACCTCTGGCCTGACGTGGTATCGCAAGAATGGGTCTGGACAAGGCACTTTAAAGTCTTGAAAAGTTCCTGAGTATACTAGCTGCGATGTGGTCTTGCTCTTGAGACCATCTTGAGATGAACTAACATCTTGTCTCAGTTTCATTTGTGATCTCTTGGGCAAAGTATTTAATGTCTCAAGTCTCGTCTGTCTTGGCTCAAAAAAGGTTGCTGTGGAGTAGTGGTTGGAAGTTAATCTGGATCAGATAACACAGAGAAAAGGTTGAATGAGATAAGTGTACAAAACTTCAGTTTATACAGTTTTTAATGGTGTCGTGCAATGACTGACACATCGAAAACAGCAAAAATCATGGAAAAGTTATCACTGTCTGTCACATCGATTAGCTGTCATGACTTTTCATGCATCGTTATTACTGGCTGTTGCCTCGTGCTTGTTATGTGGTTTAGTGATTGGAAGTTGAGATGGGTCAGATAAGGTATAGGATTGAATGTGATTGTGCAGTGTCTGAAGAAGTGGGGTTTTCGACGCTGTGAGGATATCTGCTGGATCAAAACGAACATTAAGAACCCGGGACATAACAAGAACCTTGAACCAAAGGCCATCTTCCAGAGAACCAAGGTTAGTTCCCATAGGGCGCATCAGCATATTTCTTTGTGAATACATCTTTTCATTGGTGGCTTAGTAGTGTAATGGTGTAATTGTGTAAGTGTAATTGGACTTAGGATCAAGCGGTCACACAGGTGGTCATGACTAATTTGAGAAGAACGACAAAAAATTATGACAGTGAAAGAGACATGATGGCCGGTCGGCGTGGTGTAGTGGTAACGCGTCTGATCCAATCAGCGAAGTTACTGTACGCCGGGCTCGGTTAATACTGCGATGGGTGACTGCCTGTGGGCAGGTAAACCATCTCGGGATGTAACCAACCGCCTAGGTCAACTCAGCCTTCCATCCCTCCAGGGTAGGTAAATCAAGTACCGGCCTACCTGGCTGGGGTTAAGGCGGGGCGCGTTCACTTCTGTCGGGTGGCAGGTAACACTGTGTGATCCCATATGACAAGTGACGCTCCGTAGCTCTGAGATGGGTTCGCTTATTAGGAGCTATATGCGACCTTTAACCTTTTAACCTTTCTGAGTCGCGAACTACGCCTACTTGTCACGTGAACACTAGCCTTCTATTTTGGTTTCAGCTGATCATCACAGACACTTTTTGTGTTTGTTATATTTGTTGTCAGTGGTCAGAGTAGGGTTGAAGAGCTGGCCAAACTCTACTGACCTTTCTCTTTTTTCCTCTTTTTTTTCTTCTCTTCTCCTCCCCTCCCCTCCTGTTTACTCTTTTTCCTTTTCCGTCTTTCTTTTTCTCTGCCTCGTTTATTCCCTTAGAAGTAGGTTTCTTGAGTACAGCTAAGGTATCTTGGGACTGCTGTAAACTCCTGCAGTGGGGTCGAAACAAATTCGGTGCATTTTGGCTATAAATTTGACATCTGGTGACACCCGTTTTGCTAATTTTGTTCAGAGTTGCTTGATCGTGTGTAGAGAAACTATGCAGACTGAAAATATAAGGTGGTGAAACGCAGTGCTCTCCCGTTCACCCTCACTCTGACCGCTGTTTGTCATGTTGTTTGCTATTGCTCAGGAGCATTGTCTGATGGGGATTCGTGGGACGGTGCGTCGCAGCACTGACGGCGACTTCATCCATGCAAACGTTGACATTGACCTTGTCATTGCCGAGGAGGAGGCTCGTGGCAGTGCGGAAAAACCGGTGGAAATCTTTCACATCATTGAGCACTTCTGCCTCGGACGACGTCGGCTCCATCTGTTCGGCCGGGACACTGCCGTCCGGCCCGGCTGGCTGACCATTGGCCCTGACCTGACCTCGACCAATTTCAACCCAGACACCTACTCCGGCTTCTTTGACCCCCGTGACCCGACCGGCCACCTCACCGGTGCGACCGAGGACATCGAGAGGCTGAGACCCAAGTCCCCGCCTCCAAAGGTCAAGGGCGGAGGCGGTGGAAACGTTTCCACGAATGCCACCGGGACGCCTCCGATGGTTGTCCAGTCCGGGGTGGTCCCGAGCCCAGCGTCCCTGGGAGGTCCAGGGGGTGCGGTTCCAGTGGTAGCAGCTGGTACAATGATTCACGGTGGTGGAGGAGCGGGGTCAAGACTGGCTCCACCACCTCGCAGCTCGCTTGGACCACTGGTCCGGGGCGGTGCGGTCGCATGGCCACCGGTTGTTAGTTACGTACAGAGCAGTGGTCCGCCGGGCACGCTGTGGCGTGGACAGCGTGGCTATTTACCACCGAGGTCCTAGATCATGCTCTCAGCAGCGTTTCGAGGACAGTATGGCCGTGGCAAAGTATCCCATCTGTTGTGAAGCAGTATGCAACAGTATATATAAGACTTCGTTTTAGAGTTTCACCACACTGTGTCTCAAAAACAACGTCCCCAACATTTTCGATTGCAGCTTTAATAAAAATTAACAGATTTTAATAATTTTTGGTACAAATATTCCTGAGACAACTGGCCGTCAAATGACCTCTCATTTTCCCACTTTACTTAATGTCTGTTTCTGCACTACCTGGGGAAAACAGAACCAACAAAATATTACTTTTTTATCCAATGTGGTATGATTACTTAATCAACATAACACATTTTGTAAATACACATTTCTGACTTTTTGACTGACATTTTATCCAGTCGTCCATTTTTCAACTGCCTACAGTAAAATTGCTTGAAATGCCAGCCAATTGTGAGAACATAAGCATGAAGATGCTTTTTCTATTCATTGACAGCAGTATCGATAATGTTTTGCGTTAGACCAATCCAGGCTTTACCAGTCGCTTCTTGAGTTCATAAACATTATTGAACGTCATCTGGTAGAGACACTGCTGCAAGACGGTCAAATTTTGTAATATACCAGCTGTTGGGGCCAACTGATTTAGATAGATAAAATTTATTGATGTTTTTTCTCCATTCATTTCAACACGTATTATGCTTGGTCCGCTTTCCCCAGGTAGTGCAGACGCAGACGACAGTTTGGTGGGAACTTGAACAATGATTTAATAGCCAGTTGTATCAGAAGTATTTTTGCCAAAAATTATTAAAATCTGCCAGTCTTCCTTCGAGTTACAGTCGATTACATCAGAGATGTTTTTTTCCAAGTTTTCTGTGTATTTCAAGGTATATTTTGCTTGATCTGCTTTCCCTAGGTAGTGCAAAATCGGACAGTGGGTGAGGTGGGAAATTGAATGGTCATGTGATGGCAAGTTGTGTCTGTATATTAGTACCAAAAATTATGAAAATCTGATAACTGGTTTTCAAGTGACAATCAAAAATGTTGGGTATGTTTTTTCTTTTGAGACACAGTGTATATTAGCTATTCTGCCGTCCGCTCAACCTGTGTTTTTGTGTCCAGCAAAAATCTACGGTACCTATGTTCGTCAAATTTTCATGGATTGTTGAGTTGTAACATTTTTGCTAAAATCTGATGCTGGAGTTTTGAGGAAGTAAGGAAGAGAAAAATATTTGACCACACATTTGGCACTGAAATTTTTTGTCACCATCGGTAGTGTAGAGACGCATTTATGGTGTGATGGGACATATAATAATTACATTATTGCAAATTGTCTGCAGAGTGTGCCATTGAAAGAAATTTGAAAATCAGTCAATAATTGGCAATGATATGGACAAAAGTGAAGTGACATGTTTTTGGCCCACTCTGTATATACACCTTGTCCGGAAAAAGGAACCACTCTTTTATTGTCTGTAACTTTGCCAAATGTTAACAGATTTTCAAATTCTTTTACTGATGCATTCCATAGACAATTAGCAAGAAAGTGGTCATTAAATATCCCACCACACCTTAACTATGTCGCTATATTACCTTGTGAAATATAAATGTAAGACAAGATAATGTTCATATGAACATGGAGTCTGTCTAATGCATTTCGACAGTTTACAGTATATGTCCATATAAATATAATCAGTGAGCTGTTTAGACCGGTAGAAAAAAAAATCAAACAGTTTAATTTCAAATTGTACAGCAGCAGTGATCATTTCATCCTTCTGCATTATTTTAACTAAACAATAAACATTGTCAGTTACGAGACTATTCGATTAGTCACCATCGTTTTACTATCAAAGGTCCATCGTCACCATGTGTCTACCGTTACGGAGATATAGCGCCTCAAAGATGGCGGGGTCACGAGTTTGACCTTTTGGGGTCACGTGGCGTCATCGATCACGTGACCATTCGACTCCCGGGGTTCGACTTCCTATTCGCGGTCCATAGTGACCATGCGTCTATTTTGCACCGTTGCGGAGATATGACGCCTCAAATATTGGGTGCACGGACGTGGACACGGAAAGAAAGACGGAAGAAGGGAAAGAGAAAGAGGATAGGGGAGGGGAAGGAAAGGGAAAAGGAAAGTGGAAGGAAAAGGAGTGAAAGGAAAAGGGTTAAGGGGAAAAGGAAGGGGAAGAAAAAAAGGGGGATAGGGAAAGAAAAAGAGGAAGGGGGAGGGAAGGTAAAGGAAAGGCGAAGTGGAAGGTAAAGGAAGGGAAAGGGGGAAGAGTTAAGAGCAAGGGAAAGCGGAAGGGGAAGGAAAAGGGGATGGAGAAGGTTAAAGGAAAAGGAGAAGAAAGATGGGAAAGGGAAGGTGGAAGGAAGATAGCTTAAGAAAAGTAGGACGCACGCACGCACACTCAGGTGATTTTATACTCTGTCCAGTGCTATGCATAGCATTGGACAGACAAAAAAGTAACAATAATAGGCAGCAGGCGTGTTGGTAAGTGAAAGACACTTACAGACAACAAATGCAGTGGATGATCTGTACAATGCTATACCGCGTTGGATCCATCTCTTTGGATATCCAGCCTGTTGAGCAATGTGTTTGTTTTTGGCATTCATGCCTTAGTCCTACCAGTTCACCACGGACGGTTCTTTTTAGTACGTACATACATCTTTTTTGCAGTTTGTATTTGAAAATTTCGTCATTATTTTCTGAAAGCTTCTTTTTTTAAAAACTGGTACACGGTCCTAGTCAAACCTTGTCTTTATAGCTAAATGGCATATTACAATACTAGTATATCGTCACTGCATTAAAAGTTATTATTTACAATAATATCATTTGCTTTTGTTTACAAACATCAGAAATGTCTCCGAAACAAAACATAATTTAATTTTCATATGAAATTTAGTAAAAAAAACGTCTCAGAAGATATTTTTGCATATATATATTACAGTGATTTTTGAAAATCTGTGTTTTACATGGTAGTGTAGCGACACAGTTAAAGTGTTGTGAGATTGAGATATTTAACAAATACTCCATTACTTTATTACTAATTGTCCACGGAATGCAGTATTGAAAGAATTATGAAAATCCGTTAACATTTGGCGAAGATATAGATAATAGCATGGCGGTTCATTTTGTTCCGGACACTGTTATATCAGTATTGGAAATCTGTTCAGTGTTATAGTGATGGTGATAAAGTACCCTCTGGTGTGATTTATTAAACGTCCAAATTTTTGCAAGACGACACATCTGTGATATTTTTTCGTTCCAAATATTTAAAAGCAGGCGAATTTGCGGCTTCCGTTGAACGTTCAAAGCTAAACGTGTTTCAGTTGCAGGGGTCTTCGACTCCCTGACCCTCTGACCAGTGGCTTTGCTCCTGGACTCCGTTACGTCTTTTTCACGCACACAACAACTGAATAAAAGGTTAACATTGGACCCACACAAAATGTGCTCCCCTGTGCCCTGGCCCTTGCCCACACGTTCCCCCCCAGCTTCAGATTCTTAGCGCCGCCCATGGTAGAAAAATGTGCATTTTTCAAGGGAAAACTGGCCATATCTTAGAAACGGTGAGTGATAGGCCTACGGATACGGCCAAAGTGTCACTAATTAGTCACTAATAGGAAGTGGCATACGCCCTTTCAGATAAGATGAAATTTATTGACTTTGGATGGACATGAAAATCAGTACTGCAACAAGAACTCAATATAGGCTGTAGCGCGTCTTTCCTAGCGACAGCTGGGCTTCTTGTCTCGATAAGCGCACAAAGTCGAAGGTCCGTGTACACAATCGCCGTCGAAAAAACTGCCGCGCTGCCGCCGTCGAAAACAAGAAAAGCCCAGCTAACGCAAAGGGGAACGCGCAACAGCGGTGCGTGTTTGAAAGCCCTAAGC
>Ga0209367_1012542_pt1 | contig 11054 bp, 7 predicted proteins | sample WorMetLIZISLAND2_FD_187412 | JGI IMG/M metagenome (GOLD analysis project Ga0209367, IMG submission 187412) | Marine gutless worms symbiont microbial communities from Max Planck institute for Marine Microbiology, Germany - Olavius geniculatus... ... | reverse complement strand
TCGTAGCGCCCTCCACGTTGACCGGTCGTCGGCAAGAGCCCATGCGTCGGCAGCAGTCCTACCGGCAAAATATAAAAGGTTTCCGAAAATGTTTTTAGATACCGTAATAAAAGGGTTAGCCTATCTAAAACACCGTAAACAAACAACAAACAGTTTCCACAAACCTAGTTGCATGCGGAAAATTTGCGTTGCCAAATTGAGTGGCTTGGTGGCTCAGCGGTTATAGGCGTTGGATAGGCCTATACGAAACCGAAAGGTCCACGGTTCAATTTCCAGCTGGTGCACTACCAAGTAACAACTCTGAGCAAGTTGTTCACACTTACCTGCCTGTGTAAGTGCAAGTGTCTAGTGGTTAGTGTCAACTCGTAATTAACTTTCACGTTGCGGTTCGATTCTCACTGCCGTAATTTGCAAGCAACCTAAAGCAAGTTGCTAACCTACTGTGTGCTCAGGCCAACTCAGCCATCCGTGGGATGGGAAATGAGTAGTAGCTTACAGGCTGCGAGGTGAAGGCCTAGTGTGGCTGATTGGGGCGGTGGTATGTCTGCTAGCTGCAAACCGGGGGTCCAATTGTTCGCTTATAGGCGGGCAATGGATGGCCGCATACTGCGCTGCGGTACCATTAGCTCGTGCCAATCAGCTGCCACTTCCGAGATTGTAAAGCACTTTGGGCTACTGTAAGAAGCGCTTTAGCAAGTGTTGGTGGACTACTTTATCTTAATTTACCAAACGCTGCAGGTAGCGACTTAGGCCTACTATTTACAGCATATAGGAATCTATCTACGCCATCCAACAGTACCGTCGCCGAGCCGCTATATATAGACGTTCCGTTTAGCCACAATACAAAAGTTACAGACAGCTAACAAACAGACGGACGACACATCGTACCATATAAGTGCGCTGTTAGTAGGCCTACGGTTCGCAGCTAAAAACTAGGCTAAGTGTGCTAAACCGAAACACTTAGCAGCAAAATGCGAATGAAACCTTTTTCACAGAAGTAATGCATAACAGATTAAAATGTTATTTGTATATTATTGCAAGTTTTTTACAGTACTAAACGACTGTTTACTACATGAGCAAATAAATGCCATTATTTTTAAATAATTACAGTTTAAAGTAAAACCTGCCTTAGGCTACTTGAACTTTTTATGCATAGGCCTACCGAAACACCAATCAACACACAGCGAAACATGTCCACACAAAGTGAAACACCTATTTGTAAAGTAAACTACATCTGTTTTATTACCGAATATTGTTAAAAACGTCTACTCAAGTTTATGCTAACACCAGAAACGGTATAATACTGTCATAGCAAGCATCACTGGCGAAGCCAGCACTGCCAAACTTCATCAATGTAGACAATAGTGTCGTGCCAAGATGGGAGCAGCATTTTGGAATGTGTCCAGACAACGAAAGACAAAAGCGTAGGTCTGTGGTGGCCTGTTTTTCTATGTCCGGCGGTTGTCTGTCGACCGCCGCCCATCGGCATCATAAATGAGGATGACCGAAGGAAAGACAAGTATACTTACTTACTTACGTCGCACTGCAAAATTGCATTTCAAACGTAAATCTAGTTTTAATCGGTAATTTGTATAGCGGATGTTGACAACTTTTGTAGGTTATTTCATGCATAAGTCTTTGGGTTATTGATACATTTGAAGTAGGTTTGGTATTAATCTGTACTACACGGCTTATTATCAGGCTACAGCAATTATAACTGTTGAAAGCACCTCTGTACGCAGTAGGTACGGTTCTCCATAGAGCACTTGCCGTCGAGTAAGGCCAGTGTAGAACAGTTATTGATGATGCGACACAGCCAGCTACAGAAACAGGTGTTGGCGTTATATCGCCAGTGTCTGCGTGTGGCATCCAGTAAACCCGGTGCCGTGGAATACGTACGCACGGAGTTCCGTAAGAATGCCATCATCAGCAAGTCAGAGGTTGTTGATATAAATACTGCAGATTTTTTTCTCATTTTTCTTCTTCTTCAGTAGATGGTCAAACTTCAACTTGTTGAAGACTCCAGACCATGTGTGAAATTGCTTCTTTGGTATAAATGTTTGAAATTATCTTCACAAAGATATCATTGATTTCAGGTCACTATCAAGATGGGCAGCATACCAGTGTGTTGATTTTTTTTGTAGTTTTTTTAAAAAAGTGATCTAGCATTTGTGTTTTTGTCAGTTTGCTTCTTTTATTAAGCTACAATTAGTGATCTTTGTGAGCTATGTGTGTCTTGTTTAATATTCACCATCATACTGTATAAGCTTATGTCTGACAGTCTGTTTGCAATTTGTGTTCTGAACATAGTTACCCAATGCTGAGCCCTGTTGGTACCTGGTTGGGTGACTTGTCTTTGGACAGGTCAGCGGTGCCAGAAACCACAAAGGGCAGCGAGGACAGCATCATGCTTAAGAGCAGTGTCCTCGTCCCCCCCAAAAAATTTTGGGTTGTCCGAAAATTGTCACAAAGTATTTGTCTATTTGGTGCTGAAGAAAACCATTTTGGGTAAATTTAGTTTCAAAATTAAAATTCTGAGCATCTGTAATCATCCCGGTTGGAAATTTACAACAGTCCGTTGGAATTCTGTAGTGTCTGTTGAAAAATCACAACTTTCTGTCCCACCTACTTTTTTTACTCACGATGCCAGCTGTGTTGATGGCTCTACAGAGGACCTGGACCACAGATAGTTTTCACATCTTAGTACTTTGCATTGCTTTCTGCTTAAACTATTTTAGACTGTATGCTGCCCATATACCACCTATAAGTCCTATATACCGTAACTTAGGGCATAATTAGTAATTACTGGAGTATAAAAATGTTCATTATTGCCAGTAAATAAAATTTTACCGCAAAACAGACCAAAACACACACAAATTCTTATTTGTGTAGAAAATACACTGGCACTAAGGAGAAAAAAGGAAATGCCTGGCAGTTAACCAAAAATGTAGACTTAGGCTATGTCTAAGAGTGTTCTAAGAAAAGAAAAGCATTAATTTACATTATGCAGATGTTCAGAGCTCTGTAAATCTTAGTCTAGTTACATCAAAAAGGGCACTTCTCTGCCCCACTGCTGCCCCTGGGACAGGTAGATCACGTCAGTATGTGACTAACGACCCAGATCAACACAGCATTCCATTCCTCTGAGATAGGTCTGAGATGGCTAGGGTTAAGGGGGTCACATTTACCTGTGTTGGGTGGCAGTTGATCCCACATGGCATGTCATGCTCCTCAGCTCCAAGATGGGTTCCCTGTCATAGATGTAAAAACATTTTTATGTTTTTTATAAAAGTATAAAAAGACATGTTTTTTAAAATTTTTTCAATGTTTTTTTTATTTTTTTGTTATGTTTAAAAAGATTTTTTTTAATGTTTTTGTGCTTTTTAATGTCATGTTTTTTCTTCTTGTTAAATTGTTAGAATAAATTGCTGCAGATGTGTTAAAAACTGTTAACGTGACTAGTATACTTCGTATTTGTTCTGACATTTGATTGTCTAGTTCATAATTGAGTAATGAGTATGTACTATAATCACGGTTACGTAAAATAAAAAATGCCCAAAGTAAAAAGTGGCGATGAAAACATCTGCAGTTTAATGTTTTTATAATGATTTTTATAATGTTTTTTTATAGAAGTATAAAATACATGTTTTTTTTATGTTTTTTTATTTGCAAATGAATGTTTTTAACATCTATGTTCCCTGTGAAGAGCTATACACTCCAGCAACCTTCTTAACCTTTTGCTGAAGAAATAAATTGATTGTTTGGTGTTTGGTTGAGGTGATGCGTATTGAGCATCTATTGCGGCGTGGACAGAGACAGCTGGCAAGCCTGCAGAAGTCGACTACCACTGGTGTAGGACTGTTCCAAAGCCAGGATGATAACAACCAAACATCTCAACAACCACTAGAACCCTCTGGGCGCCAACAACCACCTTAGCTTATCATCTTATAATATGATCTGATATAGGAAAGGTGAATGCTAAATGAAGTTATGCACTCCAGACATATGATGTAAGCATTCAGAATGCATAATTCTAATTGTGCATAATGAATCTAATGAATTTATTGTACTGCAGAGAAACAATGTGAAAAGTGAAGTAAAACTGAGTAATAATTGAGCTTGTAAAATAGGACATTACAGTTGTCTTTGATTGGTTTGATTTTTTGTCGCTTGTTGATTCTTGCTGTGTGATAGCAGAAAATTTTTTTCCTTGTTAGTGTTTCCTATCAGTACAGAAATATAAGGTTATGATTACTGATGTATAATATCTATTAATTCTTAACTCTGTGTACTGATAGGTAGCAGTTCCATATGTGGCGGATGTTTTGACAATTGTAGATGCCATACAGTAGGCCACATAGCATCACAAAGTGTTATGGCTAAAGCTATTAATGGGCATAGCATGGCTGATAAAGTGCTATAACCATCGCCATAGTCACACACATATGCCACCATGCCTGAACAAGTTCCATACTGTATGCCTGGTATGCAACCTTTAGCAAGATTAAAACCAAAAATGTGAAGTACAATTCTCTCCTTCCACTCTCACCTACTCCCCCTTTCCCCTACTCTGCCATCTCCCATTCTGACCCACTCCCTGACCCCATCCACAAAATCTAGCTAGGTGTTCTGGGCAAGGCATTGAGCTCCAGCATCTTGATTACAGGGCTGGATTTAAGATGGCTTTGGCCCCAGACCCCCACCAACACAGGGCCTTCTACTAAACCTTCATATTTTCTCTCACTCAACCGAAACCCATGATAGTAGTGTACAAAACAATGAATTAGGGTCACAAAGTATCTCATTTTGTGTGACCTTTTCATTATATTTCTGCATAGTATTTATTAAACTTTACAATGTCAACAGTGTAGTGTGGGCAGTAAAAGCAATATATTGTTATGTATTTAGAGTTTGGAAATTGTGCCCGGTAGAATAGATTTTCATCACTGCAGAGACACATGTCATGTTGAAAATGAGACCAAAATGGTGCACCGCATCAGGCCTAAAAATTCCTTTGCTTCCATTTGAAGTCTGGTAAAGAAAATATGGGGCAGGAAGAAAATACTTCTGAAAATTTTTATATCTTTACATTCCAACAAAGTAAAAACAATGCAGTATAACAAAGATGTGATGCAAACAGTTGTTTTACTTGTTTCAGTAAGATTCTCAGAGGAAACAAATAATGCACCACCATTTTGTGGAGTGCAATACAAATTTGGGACAGAGACATGAACAGCAGTTGTAAGCACAGGACTTTTTTCATGCCTGAAGTATATCAGTGTGCAGAAAAGTGTGAGGTAAATTATGTACGTCAGATTTGGCATGACTGTAGAACTGAAAATATCCATGCAATCTGATTGATATTACAAATATTGAGTTGGTCAGTTTTCTTAAACGTGTACGTTACTGCTCAGTACAAGTGATGCCAGGTGAAAAACTTGTGTTGTGCTTCTGACAAAACTAAGCACAAGTTCACAAATCACAGACTGCCTACCATATGCACACATACACAAATTACTGCTAGCTAGCCATCAGCACAAAGCAATGTCGTATATATGCTGCAGTTACTGCAATTACTTTACACTAACTTAACACCAGAGCTTAATTATGTGCAACAAAATAAACTTTGTATAGACACAACAAATGACAGCACGTGTACTGGAACAAGCTCTATAAGTTCAATGGTAGTCACTTACAGGAAATTTTCAAACACGTAAGCACACTAGTGACATTCTGCGCAATCTGAGATCATAGATCATTACATTCGGTCGTTACCGAGATGAAACAATTACAAACCAACATGCAGCAGAATGCATCAGTAGGCAGAGGCATACTAAGAACTCTGTGGGCCTGGGGCTGAGAACTTCAGTGTCAACCATGGTGCACTAGAAGTGAGGTTTTGAGAGCGGATGTGCCCTCTAGCCAAAAAATTTCGACGTTCTTGACCTTGAAATGATGTGTTTTGGAGTATTCTGTAAGTGCTAAATTTAACCTTTTGGTTACCACAGAAAGCTGCAACATTTTTGAGTACAGTATTATTTTTAATAACTTTGTACTTATCCTGGTGGACAGTGCGGGCCTGGAGCTGAAACCCCGGTCCGCCCCTATGGTAAATATGCCCCTGTCAGTAGGCTAAAGACCATCAATAACTGTTAACTGTGTTGAAATGCTCCAGTCTTGCAGACTAGATTTGCCCTAAGCATAAATTCTTGACTCCATTCAGAGCCAGTAATACAAGGTGGTCCAAAACTGTCAATATTTCACACACCAAGGCTTAACATCTTGCAGCGAAATCTGACAAATTTGGCATATGTTGCACCCACACAAATTGCATACTTCCTGAGATATGTCCCACTATAAACCCATATCTGTAACTGAATGTTACTTCCTGCTAGCTCTATTATTATTACAATATGCATCGTTGAAATTTATTATTAGAATTAATTAACTGACTACGACATTTTAATGTTCATCACGCCAGCAAAAGGACAGCGAAAGCAGCTGAAATTTTCTGAAGTTACGAAACTTCGTGGTTTACATGTTTTGAACCACCTTGTATACGACAGCCGCTAGATGTTGTCTATAACTGCTACAACTAGCATAGGGAATCAATGACAACGAACAAATGAACGAGCAACATGTTGCTAACATCACTGAGTACAGGTCCTATGACAAGCCGAGTCTCACATCCCACAGTTGCTGAAAACACACAAACACACTGTGTAGGTGGTTAAGTGGAAAATAGAAAACATCTGCACGAATTTTGAGCAAATACTTGCAGAGCTGTGAAAATTAATGATTAATTAATTAGGGGATCATTCTTGCTCCTTCTTTCTTCCCAATCACTGCATATCTGATGTTGTTCTGTCCCTGAGGAACCTCCAGGCCCGGGGCAAGATTTTCTATCTCCGAATCCTGGGGGTGACAGTTGTGGATGGGTTGGCTTCCCCAGTTACAAATCAATCAAATCAAATGTTTCATTATAGTTGTCAGAATGCAACTGTACAGAATGTAAAAACAATAGAGTCAATGACTTAAATGAAATAATAGTTGTATCGTGAAATTACAAACAGCGAAATATGACGTATGGTCATATCTCGCTACACACGAGAGAGCGAGCAATGTGTAAGGTACTGTACCAGTGAGAGGAGTTCGCAGCTTTAAGAAGTTACTTAATAAGTTTAAGCTGATGTGCTGCGAAAGACAAAGTACAGACAAGCAGTGCTATTGAGCCGACGGCGCCAAATGCACCCCAGCGACGCTTCTGAGGTTCTGTTGACAACAAACACCAGCATATAACAGTGAATGACAATATCTAAAAGATATGAATGTCTTAAAAAGAGCAAACTAAATGCATTAATGTGAATTTGCTAGTTAATATAACTAACCACAAGAAAAGTCCAGCTAATGCAAAGGTGAACGCTTGACAGCGATGCATGTGTGAAGGCCTGGTGCAAACGAAATCTAAGTTCACAATGATGTTTCATTTAGACTCGACGGCGGATGACGCCTAGCGCCATATCCAGTGCATGAATTTCAGTATTTCGCGCCACGTCCAATGCATAAATTACAACAATTCGTGTACACAGACAGACAGACGAACACACATAATGACGGACAGATCGACCAATCTCATAATCTCCTCCAATTCACTTCGTTCTATTGGCGGAGATAACAATGCAATCTTCTGTTTCTGACGTGGTACAACTACGCACGTGGGGTGTGAACCACTAGGCAAGATGTGTCATCTGGTGTAGTACTGGCCAGCAGTCAACACTAACAGCACATAATCACCAGTCTGATATCCTAACTATCAATACTGCTGTAGATATAGTAGCAACTGAATAAGGAAGACAACAACAGCATGAAATGACAACCTCCTGTAGAATAGCCGATGGCATATGCAACACGACCGAGGAGATAAACTGCACCACCACCCACTGCTATTCTCTGTTACACAACACATCTCTATGCTCTACACCACTTGCAGAAAATCATCCATCACGTGAATAAGGCAAAGAAGAAGTATTTAGCCCTTTGGGCGAATGTACATAAAATTGCAAACCAATATTAGCAAATTTCTCTCCAAATACAGTTCTATGCTAGCTCAGAGTGCCCCAAGACCAATAGTGGCTGAGGCGTCACGGCTGGAGAAGCTTACAGCACTCACTAGAGACCTTAGCTGAATTTAGATGAAAGGTCCCAGTAAAGAAATGGGCAGAGGGTAAAGTGGCAGGAGAAAACAAAAAAGGGATGTGAAAAAGACAGCTGAACGATGGATTGGGAAAATTTGTTAAAGGCTTAAGGGGAGATATAGATAGCTTTATCTGGGGTTAAAGCAACTGCTCCATATCATCAGTAATATACAGCTAATTACTGCAAAGATAACATAGCAATGATACAAGAAGGTGACCATTGTACAGCACTGCAAAATTTTCCAACATTTCCCATTACCCGTGCCATGCATATGAACAGCATAGCAATAAAATGCAACAGTAATAGTAAACTAGCCCGTAATAGTAAAGTAATACGAGGGCCGTTCGATAAACAAGTTTACAAAATGGCGCCATTCCATTCATTCTTAAAGTAGAAAAAAATCAAAAATGCACGTTTTGTAGGACATATAATTCAGATTACAAGTTCTGAGTTTTATTACAATGGCATCACTCTGATGTCATTCATGAACATTAAGTACGGCAACATTCGCCCTGAAATTGTCCCGTAACGAAGAGCGTGCCATTATTGTTTTTTTTGTGGGCATACAGACTTAATGCAAACCAGAAACATTCTGCAATGCATCCGGTATATGGCAACAAGTGTTTTACAAAGCCAACAGTACAATTTTGGTGTCAGAAAATGCTAGGTGGGCAGAAATTGGTATCAGACATTGAGGTGCAATCAGTCGTTCGTCTGTGGCTCGGACTGCAGCCAACATTGTCCTTTGCATCAGGCATTCAAAAAATTGTTGTCAGACAGAATAAATGTTTGAATTAACTTTGGCGATATGCTAAAAATGAAAGAATAGGCCTAATGTTCAATGTTTAAAGAGGTGATATTAACTTAATAATTTTATTTTTTTTTTCGCTCCTATGCTGGTTGTCACATGAGTTACGCTACATTACTGGTGGAGAAAATAATACACAAAAACAGTCTGTGTTCTATTAACAGAAGACGTCACAATGATGACCTCAGCATCGGAAAAATTTTCACATATGTTAAGAATAAAATTTTCCAACAAAACGTCTATTTTGGATTTTTCCTATTTCAAAAATTAACTGAATGGTGCCATTTTCTAAACTTATTTATCGAACGACCCTCGTAATAAGAGTAAAGTAAACAGTAATTTGTATTCTGTATGTTACACTCTAGTACTGCCTGCCACTGTTTTCTAATGCAGCAGAAGGTACCAAAAACGGCACAATCAAAACATAACTTACCGTACCACAACGTTGATATGCTACTAAACACTGTAGATGTTTCAAACATAATGTCATCAGTATAGGCTAAAGATGTGTATGGCTTGTCATGGGAAGCCGACTCAGAACCACCATCACAGAACCTGTCATATGGGATCAGACAGGCAAGTACTCGATTCACCTACCTTGAGGGAATGAAAGGACGATTTGACCTGAGTGGTCGGTTACATACCAACATGGTTTACCTGTCTGGAAACAGTCGCCCAACAAAGTACTAATCATCTGACTGGCAGCCAAACACATAACTGCTTGATCTTAAAGGTCCATGGCCATGGTCAAACTCACTCACGCAATTTCTGCAGATTTAAATTAGACATTTAACCTCGAATATATAATACATCGATTTCAGCTTCATAAATATATGAAATTAATGTGTGATTTCAAACGAAATGCGGCATTACGTTACGTTATGCGAAATATTCTAATCTATTAGTGCCCGCAGTGACGTCATGACCCTAGCCCATATGATCATGAATATTAATGGCCTAGCCGACGACGTCATCATTCTATGCTAGGCCATTAATATTCATGATGTCTATAGGCTAAACTCATGACGTCACCACAGGTCATCATGGCGGCGCGTTTTCTACGTCGTTTTCGTAGATCGTCGACTTCAAAGGTAAATTTTTTCTGTGTTGACACTCTAAAAACGCCTTGAGATACATTTCTGTGATCTGAGTAGCAGTGGCTTGAGATACATCATTTCTGGCAAGCACCACTAACTAAGAGTGCGTAGCGCCGAACGTAGACATCAATCTCTAGAATTTTTCCGTGTTGTTGTATATTACCGTCAAAGTTATCATAAATTCTGCACTTTCAAGAAAATGGATCACAGGCTGAACGGTAGTTCAAGCCCTGTGTTAACGGCGACTTCTCTTTCTTATGGGAAAGCCAAAAATTCGACCCCCCACAGAATCAAAACCCCTGATCTGATTGAGATCAAATTTGGCACCGTTGATTACGTCGGAGAGATGACCCCTCACGCAAAATTTCATGTAAATCCCTCCAAGGGGGGCTTCCCCGCAAATGGGTGAAATATACGCAAAAATTTTTGTAGCCATATACCTTTTTTTTCAGAAACTCATCTACAGGTCAGATCCTTCGGCGGATTTTTGTGTGCAATGGCTCAAACGACGCTGTCTCGTGCAAGGATGTGCCTTTTGGGGGTTAAAAAATTTGAAATTAATATTTATTGTATTTATTCGCAAAAATCGAAAAAATTACAATGGCGCCTATGGGGAAAATTAAGCAATTCTTTAAACGGTCATAACTTCGGCTGTGTATAAGATAGAGTCGTAATTTTTGGTTCTAGGGTATGGTTTTCGGAGATGGCGAATCTAACAGTGTCATTTAATTTTACCCCGGACCCTCCCTGGTTGCCATGGCAACGAAATTTGGGACAAAATTGGCTATAACTGGGTCTATGTAAGAGATATCTGCGAGATTTTTGCATCTATAGGGGGGGTTTTCGGGGATGGGCCATCGAATGCTGCCAATCGCATTTTCCGCTGACCGACCCCCGTTGCCATGGCAACGAAATTTGGGACAAAATTGGCTATAACTGGGTCTATGTAAGAG
>Ga0209367_1012541_pt1 | contig 11054 bp, 5 predicted proteins | sample WorMetLIZISLAND2_FD_187412 | JGI IMG/M metagenome (GOLD analysis project Ga0209367, IMG submission 187412) | Marine gutless worms symbiont microbial communities from Max Planck institute for Marine Microbiology, Germany - Olavius geniculatus... ... | reverse complement strand
AGGTAAGACAGTTGCACTAAATAGATGAGGTGGGAAATGAAACCACCATTCGATGATATATAGTCTCATTAATAAGTGTGCCAAAAATTATTATAATCGGACATTCATTGTTCCAGTTATTGCAAAAATGTAGTCACATGCTTTTTTTGAGACACAGTGTATTTGCAGCAAGTCGGAAACTTAAAGTCGTACGAAAATTCTGGTTGATTCGCTTATGCGTTCAAGTAGACCTGAATAGCTGATCGTGGCATTTGCCGTGTTGCAGTCTCGCCATGGAGAAGGTGGAAAGAGAGCAAGAAGTCTGCTGGATTTGGTCGCGAGAAATGTGTTTCCAGTCACTTTTGTGCTCTTCACCGTCGTCTTCTGGTTCGTCATGGGTCGCTGAGCCGAGTCAACGAACGCTCCTCTCGACTGCAAACAGTTCTTCGCCCTACGTACTTCGGTTTATTTCGCAACCACGATTTGATAACGATTTGATCTGTAACTGCGCTATGTGTGTCTCTCCAGATACAAAATTATGAATATTTATTCCCAAGCATGTCAACGCCTGTTATTTTCGTTAGCGCAGGAAAAATCAACATTTTTGAGTAAGCTTATGCCGATTTTGACAAAAATTTACCATTGTTTAGCGTTAACTATGTATTATATTTTAGAATATTGCAACAGATTTTTGTCATTAAGAAGGTCGTTTAATGCTCCCCATCTATCATATAAAACCCTAAATAATTTTCTATAATAAACCTCGTAAGAATTTGTAGTCAGGTTTCGAACCAATAGCTAATTTTGCGTCTGTTAATTTATAAAAAATACCAACAAAACATCCATAGGAATACAGGCTTGCGAATAGCTGTCAACAGATTTTAAATGGAGGCAAAGAGTAGCCTGCGTCCATATTTCCAACAAACAGGCGAAACTTGTTTGATGCAAGCCACGCTCTCTGTCGAAGGGTATAAATAAGGTTTGAGCGTTCACCAAATCAGTTCGAACGATCGAGCTGTGACGGACGGATGTCTGGCGCACCGCTTATCGGTGGATTCTGGATCACTTTGAAATTTTCGTTACCATTGCTTTCAATGAGGCATAAGGAAACCGCTGGCAAACCGAAGATGGTGCTGCCACCTAGCGAACAACATTGCCTTGGCGGAGGTATGCGGGCTACATGACTGCTTTCTAGTGGTGTTATGCAGTAGGCTAATAATTTTACGCGTAGTATTAAAATAACTATCTATTCCATTGTTGTGCGTTTGTCGTGAAATATTAACCCCGCATCCAGTGCGATGTCTGAAGAACTGTAACAGCATTATTGTTTGCTGCTAATTGAATTTCCAGTGTTTGCAGTTTGCTAGTTCTCTGTTCCATATATATATATACAGTTGGTTTACTGTTTATGTATAATAAGCATACTTATTAGTTATAATGAAAAACACATCCTACAATTACATCCTATTATTCTCAATCAACTTAAACGGTTTAGGCCTGCGTAATGTTCGTGTACTTTAGAGTTCTCAAGAGTTACAGCACCAGAGTTATTTAAAGTTTATGCGAAACTTTTAGCAACGCCATGACGTAGTTCCGCCCATAGATGTGATAAACGTCAAAAAAATTATAATAAACGTTAATAAACGCGTTTATTAGGAAATGGATTTTAAACGTTTGTAAACTAAAAGTAAACGTACACATGGCGTAAGTTTGAATATTAGACCTAATATTTGGATAATTCCAAATTCCAATAACAGTTTTTTCATTGTCAAAGAATGTCTTACTCTAGTTCTGTGACAACCGTTTTACAAAAGTGCCCAGAATTCACTCACTTTAATCTTATAGCTACGTGAAAACTAAGTTGAGTTGTCCTGTCCACTAATTATCTTCGTCGCTGTCATAATTCTGCTTCTTATTGAGATAAACGTTGACAAATAATAAACGCGTTTACAAAGATTTTTTTTTGTAAACGTTGTAAACGTTTATCACATCTATGGTTCCACTTCCGCCACGATTCTCGTGCTCTCTAAAGTATTAAAAATTACGATAAATAACAGTTTGTTTGCCCTTAAGCCTACTACTAGTACCGAATACGACATGCGTTATTGCTCAGGTAACGTTACTATAACAGGTAAATTGAACAGGGACTTTATTTGGTGCTTCAATGGCTTTCGCTGATAACGGTTATAAGTCGACCTATAAGTTATAAGTAAGGGTTATTACGGCTAATTACGGTGCTGGACGCGTGAACGACTGCTCGCCCGATGAACTGTCGCCGATTAACTGTCACGCGATGAAGTGTCATGAAACCAACGCACTATAGTATACCAATAGTGCGGTATTGTGGCTAAACGGTGTGTCGTAGGGGTCGGCGATAGTGCCATTGGATAGGGCGCTGGCGACGTTTTATAGGCTGCCAATAGTAACCATGTTTCCATCTGCAGCGCTTTGGCCGCAATTTTTAATGGGAGGTTTTAAGCTATAAATAGTTGTATCTCAAAAACGGTGAGAGATAATGCCAAGGTTTCTATTAATCACTAACAGAAAGTGGCATACGCTTTTTAAAATTAGATGAAAATCATTGACCTTAGATGACCTTGGAGGTCAGTAGTGTAACAGGAACAGTATAGGTTGCGACAGCTAAGCTATTTGGCTGTCAAAGAACCCTTGGCAGCTAGACGGAAAGCCACAAATGTCTAGATATTTTCTGTCCCGCACAAGTAAAACTCTAACACGTGTGAATGCTTCCTGATCTCGTTATAAAACTACGTTTGTACAACAACACACTGTTACGGTACGTAATAATAAACTGAATAAACTGATTGTTGACAGATTTTGTCGCATTTGTGCAAGAAACACGATAGCGAGTAGCAAGCGACTAACCTGATTTACAGGAAAACATGCACAGTTTACGGGAAAAATATTTCGAACTTCTCCTATTTCAAAACCGGATTTCTTCCAAAAATGTAGGATTTAACACATTATACCTTCGAAAATGTTTACAAGCGAGAACACAATACGAAATAAATGTGAAATTTTAGTACAAATGTAAAAATGTGCTTGACAAATCACCGTTTAAATGAAAGTGATTTTATTTTCAATTTTACGGAAAATATCACGACCTCGAAATCGTACACGAGGTTAGTCAGTGATTCGTAGAAATAGCAATCGCAGATTCGCCGAAGTCAGCAATTCGCAATGTGCAAACAGTTCAAGAGGCGTGGTAAAATTCGCAGTGCAATAACAGAAGTTATGAAAGTCAAAGTTTGAGAAGCATGTGAAGCAGTCCATTTGCTTAGAATGTAAAAAAAAAATTAACAAGGTTAGTGAAAAATAAATAATATTTTAACACAGGTAATCCAAAATGTGTTTTGCAAACGCATTTGATATATTTTAAAATACCTCTCGCAAAAAAACAAAAGTGCAGAGAGTCTAGTAAAAAACGGCTCAAGTTTACTAAAACTGTGCTTTTTATTAGAAATGATAAGCTTGGTGTTGCGCAATTTTCCGTTTGATAAAACATATTCAAAAATTTTAATTGAAATTGTCAAGGACATACGACCAAAAAACTGCAAAAAAATTTCGTGGTTGCGAAATAAACTGAAGTACGTAGGGCGAAGAACTGTTTGCAGTCGAGAGGAGCGTTCGTTGACTCGGCTCAGCGACTCATGACGAACCAGAAGACGACGGTGAAGAGCACAAAAGTGACTGGAAACACAATTCTCGCGACCAAATCCAGCAGACTTCTCGCTTTCTTTCCACCTTCTCCATGGCGAGACTGCAACACGGCAAATGCCACGATCAGCTATTCAGATCTACCTAAGTGCATCACCAAATCAGTAATAATTTTTGTACGACAAGTTACCTTCAGTTTCCAAATATAATTGTTAGGCATGATACGTTATTAGATAATATATGTAAAAACACTTACCAGTTTACAACTGTGTGTAAGGACGATGTGATGATATCAGTCCTCTAAAACAGCAAAAATCATTTGGGTAACCTTATAACACTGTTCGCAACTAAAGTCAGCTTGTAAGGATGCCATATACATAGCCCCATCTAAGGTTACTCAAATGATTTTTGCTGTTTTAGAGGACTGATATCATCACATCGTGCTTACACACAGTTGTAAACTGGTAAGTTTTTACACATATATATTTGCTGTTTTATTGCCATAAGTCGGGGACTAAGCCTGACGCATGTAAAAAGCGCCATCAGGATCCGTATCTTTACCTTTTACATTTCTAAGGTAAAGCAGTATACCTCCGGTCGGGTACAGAACGTTGTATGTGTCTACTACTGCTGCTGCTCCTACTACGCTGCTGCTCGTTATACCTGGAACTCAAGGTTGGCTGTGGTAGACTTCGACTGACGTCATCATTCGTCGTGATTTTGGTCTGAAGTGTCTTTCATCTTCCAACACGCCTGTTGCCTAGTATTGCTTGTTTTTTTGCATTTGTATTTTACAAGGTAGTGTAGCAACGCAGTTACGGCGTGGTGGGATATTCAATAAGCACTTTATTGCAAATTGTCCAAAAAGTATGCCAGTGAAAGAATCAGGCTTGCCGTGGATATGGATATTTATGGATATCAGACTTCAGCCATCCTGTGGATATATCCATGGATATTGCGCTGTCGCATTTGTTAATTAAACTGAATATTTAATTGTTTGATCTCTATATAATATTTTTTGTCTGTCGTTCTTACTCTCATTTTTTCGTTTATTTATGTTATTGAGGCAAATGAATACTCAGTGACATCAGCACGTCATTATTTTGTTAGCTTAAATTAATTTATGTGTACTATAGCAGCAAAAGATGTTAATATAGCTATGGCGCTTTAATACTGTTGTTTGGCCAACAAAAGGTCTATCAATTTGTGAGATTATTTTTTATTCTTTTTTTATCAAACAGTAACAAAATACAAACGTTTTGGATTCCTAACAAATTTAATGTTAGTGGGAAGTACAAACCAAGTGTTCTTCAAAGCGTTCACTCTATATAGACAGAGTAGGCGTACGTGAATGCAACATGCGTCTTGGGGAACAAAAATCCCAGCTGTTACTGCGATGGGCCGACCGTACCGCTTATATCTGAAGGCCAGTGCCCGACTTCTGGTTGCGGAAATAGCGATTTTCCAGAGTGACTGCAGTCCCATACACGATCTGGTGACGTTGCTATATTGGACGCTAAAATCAGTGCTAGGATAAGATACGGTAATTTGGCGCTCGTAAGTGATGGCTGCAGGCAGAAGCACTGCATTCAAAATTGCGGCCAAAGAGCTGCAGATAGAGACATGGTTACTTTCAACAGCTTATAGGTAGTCGTTATCACACTATCCAACGGTATCTCCAACTCCTTACGACGTACCGTTTAGCCACAATACATTTGTTACGGTTAAAGAGACGACTGAGAGACGACATATCGTACACAAGGCTCAACCTAAAGGTCGGGTACAGCAAGGGCAATAAAATAATTGCGGTAGATTTTTATGACAGACGGGAAATACTTTTCTAAAATCATATTTCAATATAAATGTGTTTTATTTTATTTTTTTACTTTTATTTATTGTTAACAGTTTCACAAAAGAAATGCCTGGGGGAATGGACGCTCTGGCACTGCTGTATTTCGCGAAAATTAGTGGCTATATGTACGCACGATAAGCGTCTGTGGATGTGGATCATGGATATCCATGGATATATCCATGGATATGGATATGGATGGCAAATTTCATATTCACGGCAAGCCTGGAAAGAATGTTGAAAATCAGTTAATATTTGTCAAAGATATGGACAATTACAAAGTTGGACGTTTTTTGAGACACAGTGTACACCTTACACGAACGTTTACACGATCAAGCTGGCTCGACGAGCTAGCTCGACAAGCTGCTATATGTTAGCTGGACGAGCCAGCTCGATGTTTGCTCGATCGTGTAAACAGGGTATTAAAGTGCAAACAAACTCTAAAAAAATGAACAAATGATAATACTTTGTTCATAAATGGATAAATGTTAATGCCATCGGTCTAAATGTCGCATTCTAACGCGCTCTGTAAGCGTACCTCAAGGTGCTGTTGTGTTGCGGCGCGTGAGACGAGAACCAGCTGCACGACCAGTGCACAGACGACATACAGCAGACACGAAGTGATCCAGATGTCAATCACAGTGACATACGAGACGTTCTTGAGCACCGGAGCGAGCGCAGTGCGACAGAGAATGTGCAGAACGAGACCCGACAGAGCGCTGGTGAATGCGATGCATAGCTTCACCGCCAGCAGGCTCAGAGGCACAAAGAACGACGACCAGGACAAAGCCACGATCACCACACCCGGAAACACGATTGTCATCATATAGAAGCCCGCACTGCGCTCCAGTATCAAGCGAATTTGCAAGCAGGTATATGCACCTAACAAAACATTGGGCCTAAACGTCGACAATGACTTAACTTTTTGGTCTTTAACAAGCAATCTGTTTGCTCGTGGAAATGGAAATGGCAAACCGCGACGCAGAAAGAATGGTATTTAATCACTAGTACTTGTTGCAGAATATGACGCACCAGAAATGATTTGAAGTTTATTCTGAAGTTTGACGTTTATCTTGAAATAAACCTCGCTGTCTGTCAAACACTTTTCCGTCTTTGCAAACAAAATACATGTATTTTTAACTGAATAAATATTATATCTGTTTACTGTTGCTTTTGAAAACAGTGGTTAACTGTAACGTAGCCAGCGCCTCTGTATCTTTACACGCGTTTAGTTTTATGGCGCTTTATAAGTTCGTTTTTAACTTAACTTAACTTAACTTATATTGTCATAGTAGACTATCAGCTTTGAGTGGCATTATGTCACGACATCATTGTTACTAGGCTACCATAGCGTCCACAGTAACGGTTGCTAGGCAAAAGATGACCTCTTGTTTTGCTTTGTATGGTAACTAAGGTTTGGTTAATGTTTTATGAGCTTGCGTGCTAAATAGGCAGTTGCTATATAAAACATACTCCGTTAGATTCTTTTAAGGTAGGACAAGGTTATTATAGACATGACTTTTAACAGATTTGGACAGTTATTATAGGCTGTAGCCACACTAAGCTTGTTGTTAAAGGCTTTTCGTTAGCAACATAAGATCACCAAGTGTCGGGGAAATTTGCACCCCATCATTTTTCTAATTCGTGTCACCAAATCTAACAAAATACTCAAAAAATACTTCAAGCAAGCAAATCATACAGGAATACACGCGGACCTGCACTACACAAAGGGCCACATGTTTTAGCGTAAACATAAGTTTTTGCAAATGTTTTTTTATTCCGGATAGTTGCAAAATAAAACAAAAACGCCATTCTGACAATTATTGTTTTTCATGTTTTCCTTTTGTTTCGCACCTATATAAACACGCAATCGTACTAACCTGTAGTGTAGTTTTGGCTGCAGTCGTGAATGAACTTGTCGGTAAGTTCAAAACCATGCAAGCCGATACCAGCGTCCAGTTCTATTGGATTAGAAAGCCACCCAAGATACATTGTATTCATTGTATAACCAACTGTCACAGCAACAACACTATTATAACCGCAATTCCAACATGACATTTCTAACAAGAACACAGCACGAATAATATGCTTAACAGACACGTAATTTGGTTAGCACGATCGTATTATAGAATACCCTGTAATATAATCTTGTTGTTGCACATTTCGTGTAATATACAGGGTGGACCAAAAATGGCACAAAATTTTTATATGCCACTAACGTCATCAAATATTAATCTATTTTCAAAATGTTTTCACTGTTAGAATCAGCAGATAATTTGTAGTAAAACTAATACTAAAGATCTCAACACACCTCATAGGTGAGGTTACACTACCTTGTAAAATGTCAGACATCGCACTCAAGCCGGCGACGACATTGACCAATTGCGTAATCAACGTTGATTGAGTCTGACATGTGGCTTCCAAACAGCCCGGACTAAAATCCCGTCGACTATGCTGTTTGGGGGCTCTTTCATACATGGTTTATTAACGTTGACAATTTGCAACAGTTTTGGAGCACTCAGTGGGGCAAATTGTGGCAGCGTTTGGTTAATCGCGCTATAATTGGTCAGTGGCGTCGCCGACTTGAGCGCGTCGTCCAGCAGCAAAGCGGACACACTAAACATTTAATGTAAAAACTGCGAGATGTTGCAATTGCTTTGGACAATAACTGAGGCAATAAACAGGTTGTTTTGTTGCTAATTTTTTAAAATGTGTTGTCACAGATATCGCTTTGTTTTTAATTGTTGCTTTAAGGACACTGATATTTCACTAAGTAATGTAGCGACACTCAAAATGTAGTGGGATCTTTAGTGACGATGTTACTACAAATTTTCTGCTGATTTCAGAAGTAAAAAAATTGAAAATCGATTAATAAGTTATTATTGTATAAACATTTTGTGCCATTTTTGGCCCACCCTGTATGTTCGCGAAAAAAAAACTATCAACAGTGGTCACATGACCGCGAAGGCTAAGGACAGCTGTTCCTGCTAAATTTTAATCTCCGAAAATTTTTGAAAATTTTTTTCTTGTTGGAACATTTACGTCCAAAAAGGCAAAATTTGGGACTAAAATTCCCATTCTTAAAAAAATTCAAGAGCAAAATTGATACTTTGAGCACCTACTATCTTTTCTCTCGGAAATGTGTAAAATTTTGTCTGTCGGAATTTTAAGTACACCGTGTCCCAAAATTAGCGACACCCCTACAAATAAGTTGGTGTAAAATCGTTAATACATGGCAATTTTTTACAAAATGCAAAACACTTCTGGAGACAATCATTCTGAACTAGTCTTTAAAGTTTGTGCTAAAACTGGCCACCTTTGGCCTCGATGTGTTTTAGTCTTAGGTGGGTACGCCACAGCTAGATCGTCCTGTCAAAAACAACGTATTACACGTAACCCTAATGAAAACAAACTCTGACATCATAATGACGTTACACTGAATACACACGGTAAGATGCGGACATCACAATAAGTGTGACGGTAAGTAATGCTACGAAATCCGTCAACGACAAACTGAATGAAGCGTGATTGAAGCTAGGGGTGTCGCTAATTTTGGGACACGGTGTATATTATACATTATAAATCAAACCTGCTAGAAATTTCATTTTTGTTTGCGTGTCATTCTACTGTATTGATAAATATAAGTAGTTACGATTAAACAAACATTGTTCGTACTAGTTGTAATTGTCAATAGTAATTTTAGCCCAACAACGTAAAGGGCACTCACAACTTTCGACGGTGAAAGATAAAGCTTGTGTGTCAACAGGAAATTTTTGGAGACTCAAGTACCAGTTTGAAAGTGTCATAGTCAATCTGCAACGTTACCAGTTCAGTAGTTACACCACAATTAACTACACTGTGTCCGGTAAAAAACTAATCTCCTAGACGTCGTGCAATAAAAATGTCAAATCTGAACGAATATTAATGAAGTTTCGTCTACTTAATTCGCAATAAATTCGTAAAGCACATGCCAAATTTTATTAAAAATATTATTTTTCACCAAAGTTATTAAATGACCATTTAGTTTCCCACCTCACCCAACGCTTGTTTCTGCACTACCTGGGAAAATCACAACCAGCGAAATATCACTTTTTTATCCAATGCGATATGATTGCTTAATTAACATAACGCTTAAAACAAATTTTGTTTACATTTTTGACACTTTGGCTGACATTTTTTCCAGTTGTCCATTTTTCAACTGCCTGCAGTAAAATTGCTTGAAGTGTTGGCCCATTATGCGAACACAGGCAAGGAGACGCTTTCTACATTTATTGACAGCAGTATCGATAATGTTCTGCTCCAGACCAATTTAGGCTGTACCAGTCGCTTTTTGACTTTACAAACATTCCTAAACTTTATTTGGTAGACACACGGCTGCATGACAGTCAAACCTTGTAATAGACCGGCTGTTGGGGCCCACAGATTAGGATAGATGGAATTTATCGACGTTTTTCCATTTATTTTAACACGCATTATGCTTGGTCTGCTTTCCCCAGATAGTGCAAAAGCAGACGTTGGGTAAGATAAAAACTAAAACACATATAATAGCCAGTTGTGTCTAAAATATTTCTGCCAAAAATTATTAAAATCTGCTGATCTCTCTTCAAGTTATATCGATAATGTCGGGGATGTTTATTTTAGGTTTTCTGTTTATTTTAACACATATTTTGTTTGATCTGATTTCTCTAGGTAATGCAGAAGCATACATCGGGTGAGGTGAAAAACTGAATAACTATTTGATGGCAAGTTGTGTCAGAAATATTGGTGAAAAAAATTATCAAAATCTGATAATTGGTTTTCAAGTTACAATCGAAAATGTCGGGGATGTTTTTAAGACACAGTGTAGCAAACGAACAAAAACAGGGTAAAACATTTGTAAATGTAGAACTTGCAAGTTGTAAAAAATATTTTTTCGCAACAATGCAAACTGTGTTTAGTAGCAGCATAAAAATTCTAAAGATCCGCGATCGTCTGCCGACTGTAGTGAGACAGAAAGTATGGTGGGCCTACTGCACTTTTCAGACTGTTGGAAAAAATCGTAACATTGTAATATTAATTTTTAATTCTTTTAAGTTTGTTAAACACAAAATTAAACTAAAAATTATCAAAAATACTTATTTAAATGCGCTAAGATGGTACAACGAAATGCCGCAACAGCGCAACATAAATAGTACGAAAAACAAGTAAGCCACAAGTACGATAATCAATATTAAACTCATGAAACAACGCAATTGAACTTGGCAGCACCGTACCAAAATATCTTGCATGCATTGAACGTAGCCTAAAACCCAGAATGAGCCGAACTTACTTCATGACGTACCAGACGTCGCCGTCATTTGTAATCGTCAGGAATTTATTGTCCACCGTGGTGTCGTGAGTATGAGACGATATGTCGTTGCGAAAGAACGTGTCCGGAACCCAGATGTCATCCCAGACATAAGCACGCATCTTGCGTATACCACTGGCACTCTGAAATGCCAGTCTCGGATCACGCCAGGCTTGCCTCAGATAGAAAGACATTCTGGCACACTGTACGACAGCACATTATTTT
>Ga0209367_1012539_pt1 | contig 11055 bp, 8 predicted proteins | sample WorMetLIZISLAND2_FD_187412 | JGI IMG/M metagenome (GOLD analysis project Ga0209367, IMG submission 187412) | Marine gutless worms symbiont microbial communities from Max Planck institute for Marine Microbiology, Germany - Olavius geniculatus... ... | reverse complement strand
GAACATGAGATGAAAAGTCGCGTTTTGACGCAATTTTACGGAGATAGCAGGTAGAGTGAACAGTGGACAGTGGCCAAAAACAACCACAAAATTTTGGTGGTGATCCGGATGGTTCAAAATCAAGATCTAGAATTACACTGCTGAACAAAGATTGAGGAATTTTTCAACAAAATTGTTTGAAAGGGGGAGGGAAAGGTCCATCTAATAATTATTAAATCCGCTGTACTGGCCAGGTAGCAGCATTCTTGTTGGCAGAAGTTTGAAATCTCTGATCACTTCTAGTTTTCACTGCTTCAGAGTTCAATGACAGTGCTAGTGCCAAGCCACCTCCTGCTAATCACTAATCAGTAGCCACTAGCCAGCAACTGAACTTAAAGCAAAGCCCTAGATAACTACAGATATAAGATAATGCAAATCACCTCTTCAATGATGTCATCATTTGATTTCTTAATCTGATAAATAAATCACACAATATTGGTGCAATGAACAGGGCAGACATGTGCCCCAAGTTTTGGTAGGCTACTCTTGGGATAGATTATGCAGAATACAAATATAAAAAGGTATATATGGTAAGCTGCTGGAGACGGGAAGAGAAGCCTGTATTCAAAAAATATCTGCACTTACAGCTGCTACGTTAACATATTATGTACAGGCCATTCACACTAATGGATAATAATTGAACCTTATGAGCATCCAGTAAACAGCAGCATCTGTCAGCCATGCTATTGTTAGGCCTTCAATATACTCATAACAAGACCCACTGACAAAAACAAAAAACACGTATTTATGTAATTGCAACATCACCTTTTTGCAAATTTATTACATACAGCATATATGATGTGCACTTGAGTAAAAGTTTCTGCCAAACTGCAAGGAAAAACCATAAAACGTTGCAGTGAAAGAAGAAAGGCACATTACTGGCAACACGTATGTGCTTCAGCACAACAAAACTAAATGCTAAGCTTATAAACAATAACAGTTACCTACAATTCCAGACACGCACAGAGTGAACGAATGCCAACTGCATCAATGTCAATTCATGGTCAATAGGGGGACCAGCTGCTGCGACGGCACTTTCACCACAGATAGGTCACGTCAACATACACAGTCAGAACGATAACCACGTTGAAACTAAAACACAAACATGAAAACACAAACAAATTCCAAATCACAGCAAACCCTTGTCTCCAAGGAGATCGTACCGTCGAGATGCAGCAGTTTCAATGGACGAATCAAAGGATAACTGCAAAACAAATAAAGTGCATTAGGTAAAGTAAATATGCAAAAATGCACAAAATACCCAAGACCAAACATAAACCAACAGCACTGAACTCAAGATGCAAAAACACTCACTTAAAATACAACAGATGCACGTGGCAAGTAGTTCGTCATAGCTAGGGCTAGATGAAAATCACAAATTCACGGAAGCCGTGAATTTTGGCGCTTGCAGTGAATTTTAGCGTTTGCCGTGAATTTTTGCATGGGCATTCAAAACCGTAAAATTCGATTGTTAAACATTGAAAGTTGACCCTCATATGAGTTTTGATGACACATAATGCTAGAAGCTAGGCATCTTGTTTCATATTTTTGTACTGAAGACTATGGACTCAACAGTTACTGTACTGTAGCACTGCTGTGTGTATAACTGCATGTAGGCTAGTTACTAAAACTGTTCCTGAAAATTACTAAGAACGATTAATGTTAGTCATTTTGTAAGACGACGATACATGACTGATTCTTGACTAGGCAGAGAACAAAAATGTTTGTCAATGAGATGTTTTTATTGCTATATATATGACTGTGAATTGGCACCGTGAATTCGCCGTGAATTTTGCGACTTTTCTAAAAGTATGCCGTGATTTTTTCACTTTTGCACCATGATTTTCGTACAGCCCTAGTCATAGCAAACAGCATTTAGAAGGTTGTGGTTGACTGCTGAACAATATATGCTACAGTCAAAAGTATAGCAATACTTCACGCTAAACATGCACAGAATAAAAACTACTCAATTTCCATTGTTTGGATAAGTAAATCAAACAAAGCAAACTTAACAAAACACAAAAAAACCTGATGGAACATTTGCACAAATGGGAGCTTCTAAAATGCAGAAGAGGACAATGATGCAAAATGCAATGCAGGCAAATGACTGGCACAAAAAAAGAATAGCTGGAAAATAAACAGCAAAATAATTAACAAAACACTGGATAAATTGTGAGGTTAAAAATTAAGATATTTTTAAAGATTAAAGTCAAACTAAACTTTTGTAACTTGTGCTTCATGCAAGTAGAACCTTAGCTCTGCTGCATATGTTGTCAGCAAACACGGAGCATCTGTTTCTCTGCAGAATGCAAATGTTTTCTATAAAAGCATATGCTATGTACAAACATACACTAATTATTGTGTTGTGACACATTTGTTAAAACCATTAGACAAATAACTAATAACAAAAAATGTGTTCCTCAACAACTGTGATTCAGTTTTTAAATAAAAAATTATTAATTTGTGTCCAGAACATTTCACTAATCTCTAACAGTCATATTTACTTTTACTGGTTTGTTACTTACTGAGTATCTTGCATTCAACCCACAACACATGAAGCACAAGGGTTAGAGAATGAGAAATAACAATGTTCCACAGGAAGCATAGATAACAGTGAGACCATGCCAAAAGAAACAAAATTGAAAACGATCACAACTAGACCAAACATCAGTGTACTATCTAGTAACACCACATAAAGACCGAAATACATGGAATATATGACATATACAGAGTGTACCATAAAAAACCATCCCCTATATTATTCTGCTTGAAATGCAACTGCATTTGTTTATATGAACAAAATGACACACCACATAAATTGCTAGTTTGTTCTGCACATATTGGTATTAAAACCTAATGAGTATGTCAAAATGTTATTAAAAAATAATACGATAGAATCAAAGCACCCCAATTGTATTGTATCATAATGGTGAAACACAAATGGAAATACGTGCTTGCGTGCATGTAAGTAAAACAGCGAAAACTTCATACAACAACAAGACAGTCAAGTAAACTACTGTTCAATATGCCCTTCTGAATCTCTCTCGAAATTTTGCTGGACCCAGGGTTGCCTTCCTGGCTGTATATCAGCTCGATATGCACTCGATATTCTGTGTTGTTTGAACAGTCTGCTTCCATCCACTGCCGACCTTTCGAGAAATCGAGTTCGTCTTGTCAATTTTGAGCAGAAGATCTTTAACAGAACTGACTGCCCAATTATTGTTAGAAAACTCTTTACAAATGCATTTAGCACCCCATCCCTTTTGTTGGCGAACGAGTTTGATCGACACTTTATCCTTGTACGTTAAATGATGTTACACTGTTTTCCCCATTGCGTTTCCTGTAGAGTTGGGTTGCTTTCATTTATTTTATCCCATTACAAAATTAAAATATTTGCACAAAATTTGCACATGTTACTCATTACTCAGAATTGATTATATTTCAACATGCGTTATTCACTTTAAATGTACATTACTCTTGAAAGACATAATTAAGTGACATGTAGGGGGACGGTTTTTTATGGCCCACTCTGTATATTAGAAAATGCAATATCAGAGTAAGAGAGACAATGCCGAACATTTATAATTACAAATCACCAAAGATAACGGAAAGCAGTGCCCATCTGCCAGTGAGTTATAGAGTGGAATGATCAGTAAACATAGCAAAAAAATGGGAACTAAATTATGACACAACAATCCAACTACAAGTGTCAAACAATGAACAAACAATGCAACTCTTGAATACAAACATGAACATTAACAAACAATTTATTACAGCTATTATTTAATTCCGAAAAATTCAGGGTACAAGTTATAGAGTACAATCACAGCTATCAGCTGTTAAAATACCTAGCATTGTATTTGCAGGAACAAAACAGTGCCTTATCACAAACAGCTGTTCTAAAACACTGCACACCACCCAGACCTTCAACCCCAATCTTTTGAGAAATCTAGCTGGATGAAAAATATTTTCAGCTGATATCTAGATTGTCTGAATTATTGCAAAAAGTAAAAAAATACAGCTAATATTCGACATGATTCATACAGGTCTTCTGTAGCAAAATTCCCTGACTTTTCCAGTTATGGAATGACAATTTCCCTGACCTTATCAAAACAATAACCCTATCACACTCACACAAATGTCAGAAATGGCATATTTTATCATAAAGTAATGAAACAGTATTAATGGAGTAATATGCAAATGACAGAAGCTCTGGTTGGGGTTAAGGGGACACCCCCCAAAGCTGAAACACTTCTAGCTTTTGAACGTTCAACGGAAGCCACAAATTTGTCTGCTTTTTAATATTTGGAGGTGCAAAAAATCACAGATATCTGCAGTCTGCGAGATCCAAGATCATTTTTCCTGACTTTTCAAAAAATAATATTTTTCCCTGACCTTTCCCTGACCATACAAATTCCCTGACTTTTTCCAGTTTTCCTTGACCTGTAGAAACCCTGAGTCAACTGGTTGCCAGAGTTTTGGACAATATCTGAACTAAAGAAATTACTGCAGCACAAAGTTGTCAGTAATTCTGCTGAAAAAGCTTGCAGCAAACTGTTCAAGCCAAATCACAACTGTTCAAAAGTTAAAAACTGTTGTTAATTCACAAACTATAAAAATGCAATAAAAACTGACATAAATGTAATGTGCTCTATACAAAAAATTGGAATATTGGTATTGTTTAGTGTTAATGGCGAACAAACGTTGGCTAGATGTAAATTTTTCAGCACATAAAAATTCAAGCGTAAATTCCACAGTACAATGTACTAATGCATTCAACCTGTTAACACTGGTTGACACAATTCTCAAACTATAATCATAATAATAAAAAAAAAACAATAACTGGCACAGTGGGACCTGCAAACTTGTTAACCACATCTAAACTGTTATCATCAGAAGCTGACGAAAGCAACGAAAATGACATCAACCAACGGCAACGACAAATCAACATCATATCAGAACTAAGTGTGCTCATAACACTACAAACCAACGTAATCTCAATGCATGACCGAACATCAAATCGCACAAAAGAGGCAAAAATTATATGGAACCAAACAGCCTGCTACAATTTGCAAAGGCAAAAAACTAGCGGAATGAAGATGCCTATTGCAATAGCGACTGGCACTAACATACTGCTCGAGTCTTCAGTGGCGTATGGATCAGTAACACGTGGTTCGGCAACTCTCCGATGTCTCTTTGGTTCAGTCGATGAATCACGTTCGTCGTTGCGTTCTTCATCATCAGGCTCATCTGTCTCATGGTCCTCAGCTGTCATCAACGGAGGCAGCCGTGGCACATCTGCAGTATACAGATTTACATCAATGAGCCTTGCAGCACGATTTCTAACCTTACAGTTGTCATTTATATGGAACTTCTGCAGGCCATGGTGGAAAATTTCCATCCTAGATGCAGCCAGTCCACTCAGCTGTGATAGAGGTAAAGCAAAAAAAAACTGCAGCCAATGGAGTCACTAACACATCATGCCAGTATGGGTGATAAGCACATGGTGGTCCTTTACCTTTTACCTACAGAGTGGTCCAAAAAACGGACCTGTTTGAGTGTTGATAACTTTGCGACGATAACTGGTAGAAAGGCGTGTGATAAGTCAAAAGTTTCACGATGCTTTAGAAAAAAGCGCCTCATTTGCATACCGGATCATTTAAATATTTTCACCTAATTTGCATAAATAACTATTACCCCTGAAATTCAGTGTGATTCGACTGTAACACATGGATGCATGGATATTTGAGCTTCTGTAACTTAGCGATGTTTATCGGTAGAAACACATATGATGTGTCAAAAGTTTTGCAATCGTGTACATAATAAAAGTATAGCTTGCATGTCTGTCCATTTAAATATTCTTTACCTGATTTACTTAAATCTGCGCCACTCTTAAAATCATGCTAAATTGACAGTAAAGCATGGATGTAAGTTGATTTTTTCATCAGCATATAGTGAAATAACAACAATCATTAACACACACGTTTAGTTTACATGAAATTCAACACTGGTAGTTAGACACCCTTTGCACTCATAACCATTGTCAGTTTTTTGGGCAGCTAATCGATCGCTGGAGTCAATGTGTTGAGGATCAGCAAAAGTCCAGCATTCGATTAACACCCATTTTAGCTGGTCAGTTTCTGAAATTTTGTGACCACGCCAGCTGCCGTAAAACCTCAACACCGAATAATCCACAGGATTAAAATTTGGATTATTTGGCAGCAGGTTTTTGAGTTCAATAAACTAGGGCACATGGGAGTGCAGGCAAATGCTTAATTTCAAAGGTAATAATGATTTATGGAAATTAGGCCAAAATATCGACATAATCTGCTACACAAGTTAGGCATTTTTTCTCTGAATCATTCTTAAACTTTTGACATATCACACGCCTTTCTACCACTAATCGTCGCAAAGTTATCAATGCTCAAACAGGTCTGGTTTTTATTGGACCACCCTGTATTTATATATCACTAACAGCAGAATTGAACTATAACAGAATGTTAATTATTTTCAACATACACTGTATAAGGTAAAAACCAAAAAAATGACTCTTCGTCAAATGCAGGTAATCACTGATACTATGACACCAAACTATTAACTCAGTTTGTAAACTTCTTTCACAAGTGACTGACAACATCTGCATAACATTTTATTGGCAGCAAGTAATAAGAACATGACAAGTATGGAAATTAAACAGTGTATGCATGTGTTGGACATTATACTCAAAATGATTACACACCACCGTGCAATCTCACAGAAACAGAGAAATGAAAAAGTTAACTGACATCTGCAAATGCATGAGTTACCAAAACCTATCCTGCTACCAAGTTTCATCCAAAATTTTACACAGACAGACAAAGAGCATACTGTGTTGAATGTAAAATAAACTGAATGAAATGTCTGAATTATGGCTCTTCCCTATACTCCTTTCTATAATCCACAATTATGCAGCCCATTTTCACTCTACTTTAACAGCCTAATACTAAACACACAGGGCCACGCTAACAATGACAAGGAATTCAGCAACTTCCTCTTGGCATCAGTACTGGCAACTGGCATCAATACTGATCAATGAGTCTTCCACACTCTTCACTCTTTTGTCTGGCTATGACTATTAAATTTAACTCATGTTTTAAAAATTAAGCTCAGATTAATGAAGTACAAAAGTTTCCTGTAATGACTCAACAAAATATCACATAGATTGGATAAAACCATTACCTTCAACTTTTCCTCGCATGACAAACATGGCATTAATTTTTGGATTGTCCAAGCCAAGCTGAAAATCACAAAATAAATGTTTACACAAGCAGTCAACTGCAGCAGTTAGCTATACATGCAGTTGGTGCAGATTTCAACAGCAATGGCACAACTGCAGCTTCAGTCACTCAGACAGTCTAGAAGTTGTCAACACCTACTGTGGCTTAGGTATGGCTTTTTTATCAAAAGTTGTTTTTAGTAGTGATCAAAAAACATTGCGATGTGTCAACCTAACATACGTATGTCCACCTGCCTCTGTCACTGTGTCAATAATGATGCAAGCTAAAATCACAAATCCTTCAACAACAGACAACCATTGTTAGTCAAATCTGTAATATAAAAAATATTTAACAAAAAAGTGAAGCTGAAACTTGCCTATTTTTCCAGTTCACTTGCTCTTACACAGGTAATGCCCATATTCATATCAGATTTAACAAATCTGTTCCATATCAGATGCCACTAACAATGACAAATAAATGATCCTATTCAGAGCAAATCAAGTGCACTTTGAAATTTATTTCTTTGCTCAAACATACTCATTCTCCTCTAATAATATTTACTGATAGTTAAAAAGACTACAGAAATGAGATAAACTGAATACTAAATGACCTTCACAAACTCAATATGAAGAGTGCCATCAAATGTCGAGGACTCTTTGTTCACATAAAGCTTTCCTTTACGTACGGAAAAAGGCACAATTTCATCGTGTGCAACACCATATCCAGCTGAGGCAAATATGTCAAGCCTGTCAACAACTGTGTGCTCATGGTTCAGATGGACATCAAATACCTACAAATAGAAACACAAGTTATAAGTTTGAATGTTCCAAAATATGTGCAATCTCAGACTTGCAAATGAAAATGTATGCAAAAGTTTTAATTATGCTTGGAACACCCACAAAGCTTGTATTAGCTGATAAAACTAAGATTATGATTAGGATTAGCATCAATCAATCACACACTTTAATATTTAGGTGATGGACTGCAACTGAGTAAAAGGTCAAAAAATAAGATTAAATCGCCGATAGTCAACAGCGCTCTCTCACAGCTCTGTGACTGATGCGAGTGGTGCTCATCTCCAAGCCAGCAGTGAGCGCTGCAGACGCTTCACCTGTCGTATGGAATCACACAGTATTAACTGCCACCCGATACAGGCGAATGGATCCCTGCCTTATATGTGCGAAGAGGGCTAGACCTCCATATATAACTGCCGTAACCTTCCCGGTGGTGAGACCAGTACTAAATTATACTGCTTGGTGACAGAGGCACATGAGTGTGAACAACTTGCCCAAGATCGTTACCTTGCATTGCACCAGGCTGGAATCAAACCAGCAGGTCACCAGTCTGACATGCTACCACTGCCCCACCAAGCCACACAATGCAATCAATGCAACCAAGTACTATAAATATAAATATACAATATGTGAATGAATATGAATAAAAGACAACAACCAAGTACAATACATATAATCAGCAGATGTATACACAAAATATTAAGACAATGTCAGTAGATGTCTTTAAACTGTAGCTGGGTTAAAAAGTTACAGTCCACCAGCTGAGAGGTGATACTGAGTTCATGGTAGTGCTCTGATCCCCTCCCCGGATACAGTGTCTCGCCTTGCAGCAAATTTGAGAACATGTGGCGTAGTCTCCAAACGCAACTAACTACCAATACACACGAAGAAATGAACAGTTTCTACCTTCTGATTTGGCTGTGTAAACCAGACCTCCGAAAATTTCATCACGAGTACGTAATCGCCATCGTTCTTAATCTGCAAATCGTAGGCAAAGTTATTAGTATGATAGCGTTCGGTCTGATAAAGATCCTGGTCCTGCGGTGGAACACGTCGTATGCTTATACTACGGCCGTGCGCCGAAGCGTGTCCAACGCTGAGCCAGTCGCGCTGGTAGTGAACGCCGAACATGTCAACGTGAGCGTCGCCGCCACTGTTTACCGCCCATATCACCTCGCCGACTGCCGTCACCTCCAGTGCAAATACCAGTAATACGGCAACAACAAGCTTCAGCAGGCGCGCAGAAAACGATCGCCAGATGAAGCTGGAGGTGTGAAACATCGACGACAACATAGCTACAACTAGAAATTTATAAATAAAACTATTTCACGCCCAAACACGGAAACCGGAAATGACAACGTACACAAGACCCGAGCATGCTAAACACTTGCATGTACCGAGCGGTACATGACACAAGTTCACACAACGTTACGTTACGCAAGTCACAAAACGAACTTAGTACTTACGAAATTTCAAACTTCCATGCATGGATGGACCATGGCATTCAAAACCATGACTTCAATGCCAACTCTATTGAGGTAATGACAAAAATACCGTCTAATGAGCAGTGACAGTGACATTGTGTAATTTTGGAGCATTGTGACGACTGACGACAGATTGACACCGAATTAAAAACTAAGCCAGTCATAATTGGGAGTGCAAGCATAGTCGTGGCAAGCATTACACCGACTGGACACAGGGTTGCCGTCGTCAGCTAGCCGGCTGCTGTGACGGGCGCTCGTCGTACGCGGCTAAGGTCGCCCAAGTTTGCTGCCGGATAAATTGCCGGGCCTTGTAAGCAACCAGATTAGCCTAGAGATAGGCTACACTTGCAGTCTGCAAATGAAACTGTTCGCATAAAACGTAGATTTTAACCGTTTGAGTTTCGAACTTTCTAGTGGGCCAGCCAAAATTCAATTTTACACTTTTTGCAGCATCGCGTGTTAATATTATAGCTGGCATCCATGCTAGATCAACTCGTTATAGGGTGGAGAAAAAAACTAGCTGTGGCTGCCACTTTCGGTTTTACATTTCAAGGTCATTTTCAAGGTCAAATAAATAAAAAAAATTGGGTAAAATTCAAAATTAAGCAAAAATTTATGATTCCTTTTACAACATTTAATAATTTAAGTATTTTCAGTAATTATATGCTGCCAGTAACTTTTGTCTGACATGCAAAGAGGCCTATACACAGTGACGAAAATATGTGAAAAATAATGTGAAAAAATGTGTTATTACTGTCCGCGGTAGCGACGACAATGCTTTTTTCAGCTTCGTGAACCTAAGCTTGGTTTACCGGTAGCCTACGGTAGGCAACAAGTAACTTGAGCAAAGCTCATGAGACGCGCGACAGCCTTAGCAGTTCCTATTCGCAGGTTGTCTTGATTTAGCGCTATCCATTTTGACGCAATTCACTCTTGAAATCTACACCGCAGCCACAAATTGCAAAAAAAACACTAAAACCCCTATTTTAGAAATTCAAGGTCATTCAAGGTCATCGATGTTTACACCAATAAAAAACTTGTCACTGTATTGCTTGTTATGATAAGCAGCATGTCTCTGCCGATCTGCAACCGTTTTCAAGCTACACGAGCCAATAGCGGGAAAATAACTACTTGTAGATTCTTAAAAATGTACGTTCTATGCTAAAAAATGTCATGTGCAAAATGTCCAGGTCTATCTACAGCCATTTCGGCGCAATTCACTCTTAAATTGTGTGTCGCAGCCAAAAATCGCAGAAAAATTCACTAAAAACGCTTATATTGAGAGTTCAAGGTCATTCAAGGTCATCGACGTTGAACAATAAAAAGCTTGTCACCAGTGCTTGTTATGATAAGCAGCATGTCTGTACCTATCTGCAACCATTTTCACGCTACAAGAGATAATTGCGGTAAAATATCCACTTTTTAGTGGGGTAGCTGTCTTTGACGCCCGCCTGCGCCGGCCTCCTTGAACCTAGGGGGTCG
>Ga0209367_1012538_pt1 | contig 11056 bp, 5 predicted proteins | sample WorMetLIZISLAND2_FD_187412 | JGI IMG/M metagenome (GOLD analysis project Ga0209367, IMG submission 187412) | Marine gutless worms symbiont microbial communities from Max Planck institute for Marine Microbiology, Germany - Olavius geniculatus... ... | reverse complement strand
ATTTCGCTTTGTCTGCTCTGGCCGCTTTTCGTACCTCATTACATTTCTGTCGATATTCCCTGTCTGCCAGTTCGCTACTGTCTCTTTTCTTCTTCAAGATTCTCTTTTCTTGAACTAGACTTAGTGACTTTACCGGTAAACTTTTTTTTTGCGTTATGTATACCAGTTTTGACCAATGTTCACTTTTACATGCGTCAGGGTCTTGAAAAGTATTTCCGGTTTTTGATTGGTGTGAGAAAACTTGATTCTGGACAGTATAATTCTGCATAAAGTATTGCAAATGGAAGTTCGTCAAGTGGTTTACATCATTTATACTGTTGGCTTTCTGGTAATAGCAATAACTGGAATGACTTATTTGAAGCTGTCATTGCAACTTTGGCATAAGCATTGTCATCGTCGCCGCCATCACTGTTATGATTCATGGAACTTTCGTACCCGAGAACTTTCGTTCCCGGGAACGAAAGTTCCATAGGTGGAACTTTCGTCCTCGGGAACTTTCGTTCCCTGACACTGGTAATTACTGAACCCTTTATCCTTACGTATAGTGCTTATAGTTCAGCGAAAAAAGCTCCAAATTTGTGTCACTCGCTAGACGTATATAGCTAGAGTTTTAACAGGATATAATAATAACAAGGAAGCCTAGCTGTTGCTAGAGGAGACGCACTACAGCTTATAGAGTTCCTGTTGCAGTACTGACTTTCAAGGTCATCCAAGTTTGATGATTTTTATCTTATCTGAAAGGGCGAAATATGGCTAGTTTTCCGTTTAAAAAACGCACAACACACTTTTTTTACCCCCGTCTGTTCAACCCCAAATTTGAAAATGTTTCCCTTGCACTGCATCCCCAAAATTTTGTATGCAGAGAGCATTGACAATTAGACACAGAACTAATTATCCGTGCAAAAGTTTTTTCTATGACCCAATGCTTATCCACAATACATCCGGATGGATGAGAGACAGACGACAGTGGTACTATCGGCGCCTACAGCATAGCTGTAATTGAAAAACCACATCAAAAATTGTGTACCCTATAGGCCTATGTTAGGGAACGAAAGTTTTAGGGGACGAAAGTTCCTAGGGACAAATGTTCCAGGGAACGAAAGTTCCACTTATGGAACTTTTGATCCCGGGAATGAAAGTGCTCACGTGCGAAAATTTCAGTTACCACTGTTATTACTTCTATGTGACGATTCGCATAAATAGTAAACTAATGCTAATTGTACAACATCATTTTGTGTGTCGCATTAAGACTTTGTAATGAGAACAGTGAAGTGGTTAACATATGAGGACAATTAGCTGTTTCATTATTCCATATGTTAGTGTCAGAGACGGGAATTTCCAATTGCCATATGGTCGAAGGAAAGTAACCAGTGCTTCTCTCATCTAGGTACTTTAATGGCACACTTTAAGTACAACAGCTGATAGTTAGTTTGGTACACTGTTGTTGAAAGCATACTATCCCCCATTTTAACTGGTATGTGAAAATTAATATTGGTGTGATTTTTCTAACATTTACTTTTTTAGTAATTTGTTAAACTACGTTTAGTTTCATTTTATGTTTAAACACATAGTATACACATGTTGCTAGCTGCAGTTTTTTTTATTACAGCTTGATTGTCATACTTGCAGGATCTCTTGGGAGTCAGCATGACAGTGCCTATTATTTCAAAACATGCTCGTGCAATTGGCATTTCACCAACTGTTGCTGGCTTAATTGGTAAGTGTTAGTTTTGCATCTAGGAATATTTTGCAGCGTGTGTGAAAACATTATAATATTTTGTGAATTTGGTAGTTTATACTATATCTCTGTGACCCATTGCACATTATAACTGTGTTGCTTATATATGCATTTACGTCATGTTGTAACAGTGCTTAAGATGTTAGCAGGTAAATAAAATGTGATTCATAATAATTGTTTGACATTGTTGGCCACTTTTAGAAAGGTCACTAGTTACTACCATAGCTAAGTTATGCTTCATGTTAACTGAGATAATACAACCCTTTAGTAATGTATTTGGTGATGTATCTGCATGCAGTGAAATATTATTTATTCTAGTTATGTGGATTAAGTGCAAATTATATTCCAATTTTCAGCAATAGTTGTTTTTGATAATGGTTTAAATAGTATTATCTGTGAAATGAATTGATGTAAATTTTGTTAGGATCAGTATATGGATTTCTGCAGCTTTTTTCCTGTCCATTGGTGGTAAGTTTGTTTACTTGAGTAGGTGAAATATTTGTATTATTGCTGTAAGCTGTGAATAAACTACAAGATAATGTTCATATGAACACGGAGTCTGTCCAATGCATTTCGACAGTTTACAGTAAATGTCCGCATGAATATAATCAGTGAGCTGTTTAGACCGGTAGAAAAAAAATTAAACAGTTTAATTTCAAATTGTATAGCAGCAATGATCCTTTCATTCTTTTGTATTATTTTAACTGAACAATAAACATTGTCAGTTACGAGACCATTCGATTTGTCACCAGCGCTTTACTGTAAAAGGTCCATAGTGACCATGCGTCTATCTGGCACCGTTACGGAGATATGGTGCCTCAAAGATAATGGGGTCACAAATTTGACCTTTTGGGGTCACGTGACGTCATCGGTCACGTGACCATTTGACTCGCGTGGGTTGACTTCCTATGGGTGATCCATAGTGACCATGCGTCTATCTTGCACCGTTACGGATATATGACGCCTCAAATATTGGATGCACGGACGTGGACATGGAAAGAAAGATGGCAGAAGGGAAAGAGAAAGAGGAAGGGGAGGGGAAGGGAAGGGAAAAGAAAAGAGGAAGGGGAAAAGGAAGGGAAAGGGAAAGGAGAAAAGGAGTAGAAGGTAAAGAGAAGGGGAAGGGAAATTTAAAGGGGAAGGGAAAGGAAAAAACGGAAGTGGAAAGGGTAAAGGAAAGAAGAAGGAAGGAAAAGGGAAAGAGGGAAGGTTAAGGGACAGGGGAAAAGGAAAGTTTCTGCTATGTTGCAACAAAAACTTTATTTTTTGCAGTTTACAACATAAAAATGTCAGTATCGTGCTGCACAATGTTGTACCTATAGGCTGATCACAGCACAGCTGAACATTTATTAGGCCACCCGGAACGATAGTCCGGAAGGCCTTATGTTTTACAACAGTTTTTCTTCTTTCTTTGTTTTCATCGTGAAATCTCCAAGGTCCGTCTGCCGATTTTTGCGAAATTTTGCCACATGTTTGTAAGCATGTTTAATTTATAAATGCCGATACAAAAATTTGGGGGTCTGCCCCAAAAAAATTTCAGGGGAAAAACATGCTAAATTCGGCACAATTTTGGACCCCTTCCCAATTTGAACACTAATGACTCCGGAACGGATAGAGATATCCAAAATCTGAAAACCTGGTGCACGACAGCATTTCCTCTCACGTTATGCGAAAAAATTTGGTGAACTTTGGTCCACTAATTATGGAGATTTTGAAGTGCAATTATACCTAAAAATCAACTTTTTGGAAGACCATATTTTGGCCCCCAGTGGGTGCAGCGCCCAAAATTTTTACATGCGCCACAGAATGACTAAGGCTTGATAGCCAACACCCCAGAGGGGATGGGGCCTTCCCCAACAAGTTTTTACAAAGGGTGGTCAATAATTGACTTAAAATGTAGCGTATGAGCCACTAGAACTTTGGCGCTAAGGGGAGTAGCCTCACGAAACTTTAGCACGTTATGTCTTGCTAGGTGGGCGTGATAACGCGCGTACAACTTTTGGGGAGCACTGCTCCCTTAAAATTTGGGAAGGCAAAAAACGTCTAAAATTTGCTGCTATTTAGAACAACTTCTGAGATAGAGCTCAAATATCTCTGGAATGGATAAAGATACTGACAAGCGATAAAAGGCGTTATCAACTACTATTCTTTCCCCATTGAACAAAATAATTTGTTGAAATTTCGTCCAGTAACCACAAAGTTGCGTTTGCTCATTTTGACATACCCAACATTGACAGTTTACGCATTTCTGGACAACTTTAGATTTTGATCGCATATATCTCGAGAATGGATAGAGATATCGATAAACGGAAACAGGCCTTTATAACTACGATCGATTCCACATCGAACGCAGAAACATTGGTGAAATTTAGTTCACAAAGAACAAAGTTCTGTTGTCTCATTTCGAACCACCCAAGTTTAACACTGCACTTGCTATACATGTATATGATAACGCCGTTGCGTTCTGGCCACGTGACTTTGCTGCGAACGAAATTTCAACACCTTAACTGTCCCTCAATCGGACTTACAGCGCCAGGCGGCCTCACGTTAGGCTCTACCCCATATTTCTAGTTTATTTTTTATTTCAATGCAAGATCTCTGAGATGTGTTGGCCGATCGGCACGAAATTTTGCACGGTGATCAGTACTAGGACAAGTTTTATAATGCCTGTCCAAAATTTCGGGGGCTCAACCCTAAAAAATTTTAAGGGCCAAAAACATGCAAAATTTGGCCTGATTGTGGACAACTTCAAAGTTTGGCGTCCAATATTTCCGGAACAGATGAAGATATTCAAAATCGGAGAAGTACTCGATCGACTGCGATTCCTCCCACGTTAGGCAAAACAAGTACGGTAAACTTTGGTTTAGTAACCTTGGAGATCTCGATGTGAAATTGTACTCACCTAAAGCGCCTTTTGCGGAAGACCATATTTGGCCAGAACAATGAAGTCTTACACCGGACCGGTCTCCTGGCAGCCTCTTTCATCATTTGCAAGCGAAGACTCTGACTGTTTTTTTTCATGTTGCCAGACTCACAGAGGACGTTCCAGCAAACCAGATCCTTCGGACTTGCTGCGAAGCCCAAGACGGTGCCCGGCCATCTCCTGATTGGAAACGCGCTCGTGGTCGACATCCCATCACTTGGATCCGTCAGATCTGCCGGGACACGGGAATATCAGTGACCGACGCTCTGCAGCTGGCAGACAATTCGGCGACAGATCGCAACGGCGGAATGCTACGTTTGAACGCTTCACATCGTGATGATGATGATGATGATATTTGGCCCATAGGGGGTGCTGCACCCCAAAATTTTTACACGCTTTAGAGAATGACTAAGTCTTACTAGCGCACTCCCCAACGGGGATGGGAGCCCCCTTACAATTTTTTTCAAAGGGGGGTTAAAAATTGGCTTAAAATTCAGTGTATGAGCCTCAAGATCTTTGGAGCTAGATGGTGTAGCCTAACGAAGCTTTGCCACATGACGTGCCACTACGTGGGGATGATAATTTTGATACAACTTTTGGGGGCCGCTTAAAATTTGGGAGGGCAAAAATTGTTCTAAATTAGGTTCGATCTCAGACAACTTTCGACTTTGACCGTGAATGTCTCTGAAATGAAGCGAGCTGTCAAAAAGTGGAATAGTATGTGATCATTTACAGCCAATCCCCTGTTGAACAAAAAAAATTTGTGAAATTCGGTCCACTAGGAAAAAGTTCTGTTGTCTCAGTCTGACCCACCGTGCAATTTTCGACAATTTTACACTTTGACCGGTAATGTCTCTGCAACAAATTGAGATATCAAAAATTGGTATAGCAAGTGATCAACTACAACCCCTCTCCTGTTGGGTGAAAAAAATTAGGTGAACTTTGGTCCATTAGCAAACAAGTTTTGTTGTCTCATTTTAGGCTATCTTAAGTTGACAGTGCACGTTCTGCGCATGCTAATGCATTTGACTTCAGGCCATGTGACTTATCTAGCGGGGGAATTTCACACACCCCTCCATAAAATTTCTCCCAGTTGGACTTAGAGCACCGGGCAGACTCACATTGGGCTTTGCCTCAAATTTCAAGTTGAGATATTTGATGGTTTTAATATGCAGCATATTTAATGTGTTTGTGCACATTTGTTGCCATGTTGCTCGATAGCTATAGTTGTCTTTGGGTTATTTGAGTCTTTAAAAATAATGAGGAATTGCTGAGTTTTTTTCAGCTGTAACCCCAGTACAAAACAAAGCCAAGTTAAGCAAGCAACAGTTGAGCTGACTTGTGTTGTACGAGTGTAAAATGTCATTGTGATTGACAGGGTCGGTGGAGTGATGTATCTGGTAGACAACATGTTCTCGCATGCTGTTTGCTGCTCTCTACTGTTGGCTATGCTCTCTTGGGAATTGCTGGTTGTGTTTTTCTGTTAGTAATTGCCAGAATACCGACTGGTAAGTAATTGTTTGCATAATAGCAGTTGAGTTTTTGCAATTTGTTGTTATCAGCCATATTAAATCTCTCATGAGCAGTGTTGAATAATTTTTGTTTTCATTATTCTTATTGTTATGTAATGTTGCACTGTTACTTTGCTTTATTATTAAATGTTGCTGTTGATAGGCCAGTGAACAGCTGATAAATAGCACAGTTCTGCAGTACACATCATAGTTACAAGTTGTGTTACTGACTGTTAATTGTCACTGGTATGCTTACTCAGTCTACCAAGATTGCTGAAGCTCGGCGTCTTAGTGACAAGCAAGGTAATAGTTTGTGGCCGAAACAGTAAGAATAGTTGTATTTGGCAGATGAAACTGTCAGTTAATTGACACCTGTGCAAGCTCGGTTAGCAAATGACTAATTCATGTACTAACTCTAGCAAAACTTGCACTGTTTATTACTACCATTTTTTGTACTTACGTAGGTGCATTGTTGCATGCAGGTTGTATAGGTATTGTTACTTGGCAGCATTGGACACTTATGTTCTGTCAGTGACACCAGAGCCATAGAAATAGCGCTTATTATTTTGGCCACTTTAAACTCCTCTATGATGATGATGATGATGACAACAGTTATGATAAATCAAGTAGTTTGCTGAGGTGCCACTGAGCTGTTCATGTGTGGTGTAAAGGTTTTTTTAAACACAGTCAGGAATTGTCCAAGGCATATCTAGCCGATGTTGTGCCTCGTTCACAGCGTTCACATGTCTTTGGTCGGTTCAACTCTGTCTCAAACGTTGGCTTTATCATCGGTCCAGTCGTTGGTGGTTATGTTGTTGATCAGCTGGGTGGCTTCCATGTTGTGGCTATGCTCACTGCTGTTATATTTTTGCTCAACTTTGGTCAGTTGATTTCTTTCATTCTGCTCTTGCAATGTTAAATTTTTAGCATTTGAAAATGTATGGTCAAACACATTTTGCATGTGTGCAGTTATTGTTGTGTTAGGTCTGACACTTGTATTTTTCTGTAGGTTATTTATGAGCGTGTAACAGTTTGCTGTGTCTTGTTGAAATCAGTATGTCGCTGCTCACTTTCAAGCACTAGATGCATTTGTCGTCATATGAGTGTCATTCGACAAATAAGTTACAAAACAGCGTCATTCTGTTCATTTTCCAAATCTAAAAAATCTGAAATATACGTTTTGTAGGGAATTTTATTCTGAACATGTGTAAAATTTTTTTGGATGATGACGTCATTATTGTGACGTCATCTGCTCACAGAACACAGTCTACACGTGTATTATTTTTCCCACCAGTAATCTATCATAACTCGGAAGTGATAAACAACATAAGAACAATAAAAATTAATAAAATTAACAAGTTAACGCCATCTCTTTAAATGTTAAAGACTAATGTTTCATTTTTCAACATATTGTTCGAGTTCGGTTAAAGATTTTTCCTATTTGTCAGCGAACTACTGAATGCTTGATGCAAAGAACTGCTGTCCATACCACTGAAGAACGACTGATTGCATCTCGGTATATGATACAAATTTCTGCTTACCCAGCATTTTTACACCAAATGTGAACTGTTCGCTTTGCAGAGCACTTATCGCCATATACTGGATGCGTTTAAGAGTGAATCTAATTTGCATTTATATTTTTGCCCACAAAAATACAATACACGCTGTTCGTTACAGGAGGATTTCAGAGTCAACGTCGCCGTATTTAATGTTTTACAGTAGGCCTAATGTCATCATCATGAAACTTACAGCTGCTACTCGGAATTAAATTCCCTACAAAACGTATATTTCAGATTTTTAATATTTGGAAAACTAACATAATGACGTTGTTTTGTAACTTATTTATCGAACGACCCTCATATTTACAAAACTTATTTAATTTGTTCTGGTATTAATTAAAGCCATCTGAAACTGATTTAAACATTTGACATTTGTGTATTTAGACTGTTTATTTCACATGATTTTGTAGTCACAAGATAGCTTGCTTAGCAGTTTGCTAAGTCAATGTTTTGCTGCAGATCATATGCTTCAATTAAGCTAATGAAGTTCAGTTATAATTATTGATGAGGATTACTATTCATTACTTTGATGCTATTGGTTGAGTGACAGAAAGGGCAGACAACTTGTAAAAAGTTATAGTTCAAATATTTTTAAGTTCACTTTGGCTGAGTTAGTCTAGTCAGCTACATATTCACAAAAAGAAAGGCATTATAGATGTTGAACACCATGAATAATGGAGCATATTATGAACTGTTAAAGCAAATAGAAGACAGAAGCTTCAGGTAAATAATCTAGAAGATGGAAGTCGTTGACCTGTTGCTGTGCACCACAGTACCATGGGGCCTAACAGTAGAAATTCTCCAAAAGTTGGCAGTTTAAAAGATAATTGAACATAGGCCTAGTACTCATTACTTGTTTGATAACTTACATTTATGTTGCTGATGATTTGTCCATCAGTGTTGGTGCAAGCAGTTCTGAGAGTCGCTGATGGTCAGCTTCATCAGGCACAAGTGACAGCCGACAAAGATTTGTTAAGTTCATCAAATGATCATGATCATACAATGCACAGGAATGAAGATCAAGAAGGAGTGACAACGGCAGCTAGTAGAGAAGCTGTAGATTGGCACAGTATCTGGGAGATAATGTTGGCCCAATTTCTGCTTGGTTCGGCAATGCTTGTCTACCGCGCGGACTTTGCCGTAACCGTCAGTCAGCGTTATGGCACGTCCAATACTGTCAATGGCTACATCTCGTCAGCGTCAAGCGTCGTCGGCACACTCACTGGCTTTGCTGTCGGCCACATTGCCGACGTCTATGCTAGCAACACACGCCGGCTTTTTCTGCATTCCTCTGTAGCGCAGTTTCTCTGTATGCTAGTAACTGCCATTGCACCAGCTTTCACACTGTTTATCATTGGCCATACGGTGCTGGCCTTCGCTACTTCTGTCGGGCGAGTTGCCTCCATACAAACTATACTGGGACACAGTTCACAGCAGCACACTGGCACACTTATTGGTACAGGAGCAACCGTAATGTCTGTTGCAAGGATATTTGCACCGACCGCTAGCGGAGTTTCACAAGAAGTGTTCAGTTACTACGGCCCAGCTGCTTTGTCTGCTGCATTGTCATTTGCAGGCACTGTAGTCCTGTTAGTTATACCAAGCAAAACTCGTACAAAAACGCATGCCGCTTAGACCACCAGCAGCTGACATGTATCCAATGCCTGGTGTTGATTTTCGTGAGTTTATTGGTGCATGTGACACTATAATTTGTAGTTAGTTGTAAATTAGTACAAGTGTAATAAAGTGATTCCGAATGAGGTAAAATCGCTGTCATCGGTCCATGCAAATTCTGATTTCTAGCTCAATTTGCAATTGTATGTTTTGGTTGGGGGTTTGACCCAAAATCTCCTTTTTCCCTGCTGGCCAGAGACCCCCTGTGTGACACAATATGTGATTGGACCCCACAAGTGTAGCTGCCAAATGGCATCAAAATCCATCGAACGGCTTAAGCAGAGTGCATGCCTGTCACAGGCGACAGACCAAGCCATATGGAGAAATGGGTAGCTATACACTGTGGGCCATAAAAAACGTGCCACTTTACTTTTGTCTATATTTTCACCAATTATTGACTGATTTTCAAAATTTTTTTACTGTCACATACTGTGGACAATTAGCAATAAAGTTGTTGTTAAATATCCTACCCCACTTTAACTGTATCGCTACACTACCATGTGAAACATAAATTTTCAAAAATCACCAAAATCACTATAATACATATGCAAAAATGGTATTCTGAAACAATTTTCAATAATTTTTATACAAAAATTAAATAATGTTTAGTTTTATGTACATTTCTGATGTTTGTAAACAAAAACAGATGATATTGTCATAAATAATAATTTCTAATGCACTGAAGATATACCGGTGATGTAATGTGCCATTTAGCAGTGGAGACAAGGCTCTGATTAAGAACTTGTACCGGTTCAAAAAATACAGTTTTTGGAGAATAATGGCAGAATTGTTGAAGATAAACTGCAACAGGGAAAGCGTGGGAATGTTATTAAGACTGATTTTAGAAACGTGCAGCACTGACCAACAGAATGGGACCGACAGGCTGAAGCAACACGTACTGAAGAGAACGTGATCACCGTGGATGAAATGGTAAGCTTGCTAAACCACATAGATCAGAAACAAACATATCATTCAATACGCCAGATATTCAAAGAAACGGATCTAACAAAGTGTAGCATCATACAGATCATTCACTGCATTTTTGGTCTAAAGTGTATTTTGTTCACCAACATGCTTGCTGTCTATTATTGTTAGTTTTTCTTGCATTTCTATTTCGCAAGGTAGTGTAGTGTCACAGTTAACGTGTGGTAGGATATTCAATAATCACTTTATTGCTAATTGTCCACAGAATGCACAGTGAAAGAATTTTGAAAATCGGTTGATTTTTGGCAAAGATATGGACAAAAGTAAAGTGGCACGTTTTTTGGCTCACCCTGTAGGTGAAATCGCTAGCGCTAGAGCGATTTCACTATATAATGGACAAATTGCAGTGAATATTTATAATAGCTTGAAATGCTAGTTTGTTTTATAATATACGCTAAACAAATAGTAGTGAATATTATCTTGTATTTGTGTGTATATTTATGTCTACACCGTGTCTCAAAAAAAACTAAGCAGATTTGTTTTTGTCAGAACTGCGTCAAATTTCCACCGATTTTGATAATTTTTGGCAGAAAGATGGCAAACAATACAAATATATGCGAGGTGCACTCATTATCCACCTCATCTAATTTGCGTCATCACCTTACCGTGTTAAACGCAAATGTTCCAAATTGCTGCATAACGCCGAATGTTGTTATCTGCAATAAAC
>Ga0209367_1012537_pt1 | contig 11057 bp, 9 predicted proteins | sample WorMetLIZISLAND2_FD_187412 | JGI IMG/M metagenome (GOLD analysis project Ga0209367, IMG submission 187412) | Marine gutless worms symbiont microbial communities from Max Planck institute for Marine Microbiology, Germany - Olavius geniculatus... ... | reverse complement strand
GGCTAGAACCGCCACTATATATGCCTAGCAATGTATTTTTCGTAGCTATCTTATTCTATGTAGGCCTAGGCCTAGGCCTACTTGCACTTGCACTGAAGTAATATTTCTTGTGTTGTTGACAGAGAATCGTTGTTCATTAAACATTTGTTCTTCTTTATGCTAATATATTGACATATATTTACCTCACCATCGCAGTTTCTGCTATTAGATGTAGGTCTATTATGGGGGAGGCGATTGGGCGTTTTTGCCATTGCCAATTTATTTCAACAAACTGGCCTTAGCGCATAAAACACAAAATGCATGCTAGCCTATTGCAAGTGACATCGTGTGATGCTGCAATTATTTTTCCGATAACCTGAGAATGTGTCATTTGTAATAGCAAAGCTTGTCCATATGCACGTAAATTCTGCAACTGATTGTATGGTTTATCTTCGTTCATATACTTTTGGTCGGCTTCGAAAGGCGCGTGTTTTGTGCAATAGATCTAGTGTGTTATGGCGGTCATTCAAAGTCATTCATTTTGCAGTTTTTGTAGCAATGGAAAACGCATAATGTAACTTCTATTGCTGAAGAACAGCAGGCGATGGTAGTCCTATCTTGCGCCGTTTCTAATATGTGCAGTATCCTAAAGCTGCAACTCCACTTCCGGCCATATTCCTGCCACAATGTGGGGGATTGGCAGACGAGCAAAGTATACTACCCATACCGGCAAACCCTCTTCAGAATAGAGGTTGAACGTGAGACTCCTGCAGAAATCCTTGCCACAGGTAGACTTGGCGTGCCCGCAGTTCATCATGCATAGATAGTTATTATTCGAATCATGTGCAGATAAAATGTACGGGAAAATATTTTAGGTTTCTAATTTTTTTGGCCGACTGTGCATACTAACCATAGATGTAAAAACGTTTTTATACGTATTTTTTTTATTTTTGCCATGTATTTACGTTTTTTAACGTTTTTTTTATTTTTTCCAACGTTTTTAAAAAAATTTAAAACGTGCATTGAAAGTCCTATCAAAAAGTTTGAGAAGCACTTTTAAAACCACGGAAACAAATTAGTAAGTCATAGTAATGGTAGTTTACTTAGTTAGTCCAAATATACTAAGTAAAAAGTTGTTTGTGTAGAATATTTGGTTAGTTTAGTGCCATCATTTTATGACCACAGGTTAAATTAAAATTAAATAAAGTTCTCTTTATCTAGACTATAGTTTTAAGTATATTGCACTTACAGCATTAGGCATGCAAGAGATTAAACAAATTATGGCGAACGTTTTTTATTCAACGTTTTTTTTTTAAAAAATTTTTGCCACGTTTTTTTACGTTTTTTAACGTTTTTTTAAATTTTTTTTCTGGAACGTTTTTTTCACATCTATGATACTAACGGTCGCGCCTTTGCTACACGTTTTTGTCTGTCGGTTGTCTGTCATGCATGTAGGCCTACGTGCGAAACAGTAGGTTACGTCTTACTGGAACAATGTCTGTACAAGCAAATAGGGTTGCCCAACGGCTAACCTGTGGTACCAATAGTCGAACTCGTAACCTCTTCCCTTTATTTTCCTCAAATGAAGGTATTGACTGCACCCTAAGGCTAAATACAGAATATACTTGCATTGCGAATGGTGGCCAAACCGCTTCAGTTAGTTACCGTCATCATCCCCCCTTGCGGATCAAAATTTGAATACCGCATTGCGGCGAAATTATCAATGCATTGCAACTATTAAAGCCTACATTTAATTTTGCAAAATTTCCTATTTAATGCTTTCATTGCCGATCTTTTCCTTTGCTTTAAACAAGGGTACTAAACTGCCCTTTCATTTACATTTACTGGCCTTCGGACACTGGCGTCGTACGGTCGGCCTTCTTTAACGACAGCTGGGCTTTTTGTTTTGGAGAGGAATATCCTACGCCATTCTAATTCTGCCTCTCACGTCTACACCGGTTTCGTTGAGTGGACGACGTGACGTCATAATTTAACAAGAAGCCCAGCTGTCGTTAGGTTAGCCGACCGTACTGGTTGTAGTGACCTTCAAGGTCATCCAAGGTCGATGACTTTCAAGATCGGGGTGTATGTCACTTGCTATTATAGTGATTAATAGTAACTTAGGCCCTATTTCGCACCGTTTAGACCCAATAGCGCGTAAGGTCATCCAAAGTCGATGATTTGCATGTCATTTGAAAATATGCGACTTCCTATACCCGTAGTCATCAATAAAACTTTGGCCCTATCTCTCGCTGTTTCGGAGATATGGTCAGTTTTTGGTTGAAAAACCCACATTTTTCTCACCCTCCCCCGGCCATTCAACCCCAAATTTGAAAATGTTTTTCTTGCACTAGATCGCTGAAATTTAATTTGCATGCCTTATGACACAAGGTTTATTACTCGTGTAAAAAAAATTTCCTACAATTTACAGTTTAGCCACAGACAGACGACAGACGGACGGACGACGACGACAGACGACAACCGTACCATAAGCTCGACTGTTACTAGTACGGTCGGCTAAAAAACCTTTTAAATGTTTGATTTCATCCAGCCATTGTCGCGCCGTCATTACTTACTTAATGTTTACAGTTTTATTTTTTTCTACGTGGATGCGGGCGATAATGGCGGATCTTGTGGCTGTAAATTGCCCGGAAAACGCTGTTTTAGTTAAGTTTAGAGTGAAAAAAGGTTCTGTTATCAGCGGCGGGACGTTACTATGTGAATATAAGCTAGTGGACACAAATAAATGCTGTAAACTGAAAAGTAACTTATATGGAACCGTGAAACAATTGCTGGCGAAAGAAGGGGATGAATTGCAAGAGGGGTAATTTTTTTCTTCTTTCCATAATGTACAGATTTTCTTGCGAGTAGTGTCGTACATGAGTAATGTCGTATTTACATTACACCTTGTTGTCTTGTTACTTAACTGCAGTTTGTCATAAAAGGCTTACGCGTCTTTATATACTTTATGGATTTGGATCTGGATCTCAATGATAATTGCCAATCTCCTGCTGAATATTGCAGCAGTGGAGTGTGCACGCCTACGGGCATGATATAGCAGTCAGCTGGCTTTTGAAGTTCTGATGGTAGCGAAGCCAATGAGGTGATGGAGTCTCTCTGGTACTCCACCTTTACTGGTGAAAGGGAGTCGCAACCCTTCCGTGAGGAGCGAGGGATAGTCGTTGTGGCATTGTGACTGTTGGCTTAACACATCTACACTTCACACAGTCAACTACCTGACATGGTCTGGAGTTTTCAACAAGTTGAAGTTTGACCATCTACTGAAGCAGAAGAAGAAGAATTCGACTCAGGCTATTCAAGGAGGCAGCACTAAATACCAGAAACTACAGAAAATCGATTGTATTGCTTAGGGTTAGGGTTTGGGCTTTTGGTAGTTTTTGGGCCAACCGTTCAGCTGTAAACTTTTCAACGTTTCTGTCGTCTGTCTGCCTTACCACATTTGCTGGGGTATGAGCACAACAATTTTGGTCACATCTGCCATTTCAATGCTGCCATATTATTTGGATAAACACAGTTCTTGGCTTTCTGTCTGAACTTGTTTACAGCTGCATTGAATGGTGTATAAGCTATTTTTTATCTGCACAGACTGTGGGATGTAGGATATGAGTGGATGTTGTATCACGTTTTAGGTCTACACTAATGCATGTTGAGCCGTGTCATCATTTGACTGTTTGGCGTAACATGTGTGCTGAGTGCGGCCTTGACCTGCGAGAGTATGCTCTTTTTATTTCTGATATTTGCTAGTTAACTTTTTTGGTACGAGCCACAACTGTATCACTGGCTTCATGCAAAATATGTATATTTATTTATATAGTCTAGAAAAGCTCAAGTTTATGATTGCAAATTCTACATAAAGTTAATATTTACAACTGTATGAGTAAAACAGATATTATTTTACAACATATTCATTCAGAAAGCCATTATTGGACTTTTCAGCTAGTAGCAGCAGCCAGTAGTAGTAGCCAGTAGTATTGGTAGTAGCCAACAATAGTAGTGGACAGCAATAATAGTGGGCACTGGTAGTAGTTGTTGTAGTAGTAGTAGTATAGTAGTAGTAGTAGTAACAGCAGCAGCAGCAGGAACAACAAAAGCAGCAGCAGTAGTAGTAATAGTAGTAGTAGTAGCAGTAGTCAGTGGTTAGTGATAATTGGTTTCAATGTTATAGCACATTTATAGCACATTAGAAATTGTCGGTGTTGCTATTATGATTATTATTGGTAGTATATAGTAGTAGTAGTGGCAGGCAATAATAGTGGTCAGTGGTAGTAGTAGTAGTATTAACAGCCAGTAGTAGTGGCAGATAGGTAAGCGCATATAAGCCTATCGTGTCCACTGAGCAACATTTCTTCAGTTTCTGTCTCGGTTAAGCTATTTCATTAAAGCTTTTATTTCTTAGTACTACATTAGTCAGTATAATGTTTCTGATAACAGTTATATTAGTCACAGCATCACACTACATTTTTGGTGTATGTTGTGATTTTATTTACAGGAAAAAGAGTGCAAGTGCATCTGTTGCCATGGAGCACATGATTCCTGATCTATTAATCAGTGAAAAGGTTAAATGCTTGCAGTCAGACAAATATTCTCTTACTTTTGATCATTCATTTTCTGTTGGTTACTGTAATTTCATTTATTTTGTTTGTGCTCTTGGTACAGATGAATCTGAAACAATGTGATAACTGATTGTCATGCATTAATTTCATACATTTGCCAAGTATTTTTGTTTTTCGCATAGCCATTTCTTTCTCAGCTGATTTTGCAGTATTTCTAATGGTTGTGTCTTGTGTGATCATTGACATATGCTCTCATTGCAATAATATCAGTCTTCCTGCAACCCATTAGCGTTCTGTTTAGCAACAGATCAGGTTTAATGCCTACTGTCTTTGCCTTGTCTGTTGCTGTCCCTTATATTCTTACTTCTTTTGATTGCTGAAAGTCACCTACATGTTATGCATCTAGCAGAAAAAGTCTGTCTCATTTTGACAAGTATCATGCTGGTTCTGATCTGTTTGTTTGGTTTAGCTGCTTTTCATTTGCAGGCAGTTGACTACATGGTCCTATGGTCTGAGATAGTCAGGGGATTTTAAGAAGTCTTGAAAAGTCATGGAAAATTCGGGAAATGGAGAGAGCCAGGGAAAAGTTGGGGAATTTTAATTTAGTACCAAAGACTCGACGAAAATACGCCATTAAAACATCAAACAAAATTGGAAAGAGGGGACACCCATGCAACAGTGTAGCAAACTTGTAGATGTGTGCACCTTCTATTTGTTTGTTGGTGTCATGCATCAAAATATCCGTCAGGGAAAACATTTTATCTGGAAAAGTCAGGGAAAATTAATTCTGCAAAGCAGTAGTTACCATGTAGTTAGATTGGCATAGTGCTGGGTTGTTAAAACACTGTGGAAGTTTGTTTTCGTGTGCATTGTTATGAGGTCTATTGGTGATGGGTCGGTCTGTGCAGCGTGCAGAAGTGCTGGGTCGAGAGGATGAGTTTCGGCTGCTCAAGAATCGTCAGCTCGCATTGCTCGTCGATCTTGATCAGACTCTACTTCATACAACGAATGATAACATTCCACCAAATCTCAAGGTTTTGTTCGATTGCTGTCATTTTTCTGTTGTGTGTATGTTTCTTCTTGTCTGTGGTTTTTCTCAGGGCTTATATTAAAATCCACTTTTTAAAGAAAGGTGGTTTTTATTGTTTTTTTCTGTTTTGCATTTTTGCTTTTTTTGGGGTTAAGCTCGAGTTTAAAAGAATGCTCGTGTTGATGGGTTTGCGGTTTTCATACTGTCTACATCAAATAAATATGCACAAAATGCAAATTCGTAAGTTTGAAGGTTCTAAAAATATGTAGGCATAATAAAATAGTTTAGTAGTGGAACGAGAAACTAGTTGGATTAAGGTTCGATCGGTTATTAGGTGGGTTTACCCAATAGAATCCAAAGGGGTTTTTGTGACCTACTGTAGGTGTCTGAAGCCTTGCTTTTGCAAATGTCTGTACATATGTCATGTAAAGATGGCAGAATATAATAATATATTAATATGTGGACAATCATAGTGTTTGATATATATTATTAACTATCCACTTTTTCCAAGTTGGATTAGTTTGATCAGCACAAGCTACGAGGGGTGTTCAAAAAGTTTTGCAAGTCGATATGTTAGCCTGAAAAACTGTTCAAAATTTATACACTAATAAAATGCATGTTTCTTCTAAACACTTATGAGCCTAAAGCAGATATGATGTCATTGTAATGTGTGACGTCATAGAGCTTTAAGCAGGAAAGATTTGGAGTGCCAGCGCAAACAGTGTAAAATTGGGCTCACTGTTGCATGACATTTTTTAGTCTTTAGTCTGTCGTTGGATTTTCCAACACGATGTCCTGGGATCAAAGTTGTGATTTTATGAGAGCCCTAACAAGTACGTCCGTGAATTTCTTATTTGCGATTATAAATATCTAATAGCCAAAACCTGTGCCAGCTGTGAAAAAACTATACGTACTAGGAAAATTAAACAAAGTTTACAACTCGATAGGCCCCATAGATTAGACTAACAAACTTTTAAAATTTATATACCAGTAAAAGTTGTATTTTTCCCACAATCGTATGGGCTTAAAACAGATGTGTTTTTACAATGTACAACCTGGGGAGCTCTGATGTGTGGAGGCCTGGGAGCGAGCCCCTAAGATTCCCTCTAAATCCGGCAGTGCCTGGCACTGCAGCACAATCCCAAAGTTGAAATTACCCAGCAAGCTGTTCGTGACTCTGGCTTCGTACAATAAGACCACCTTGTATACAGCAGAGACTTGACTTACAGTAACTATTATCTTTTTCTAAATTTCAAAAATTTTTCTGTGGTGTTTGTTATCTAAACAATGAATGACTCAAGTCTGTGGTAGAAACCTGACTAAAACGCCTTATGACGTCACAAGTTACAATGACGTCGTATCCGCTTTAAGCTCCCATGAGTTCTGGGTAAACTCATGTGAACTCATGTGAGTTCACGCGAGTTCCATTTTATTGGTGTATAGATATTGGAAATTTTTTCAGTCTAACATATCGACTTGCAAAACTTTTTGAATGCTCCTCATAAATCAGAGTAGATCTCTTTACTGTTCACCACTAAAAGGTCGAGGACACAAATCATATAACTTGTCATCTGCTTTAGTTTTTATGCATGTATAGTTGTTGGAACTTAGCCATCTTAATTCTGTCTGTCCATTTGTCTCTCCATCTTCCGTCACACGGGTGGATCAGTCAAAAATGATGCAAGCTAGGATCACCAGATCTTCACCTTTGGCTGCCTGGAAGACTCTAGTTTCAGGATCAGTAAAGCTTTTTCATAAATTCGAAAGGAGTCACCCCGAACGAGGGCGCAAAATGAGAGGGGGTAGGAAAAATTTGCGATTTTCAGCCAATGTTGGAATTCGTGCATTGGACGTGGCGCGCAGTACTGAAATTCATGCACTGGATATGGCGCTAGGCATCATCCGCCGTCAAGTCTAAATGAAACGTCGTTGTGAACTTAGATTTCATTTGCACCGGGCCTTCACACATGCATCGCTGTTGCGTATTCCTTTTGCGTTAGCTGGGTTTTTCTTGTTCACTATATGCTCATTTTTTTCGATTTCCTGATGTAATTGTGATGATGACAGCTGTTGTTTTTGTTGTGTATTCTCTCAGGATGCCTATCACTTCCAGTTGTGGCCTCGGCCTGCTTGGTATCACACCAAGTTCCGGCCACACACGGAGTCGTTCCTGGAGCGCATTTCTCAGCTGTATGAGCTACACATCTGCACGTTTGGCACGCGCACATATGCTCACACCATCGCACGATATCTCGACCCCGATGGACACTACTTCTCCCAGAGGATACTCTCTCGAGACGAGTGCTTTCACCCAACTCTCAAGACTTCCAACCTCAAGTGAGTGTCAGCGAATGTTTCAGAGCGCTGGAGACATACAGATGTTGTGTATGATGTATTGGCACTGATTGTTAAGCAACAGGAAGGACATCAGTGTCCTATCTGTTGCCTGATAATTTGGCCTGTACACTGTATAGAACTATAGATTCTTGATTGAGTTGATCATAAAGTTTATTTTCAGGAACCCAGCAAAAGTTGGTGCAACTGTGGAAAAAAAAACAAAGTTGAGCACTAATTGAAAGGAGTATCATGTTACTTTTTCAGCCTGTTGTATATTTGGTACTACTTTTGGGTTTCTATTTAGCCCATTTTTGCTGATGTTAGTCTAGGCTGGGCTGCTTCTCTGGCCGTAGGTGGAATTGTTAGAATTGCTACAGCAATTACTGTATTTATCGGTTGTATACATTTAATTTCATTTATTTCTCTCTATGATTTATTGTAAACTTGTGTTATTTTTCATTTCATCCAGGACAGATTTTTTTGCAGTTTAGTGTGAAATTTTGGCATACTAGAAGGCGCTCATGAGAGTGCATATCTTTGCCAAGTGAAGTGATTTAACATTGCTACTGTAAAATGTAGAAGTTTTCACAGGAGGGCACCACTGTTCTTGCCGGTTGTGGAGATGATGATGAGTCATTGTGTACACACACACACACACACACACAGAGAATGACGGACACATGGAACGATGGACAGAACGACCAATCTCTTAATTCCTCCAATGTTCACTACATTCACTTGGCGGAGATAAATGTTAGTTTTGCACTATCCATTTTTTTCAAGTCAGCTAGCATCAGATCTGGGTGTTGACAGGGCATTGTTTCCATGCGGAGATGCAATGGTGTGTATCATCGATGATCGTGAAGATGTCTGGAAGATGGCACCGAATCTCGTCCACGTCCGACCGTATCATTTCTTCGACGGCACGGCCGACATCAATGCTCCACCAGAAGCCAGCAAAAGTGACATCGACACTGAGTTGACAGAAGGAGCCAGTGTGAAGACCACACGACGCAACGTTCGCATCGTGCGAGTGCCAAAGAAACCAAGACACGTTGGCCATAGAGAAGACACAGGCCAAGATTCTGCTTCGAAGTTGATGTCAGTTGTCACCTCAGACAATAATCCACTAGATAATGGCACATCTGTTAACCGAGAGTTGAAGCCGAATGATGCAGTCACAGCATTGGATACTTCTGCGAACAATTATCGTACTTCACAGACTGATGCAAGCATAACCCAAGTGTGCTCTGATCCCGCCCCTCGTGAAGTAACGGCTGAATCTTCTTCTTCAGTTAATTCTACTTTAGACTCGGTGATGACATCGGCAGGTGCTGCTGCTGATCACGTTGCTGAGCGTCACTCAGATGACAACGATGAGAAAATTACACCAGCATCAGATGCAGATGCAGGCATTGTACCTGACATTGCAGCCAGTGATGGACCTTTGTCTAAACCTGTTGATGCAGTGATGGAGAAAACTGCCGCCGTCAGTGAAGAAAAAGTGGGAGAATATGAAGAGTTTGTGGAGTGGGAAGATCTTGATGATTACTTGGTCTACCTAGAAGACATTCTGCGCCGTATCCACACTGCTTACTATGAACTGTACGACGAGATGCAGGCTGATAATGACAACAGTGCCACCAGTGCTGCACCAGACCTGAAGACCATCGTGCCTTACGTTCGCAGGAAGGTGCTGAAAGGTGCTCGGATTGTTTTCAGCGGTGTGTGTCCGCTGCGTACTGATCCTGCAGTCTGCCGAATATACCGAGTTGCTGAGTCTATGGGCGCCGTCATACAGACATCGGTGGTGAGTGAAGAAGGCACGGGCTCCACTTCCGAAGCGACTACTCATGTCGTGGCCGCTCGAGCCGGCACTGAGAAGGTGAAGGCTGCTTTGCGACAGAAAAGCGCATGGATCGTTAACCCGGACTGGCTCTGGACGTGCGCCGACCGCTGGGAGTGGGTCGACGAACGCTTGTATCCTCTCAACGATGAAACGTCCGCTCGTTTTTTATCGCAAGACAGTCCCGACCCCACCGTTTCACACCCAAGAAAAAAGGACATCGCATCTAACAGCAGTTTGAAGGTCGGTGCATCAGCATCAGAAGCTGCTGACAGTAATGGAGGGAGCAGATATTCTTTGGTTACGCTGTCCAAAGAAGACATCTCTGGCATGGATGCTGAAGTGGACAAAATCCTGGATGAGGAATCGGACAGCGAATACGAAGATGATGAAACTGAGGTCAGCGGCGGCAGTGTAGTGAAGGAAAGCCAGCCATATGCTGCTGAAGCAGACAACGAGGACGATGCCGACTTGAGGAAGCAAGTTCTGTCCAGTTTCTGTGGTGGTGGCAAGCGCAAATACGAGGAAAGTTCAGATGAGGAGAGCCTGAGTGGGGATGTCCCAAAGGGCTGGAAGAATAGTTCGAGGAAACGGCACCGAGCTTCCGGAGGTGATGACAAACTGGCCGCCATGCAGGGAAACGCCGGAGACGATGATGAAGGTAATGAATGTGATGTGAAGAGTGACAATGGCCAGAGTGACAATCTGTCCAGTTCCGGGAGTGAGGACGAAGAATTCAACGAATCCATTGGATCTGCTGATGAAGAGATTGCTGCAACTATTGAGAAGGAGTTGCTTTCGTAATACTTATAGGCCTACGTCTACTGTTAGCTAAGCTAGGTACAGTTACACAAATTTAATGTATTTATTATGCTCACGTTTGTTCACTGACCGTTGAAGGTAATTTGTCGTTTTTTTCTGTTTAAACATTTTTAGTGGGCATTTTTAGTTAATTTGGTTAAGTAGGTTCTACTACTTCGGTTATGGCGTGACTGAATTTCTCTGCACAGTTCACTTTGGCTACTGATATTTCCAAAGATGCATTGCGTTATTTAGTGATCAGTAGGGCTGTACGAAAATCACGGTGCAAAAGTGAAAAAATCACGGCATACTTTTAGAAAAGTCGCAAAATTCACGGCGAATTCACGGTCATATATGGTGTTAAAAAACGTCTCATTGACAAACATTTTTGTTCTCTGCCTAGTCAACAATCAGTCATGTATCGTCGTCTCACAAAATGACTAACATTAATCGTTCTTAGTAACTTTCAGGAACAGTTTTAGTAACTATA
>Ga0209367_1012536_pt1 | contig 11058 bp, 5 predicted proteins | sample WorMetLIZISLAND2_FD_187412 | JGI IMG/M metagenome (GOLD analysis project Ga0209367, IMG submission 187412) | Marine gutless worms symbiont microbial communities from Max Planck institute for Marine Microbiology, Germany - Olavius geniculatus... ... | reverse complement strand
GACCAATATGGCAGTAACCTATAACCGAATTATTTACCTAAAATGACATTAATGTAATTTCGTTAAGGTGCTAATTAACACTATATAAATAGATTTATGAATCTTGATAACGCGTTTTATGAAAAATACAAGTAAATTGCAAACGTGCACCAGTAGTTATTTTACGCGGTTAAAAATAAAAAAAAATAATAGAATTTTCAATTGACGAAAAATAAGTTAGAAGCTAAATGACTATTTTTAATGATTCTCAAATGCGTCCGCTCTTCTAGGGTGAGGTAGCGCTTGGATTATGGCTTGATTGAACTGTCAATTAAGATCGTCCATGGGCGTTAACGTGCGCAATCCCGCGCGTTAACGAGCGCAGTGAGAACGCACCTTTAGGCTGCCTGTCATAGAAACAGCAGGTTGCACACGCTTTGACAGTAGATGCGGCTGTTTCACACATCAAAGCTGAAGAAGACGATAGCCGTAAACAGCTAACCATAAACATGACGGCAGGAGCCTACACTTGCTGCATTAGGCCCTAATTGGCGCAGCGATTGCATTCGAATAACTACACTGAAGAACGTTTATTGCACAATAGACAACCGCAAGTGTTCAGCGCTGCCTCGGTTGCCTCGAAGTACATCAATAGCATGTGGCTGGCTGTTGCAACTAAAACCCCGCCGTGCCTGTAAAACCCTGGCCGCTTGTTATCTGATCAAGTGTCACTGGACGGTCACACCTCGGTTGCTTTGGTGTTGATGCGCTATACAAATCTACGTTCTACTTAGTTACTTACTTACTGAGTTATTAACAATACTCATTTTTCCGGGCAATGGCTAAAATTATTTAGCTCCTCCGATAAAAATAACGCATTTCAGAAATTTTGACCCGACCCGCCAAATTTGCTTTCATGCTGACCCGTGACCCAACCCGACCCGATCCGACCCGACCCGCGGGTCGACCCGACCCGTGTCCATCCCTGAGCCTACCTCACCCTAATACTGTCATTGCACTACCTTGTAAAATACAGAAATCGTAGTTTAGCCGTTTAGAACAACGGATTCATACTGGGGAGCGCATGCGTCGGCTCAAAAAATCACTAAAACCACAAAATCATTCAACATGTGTTACGTATTTAACATTAATCATATTTATTTTAAGACCGTATGTCGACGAACTGAAATGACGCATCAACAGCGACTGAGCCCCTCTGGGTGGTGCGTTACCGAACGTGCTGTTGGTGAATCGCGTCAACGTCCACTGCTTGCATTAGTGCTGCAGGAAGACATTTTGAGCACACGTGGTAATAAAAATAACGTAATGTAACGCTTAAGACTTTCTAAAAGATAATAACTGTCACTCATGTTTGTCGTGATACAGCTAATCATTTCTGAGCCGACATATGCGGTACCCAGCACGAATTCATTGTTGTAAACGGCCAAACTACGACTTCTGAATTTAACAAGGTAGTGTAGCAACAGCATTAAGGTGAGATGGGTGAGATGATCGCGCCACGCCTTAACTCCAGCCAAGCAGGCCGGTACTTAATTTATTTACCCCGAAGGCCGACTTGACCTTGGCGGCTGGTTTTTGGTTATATACCGAAATGGTTAACCACGAGTTGAACCTAGACCTTCTGAAGTTTAAATCGCAAGGCTAACATCCTAACCGTTATACCACAAATCCGCAATCAAACTAACGATGTACGTGAGTCCATCAGCGCTCATTCTTATGTCCTCCGCTGGCTGTAATGGATCGACGCTGTATTTGATCAGCGTCGGCGGATAACCCAGGTCGCACGCGTAGATGCCAAGAATGTTGTTGTTTTCGCGGACCACCACGGCACAATTGCAAGAACCGGTCGGTATAAAACACGGGTAAAGCCTCACGTGCACCTGAAAGTAAAGTAAAGGCACACTACAAGCGATCGCAAATTTCTAATCCTCGACGACAACGGTGCCTAAAGAATAGAACAGACCTGCTACACCTGCCATGTTTTAATAAAAAAACCCAGAATATTCAAAAGTTGAAGCAAAATCTACACCGTGTCCGGAAAAAAAACATCCCGGACATTTTCGACTGTAACTTAAAAAGGACTATCAAATTATAATAATTTTTAACACTAATATTTTTGACACAACTGGCGATCAAATAATTGTCCAATTTTCGCCGCACCCATTGTCTGCTTCTGCACTACCTGGGAAAACAAAATTAACGAAATATTGCATTTTTATCCTATTTCTCCTGTTCAGGCTTTCCCAGTTAGTGCAAAAGAAAACATTTGCTGAGATGGAAATTAAAATAGTCGTTTAATGTCACGTAGTGTCAAAAATGTTTGCACCAAAAATTATTAAAATCTGTCAATTCTTTTTCAAGCTACAGTCGATATTGTTCGGGATGCATTTTAACGTATTTCCGTTCATTTCAACTTATATTGCGATAGTTCTGTTTTCCCCAGGTAATGCAAAAACAGACAATAAGTGAGGTAAAATATTAGACGGTCATTCGATGGCCAGGTGTGCCAAAAATATTTGTATCAAAAATTATTAAAATTAGATATCCCTTTTTCAAGTGACAATCGATAATGTTCGGAATGTTTTTTTGGACACGATGTACAATAATTATTCAACAATGCCATTTTTTAAAATTTAAACTTTGTTTTTATAGCAAAAGCATACACCTGTATTGTTATTTATATTTATAATTATATCTTTTTATTTAAAAAAATAAATGTACACTAAACCTAAGATATCAAGAGGTTAATCATCTGCTTATGATAATGCAGCTCAAAAAAAGCAATATGCAAGTTTACCTCGAAATATGTATTATAAGCTGTACTCCTTATCATGACGAAATCACCCCAGTAGTAAGTGTTGTAAAAACTAAAAACACATCAAAAGCGCCGGCAATCATAGCGATACACAGTATGTACGTAAATAATGACATTAACAACATCAATCGTTTCAGAGAGCAGCTGTAAGCACATTCATTCTTGAACACTCAACGGAAAACAATGGAATTACAGGAAGCCCAGATGTTGCTATTTGCTAAGATGGCCGACCGCGTACTAGTTGTCAGTAACTTTTAAGGTCACCCAGGGTCGTTAATTTTTATCTCATCTGAAAGGGCGTATGCCACTTCCTATTAGTGATTAATAGTAACCTTGGCTCTATTTCTCACCGTTTGCGACATATGGCTATTTATAGCTTGAAACGTTCCATTGAAAATTGCAGCCAAACCGCTGCAGATAAAGACATGGTTACTATTGACAGCCTATAAGAAGTCGCCACTGCCCTAACCGATGGTACCATCGCCGACCCTTTACGACTTACCGTTTAGCCACAATACATCCGTGACAAACGACAGACGAACAGACAAACAGACGACAACCGTACCAATAGCTCGACCGTTACTTTAGTACGATCGGTTAAAAAAACGAATAGGCCTACCGCAGCATCATCATTATCAGAAGCAGCACCATCAGCAACAACAGCTTAGTGGGGAGTGTTGATATTCCGCAGTAGAAAAGACCTACGATGTAATAGGCCTAACTGGACTACTAAAACGAAACTAGACATACACTATCAGGATATGTACCGTCTCTACCGGTAACACTAACCCACTGATCCCCAAACCTAAACAGCTAAACTTTTATGACTTTTTCACGCCCATAACGTCTTTGATAGGTAACCGTAAGGGTGCAGGGGTGTACGTGCACCCTTAGGCCTAAGCTTAAGAAATATGCACATTTGTACAGTGAAACTAACGCCTTCAGAGCATTTTTATAACCAAAAAAACGTTTGTGGCGGGGGCTTTGCCTACAGACAAATTCAAATTCGCTACAAATTCGCTGCTGCCCTCTCTCCAAGAATCCTACCCTTTGGACTTCAAACCGCACCTTCTAACTCCGAAGTACTGACTACCCTAGTGTCCACGCTTTAAATTCAGCGGGTCTTCTGGCTGACACTGTGCGCCACTCAAGTTCACTTACTTACTTACTTACTATATACGAAGATGCTCTACAACTGGCAGAAGTTTTGTGACAGTGACGTCAACGTAAGCAATATAGGCATACCGCACAGTAAAACAGATATCGTGAACAAACGACATGTGCAGAACACAGTGTCATGCACGGACGGCATGGACTTTCGATGCTGAAACGCAATGTTTTTAAAGCCTAGGCGGAGGCATAAAAATAAACAGGCCCTAGGCTAATACTTACAATCGGTCGTAAGAGGTAATGCGAGGATCTCCACGGGAGTAGCAGCATTTCGACGGCGAACTATCCACTATCAGCACCTATAAGCATTAACAACATTGCATAATGCCGACAGTTAGGCCCACAAAATGCACATAACATTTAATATCCAGTTTTTTTCATAAACAGGTATTACGTGACTAGAGTCTGTAGTTTTCCGCCGGAAATTTTGCCAAATTCTTCGGGCCAGTTGTAAGCAATTTATACTGGCTGGTACTTTAACTAAACCTTAATATGTGCGGTCGTACAATAATAAATGACCTACCGAGTACTTCGTCCTCACCACAGTGTCCGCAGTGTTATAACCGCCCACAATCTCACTCCAGTCAAGTGTGACGGTGGAAACGCGTTTCCAGTCTATTTCACCCGCACACTTCCCAGGCAGAACGCGCCGTCAAAATAAGTGCTTTTCAGCACAGTCTGGAGTTTATCACGCCTCGTTGCACTCATTAATTTCATGATTTATACCCCGTTTACACGATAAAGCAAACATAAAGCAAAGATGAAGCAAGCGTATTCAAAATACACGCGCATGGCGTGTGTTCTAAGTTTGCTTCGTGTTTGCTTCATCGTGTAAACAGGGTATTACTTTTATCTATACTATCTCCCACTGCAGTTTCCGCGGAGTGTTAAAACTGCACATAATCTCATTCTACTCAAGTGTGATGTATGGGCGGCGCTAAGAATCTGAAGCTAAGGAAAAGAAAAAGGGCAAAAGCTAGGGCACAGGGGGGCAATATTTTTGTGTGGGCAAAATGTCGACATAATTCACTTGTTGTGCACTTCAAAAACGTAGCGGGGTTCAGGGGCAAAGATCCTAGTCGAAGGGGGAGAATCAGGAAGGCTTCGCCCCCCCAGAAGCTGAAACACTTTTTACGCGCAAAAGCAGCTACTGCTTTCAGCGCGTCTTAACCATCGCAATTCTGTCTGTCCGTCCGTCTGTCCGTCTGTCACACTGGTGGATCAGTCAAAAGCGGTGCAAGCTAGAATCACCAAATCTTCACCGTCGGCTGCCTGGAAGACTCGAGTTTCAGGAACCGTAAAGCTTTTCCATAAATTCGAAGGGGGTCACCCCGAACGAGGGCGCTAAATGAGAGGGAGTGGGCAAAATTTGCGATTTTTGGCCAATAAGTTGCTGTATCTCAGTAACTGTGCGAGATAGAGCCTAGGTTACTATTGATCACTAATAGGAAGTCGTACACTGGCTTTCGATTGGCGCCGAATTCAATAACCTTGAATGACCTTGGATGACCTTGAACGCCAAAATAGGGAGTGTTATGGATTTTTTTGGCGATTTCGGGCTGAGACACAAGTCTATATCATTCACAAGGTGGCGCCATGGAACTATCGTTATGCGATCCAGATAGGGAATTTGGTATTTGTAGGCCTATATTAACTCAGCGTAAACACCCCCAATTTCAGCTAAACTACTGAACCGCAACTGCTATAGGCTTTTGCGCGTCTCGTGAGCATTAGCTTAAATTTCTTGTAGCTTTTGGACATGCAACGGTCGCAGCAAATTTGCCTGCTTTTTGATTTAAAACAAACAAACAAACAAATCACAGATATTTCTGTGGTCTTGCAGAAATGAGGTTTAATCAGTCACACCTTGGCATGTGTAGGCCTATAGTTCCAATTTCCAAAGCGGGGCAAGGCAGCTATACCGCGCCGTAGGCTTAAGCCTCAGGCCTATAGTTACTAGAAGACACTTTATCACTATCAAAATTTCTCCTGGGGGTAACTGAAGGGGGCAAAGGCAAGGGCACGGGGGCAGCTGGCGCCGCCTATTGTGTGACGACCGAAACGTGGCTCAGATTTCTGTACACCAGCCGTTCTGAGGCAGAACTCGCCGTCGATCACGGACATAAAATAAGTACGTTTAAATATGGTCTACAGCGTATTTTGCAAGTGTAACGAAACATAACACACCTTAGACCGTGACGAATGCACTTATTTCATGACCGTGATCGACGGCGTGTTATTCCTGGGACATGTGCAGGTGATGAACAGACGCGAGACGCGTTTCAACCGTCTCGCTTGATCATGGGCAGATACAACACTGCAGACTTTGTGGTGAAAGACAAGAGGATAAAGTAGGTCACGGTGTTGTGTGGTGCGCGAAAGCGTGAGTCGCACGTCGTTAGTTTTCTTTTATTGCGTATTCTAACAAAAATGTCCAGTAGGTCTAGGCCTACATAATATCTTATGTTTGTGTACTTTAAATATGTCGTTCGTATTACACATTTATGTTTTATCGTGCCTGCGATGTTTCAATGTATTCTGTACTTAATCCGAACATTTGGCTGCAATAAAAAATAAACACGCGTTGCACATATGAAATAGGATGATGACAATGTCAGACCGGGGTATGAGAAGGCGTGTAGTTGTCCCAGCACGTTCCGGGATGCTGTGGCTGCGACACGGCCCACACGATCCTAGCGACTCGTGAGAAGCTGCCGGGAGTTTTGATCGCCTCTACCGTGATCGTCTGATTAGCCATGACCGGGTCGGTGGCCGAGAACGTGACGCTGCACTTGGACAGCTTCAGTCCGACGTAGCTGACGATGTGAAAAGTCACACTGCACGGCGGGCAGGTGATTGGAATTGTGGGAGTGAGGGTCAGCGTTGCCGGAGGAGCTGACTCGCCGATGCGTATCATACCGTCCTCCATGTTGTCCTACATTCACCAAATTTACACGATATCTTAGAATGAAGAGAAAAAACACAAAAGCCAGAACATAAGTCTCGATCCTGACGAAAACCTTACTCGGATATAAGCACTACCAAATCTGCATAGTACAAAATTGGTAACAAACGTTTTGACACGGAAAATGGTTCGGATAACCTACCGAAAACGAAAGCACCATAAAAAATTTTGGCAAGTGATGACAGCCGAAAAGCATTTCAATTGTTTGTGACAATTTTAGTCTAAAGTTTTTGCCATGACAGGGTTTTTGCTTGGGAGAGCTTCTGTTCGGGGTGATTTTTCATGGGAGTATGTCAGTCAAGCACTGACGGCTAACAAATATGTTATTTTTTTATATCTCTTATATTATTTGTTAACCAAACAATATTGCTGTGTTACGCGACAGTCAAATTTAGACAGAAATGTTGAGAAAATAATTATTACCGCGGAGACGGTGATGCCAATAAAGTAGTCGGTGATACTCTCAATGAAGCTGCTCTTGACGTTAGGCAGCTGTGTCCAGTACGAGCGCACTGCGCACGATAACTGCACCAGCCAGCAATAAGATACACGAATACAGGCCCACGATATTATGCCGCATTCAATTACCATTTAACAAAAGTACACCTACTAATTATTATCTGTCCCATTGCTATAGCATAGCATGAGACAGATTATAAAATCACTTGCGTCTGTCTGTCATTCCGTCAGTCTGTCAGTCTGTCAGGCTGTCTGTAAACACTCATACGGCCGCAATTCTGACTCGATTTTGATGAAATTTTGCACAGTGATTTGAGGCCCAAAAAGTAAGATCGAGTTTGTTTGGGATAAAAATCTGATAACTACTACCCCTATTTTACCCCAATTTAAAAAAATGCATTACGGCATATGGGTACTTAAAGGAAAGTAACTAAGTAAGTAAGTAGTCTGCATTTGTAACGCGCCATATGTCAAAACAGAAGTTCGAATCGTAGGCGCGGTATAACTCGGTCCCCTTAAAAGATAATTGCGCGCTGTGTTTACCTACCCCCCTATTTTCGAAATGGTGCAATCTAACGGTGTTATTTAAATTTACCCCCTATCAACCCCTGTTGCCATAACAACCATTCAAAAGTTGCAAAATTTTGCATTACAGCCAATGGGGATTTCAAAGCGGTATAACTCGGTCCCCGTAAAAGATAGTTGCGCGCTGTTTGCACTTGGCCCCCCATTTTCGGGCCCGGGCTATCTGACGATGTCATTAAAATTTTTTCCCTGCCGACCCCTGTTGCCATGGCAACGAATTTTGGAACAAAATTGACTACAACTCGGCCCCCGTGAAAAATAATTGCGCGCTGTTTTCACCTACACCCCTATTTTCAGGCCAGGGCTATCCGATGGTGTCATTAAAATTTTTCCCCTGCCGACCTCTGTTGCCATGGCAACAAATTTTGGAACAAAATTGACTACAACTCGGCCCGTGAAAGATAATTGCTCTTTGTTTTACCTACCCCCTATTTTCGGGCCCGGACTATGCAATGGTGTCATGTAAAGTTTTCCCCTGAAGACCTCTGTTGTCATGGCAACCAACCGTTTTTATTCATAGACAAAACTGGCTGCAGGCTCACAAGACTCTCAAACGCTGAAACGCAGCTGCTTAGCTATATAGCGTGGCAATGGGACAGATACCTCGTTCCACAGAACGTATTTCTAGTTCACAATAATACGTCTTATAAACGGGCAAAAAGATTTGTACATTACTGAAAAAGAATTTTAAAATGTTGAAGGCGACAGCTGAATGTTGTATGCCGATATTAAGTTATCCAGCCACGAAACAGGTATTCCGGCATCTATTAATACCTGAAATTCTTTCCGTCTTATCCCTGTCAAATACTCAAACTCGTTTTCTTAAAATCGATTAGCTGTGAAAAAGTGTCAAATACCTTATGCGAGGTACCACAGACATACCTAGGCCTCTGTCTGTTTTGTCAGCACGGCCGCTTCACATTCATTTCCTTCACTCTGTAGCTATATTGCCGAGATATATGCCAATGCTCAACAGTTTTTAACTGCTAAAAGTTCTATAGAATAACAAAGAAAAAAGACTAGGACGCTAAAGTACACAGCAATTGTTCTTACTTTGGTACCGAAATGGCCCCGTATGTCGGCGCATCCGAAATAGACGCTTCTGTCCAGGGATGTGGCGGTGGTTTTCAGCGTGGTCTCGTCGACTTCCCCGTCGAATGCCAGTGCGACTTCAAACCTGGCGCCGTCGTCTTCCGTCTGGCGCTTGTAGAGAACGCGGCACTCGAAGTAGAAGTCGGCCCAGTCATCTCTGCCCTCAAAACTACCGTTCATTACGATAGTGGGTCCGAGGAGTTTCGGAGGCGACGACATGCTCGGGTACAGCACTACAGACGTGACGCAAAGTAGCCTACAGTAGAAAGTAGATTTAAACAATAATAACGCTTAATAACAGGAAAGGACAATTTCTAACGCGTCGCAACATGGCAAATCATTACAAAGGCGCGCAAGCCGTTGAAAAACCCTCTAGTACGCTACTGTGCAGTTGCTAAACGACTGCCAGTGCCTCAGCTTATTTCAACGTGACAAAATAATGAGAAAACGTGCTGGTAGCACTGCCGCGCGTAATCTTTTAAACTGAAAATAAACAAAAACCGGTAACTCCTGCTCCGAAGAAAGTTGACACAAGTTTATCGTTTTCTACGCCTTTTTGTTTTTGATTTTGAAGTCTTTTATGCGATAAAGAGACAGACTTACAGACAGCCTGAAGCCCTGAATCAGTTACAATGTTTAGGCCTAACTGTCTTAAATTCGTAACTGTATATTATGATTAGATTTACATGACGATGATTTGTCTTTATTGACGACATTGACAGAGGCAGACTTACCGCTGCTAAATAATTATAATGTTTAATAACAGTCTACGAGACTAAAAGTAGCTATAAAACTATAAAGCTAAGAACAGTCAGTAAGCGCTGAAATGTATTTACTGGTGGTACAGTTGTTTTCGGTGACGTCCTCGATGCTTTGGAGCGTTTTCAAATGATCCGTGTAGCTGATGAAAGTTTTGCCGGCTGCCGGACCGCAAGATGTCGAAAGGGCGTTGTTTATGTCTATCAACAGCTGAAGACGTTCGCTGCAACACAAACGCAAAACCGATTTTTTTCGGGTTCAAGGTCGTTCAAGGTCACCGACGTTGGCACCTGCGGAAAGCTCGTCAGCAGTGTTTGTTATGATAAGCAGAAAGTTTGTGCCTAGTGATTCTAGTTTGCACCGTTTTGATAGGGCTTGAGAGTGTATCGGACGGACGGACGCACAAACGGACGCCTCTATGATAGCTAGGCGCGCTTAACATAGCTGTCGCGAGTAAAAACTGACAAGTGAGATACAGACTATCACGCAACAATAACATCCACACCATACCTGAAGTCTTTTTTTGTAATTCTGGCGCCGTTCCTAACGACATATGACATAAGATGCTTGCACATATTTGTGAATGAGGATAAATGAGATAGGATTAAAATAAAAATGGCCAAATAAAGTTTCTTAAAACTACAAAAAAAGTAAAACTGAAACCGTGGAAAAAGCGGGGTATTATTTAATAAAAAAAACACACCTAAGTTAAACACTAAAAATTTGTCACACAAAATTAAGCAATCAGTACATGCAACAAAGTAATTTTTTATAGAACAAGATAATGTTCATACGAACACGGAGTCTGTCCAATGCATTTCGATAGTTTACAACTTTACAGTAAGCTTATATGTCCGTATAAATATAATCAGTGAGCTGTTTAGGCTGGCAAAAAAGTCGAAAAGTTTAATTTTAAATTGTACAGCAGCAAAGTTCCTGTCATCCTTCGCTACTATTATAACTAAACAGTAAATATTGTCAGTCACGAGACCATTCTATTCGTCACCAGCGATTCACTATATATGGTCCATCGTCATCATGCGTCTATCTTGCACCGTTATAAAGATATGGCGCTTCAAAAATAATGAAATCACGACTTTGATTTTTTGGGGTCACGTGACGTCATCGGTCACGTGACTATTCGACTCGCGGTGGTCGACTTCCTACGGGTAGTCCATTGTGACCATGCGTCCATCTGGCACCTTGTGGAGAT
>Ga0209367_1012535_pt1 | contig 11058 bp, 6 predicted proteins | sample WorMetLIZISLAND2_FD_187412 | JGI IMG/M metagenome (GOLD analysis project Ga0209367, IMG submission 187412) | Marine gutless worms symbiont microbial communities from Max Planck institute for Marine Microbiology, Germany - Olavius geniculatus... ... | reverse complement strand
CAAGTCGTTGTTGGTCCGCCTACCAAAAAAGATCAGGCAAAATGGGATTAGGCGAAATGCTACCCAACCGAAAATGCCGACCTCAAACTCGCTTCTGAAAGGTGTAGTAAATGTTTCTCAGAGCAAGAGTAATTTTGAAGGTCAACAGTCGATGGGGTGCGGGGTAGGTGGCCGCATATGACGTATAGGGCCGACATATCTTTCTTGTTACGTACGACTTTTTCATAGTAGTGACTCTTGGCTGGATGGCCAGTGATGAAGCTGAAGTGAAATTTATACTATCGGTGACCTGGGCTTGGCTGCATGGTAACAGGATGTTATTGTTTGGGCCGGGTCAAGGTTGTGACCTTTGCCGTAATATAAGTCACGTCAGTCTGATTGCGTCCTATACAGCTGGACGGTGCTGTAGTGCCGTATAAGCCGAAACTCGACTGTTTCGATTTGTTGTTGGTTTTCAACGACTTTCTGTTACACAAACCATTTCTACAAAAAATGGAAATAGTGAAGCCTGCTTTATATTATAGTGTGCAGTGTATATATACCAATGATATTCAATAAGCCTCGAGGCCCTAGAATATATAACAAATATATAGCAAAAAGACAATTATTGTAGGAATATTGAATTGTATGTAAACTATAATATTTTACCTATTACCGAACTTCATTGTTTTCAAATACTTTGTTTTGTTCATAAATTTACTTACCATAAAGAATTACTGCCAAAGATTTATCATAATTATTTTACTGAAAATTATAAAATCCATGATTATGACACAAGAAATAAAAGCAATTTGCACTTATCAACCGTTAGTCTTTGTTACGGGTCTAGGGCAATAACTTTTAAAGGTTGTAATTTGTGGAATCAATTGTCAGAAGATATTAAACACGTACAAAATATAACTACATTTAAGAATAAATTGAAGGAATTACTCTACAATGGTATGTCTTTGTGTTGAAGTTATACATTGTTATGTTCTGGCTGGTTTTTGCATTTCGTTATAATCATATTGTTTGAAACTGACTATTGCACTTTTCTTCTTTTTCTTTCTTTTTCTTTTTTTATCTTTGGATATTGTATCACTGATTACTTATAGTTACTATGGGCGCCCAGCGTTGATGAGCGTTTGCTTTTTTGGTAGCCCGCCTACATTGTCTAGTATTGTACGACAATATTATATTTTATGTTTTTGGCAAATAAATACTCTCTCTCTCTCTCTCTCTCTCTCTCTCAGCGATAAGACGCTACGCAGTTTTATAATAAGTCAAGTCAAAAACTTGAGAAAAATCAACAGATAAGCTTACAGTAATATTCGAATAACATTTTGAGAAAAGTCAGATGCATGCAATAAACAATTCGTGTAAGATTTTTAACACACCACGAGCAGTCAGCATGAGTAACTTACAGTTAAGATAAAATAGGATATTTATCATCAAAATGCAGCCATACGATCGACCAGGACCGCGTGCAAAGTGGTTAGCTTAAGTGGAAGCAAGGAGAGTGTATATACGACAGCTGACGCCCTTGATTGATTAATACAGCGACGAGTCGATATGTACAGCGAAATGTAGGCCTATGCTGATCTGTTCGACGTCTCATTCATCGCATGGTATGGCCCTTAATAGGAAACGTATCACAGAGCTACAGAGCGTCGTCTGCTATATGCGATCGCACACTGTTGGCTGCCACCCGACGCTAGTGAACGCGACACGCCTTAACCTCAGCCAGACAGATCGGTACTCGATTTACCTACCCCGGAGGAATGAAAGGCTGAGTTCATCTTGGTGCTGGATATACACGGTCACTCAGCCATTTGATAGTGACTCGACCGGGAGTCGAACCCACGACCTCGCGATCGTAAGCGAGACACCCTGCCGATACAACACTAAGCCACCAAATCACGTCACCCATATCTATCTAACGTGCGCAGAACTCTGATGCTGGGGTAGTCGTCTGCAAGGAACACCAGGTGGCGATCGATCAACACATTCGCTTCGTCTACTGGATGGAACAGAACTTTACACTGACTGCCGACTGAGCACGTTTGAGATTGTTTCTCTGCATCACCCACGGAACTATATCCACCAATGAACCTGCTTACGTGTTCATTGTTGGAGTTATTAGCCCATATGTTCCGTCCCGCAGTTTGCCTTCGTCAGACTTCAACACCATAAACCCCTATGTTATTTTCGTTGCCACCTCGCAAATTCGCAACATTTTTACAACCTAGCTTCTAAACTATCGTAGCCCTCGCCCTGCCTTTTGCGTCTCAGATTCAGTGGGGTTTCCCGTTGACATTGTGCATCATACTTATTTGCATACCCGTAAGTAGTAGATAACAGTCTACGAAGCTACCAATGACAGAATAAATGCTTAGTGCGGCTGATTGGGGCGCAAGGATAGCCTAGTGTGCCTGCTTGCTGCAAACCGCGGGTCCAATTGTTCACTGGTGTGGGCAATCGCGGACGGCCGCATATAGTGCGCCACAGCAGGCCTATCATTAGCTCCTGTCAATCAGCTGATATGCCACTTCCGAGATTTGAAAGCACTTCTGGTCACGAGAATGACTCAGGAAGGCTAAGCAGCGCTGTATCAAGTATACCGGACTCCAGGTTTTTGCATGCAACTCACGCCGCGAGTATTGACTTACACGTGCGTGCGTTATAGTATCACACAGCTCACACGCATGCGCATTAAACCAAGTTTCCACTGTACGCGATGAACGCAGCGGACGCAACGGCAGCCAAAACGCAAGAACAGAAGCAGTATACGTGTCTATTCTGGCGTTGCACTCGTTCTTTGCGGACGTTGCGTTGCGCTGGATGGAAACTGAGCTTTATACTTTCCATGCCTCTGCGACGTGGGTAAAATAAGTAGGAAAGCGGGCAGGAAGTTGCAATTTTCAGACGGACATCGCAAATTTCCGACATAGGAGCTTATGGGTGCTCAAGTCAAAATGTCAATTTAGCACCTACATTTCTTCTTAATCGTTTTTTTCGGCGCCAAATTGACAATTTTCCCACAACATAAAATTAAAATGGGGAGGGGCATTTTTCCGCTGTGGGGGTCATCCCCTCTGCTACATTACTGGTGCCATGCTGTGACAGACAGAGTTCTACTGTGCAAGTGCTTCCGACAACCGACAGCACTTAGGCCTATAGACCCGCCTAGAGCACTGACTCGCATGGCTAACTGCGACTGACTGACTAATTAACTGACTAATTATCTCGAACTTGCTATCGCTTGACATTCCGTACCGAGTACTACGCACGCATATAGGCCTATACGTGTATAGGGCCTATACGTAGTGAGTCTACAGCGAACTGCAACAAAGAACCCGTTTCAAGGACTGTCTGAAGACAAATTTCAAAAAGTACGATATTGAGCCCAGTGACCTGGACGACCTACCGTAGTGGCAGACAGGTCTGGTCCAGTGTTTAAATTGTGAAAAATTAGCTGGGGGTTGAACTTTTCGACGGTCGAAGACAGACCAAAATTGTGATGTAAATCGTATGTATATAGCGTATAGCTGACCCCCTGTACGTAATTTGACAATGTGTTAAGGGGATTAAGCAAACAGTTGGGGGGTTAACCCCCAGCCCCCCGGCAATTTAAACACTGGTCTGGTCGGCGTTCACTCTGCAAAGATTTAATACATCCTTCTTATTTATGTCATTAGAAATAGAACCCCTAAAATCCGGTAAGGGGTTTTAGGGAAGCGCTGTAAGCTCTTCCAGTGGGGTCTGGGTAGAGCCCCAGCCGAAATCGAAGATGGTGCATTGTAGCTTTAAAATATGAGATCTGTTGGCAACAATTATAATTATTTTCCTGAGAATCAACTAACCAAATTGGCACATTCAGTGCAGTTTTTCTGGGAATTAGGGGGCTGGCCCCCTGGCCTATTTTTGGCTACGTCACTGTCAACCAGTAGTTAAATTCTGCAGTTTTCGTTCTTCTGAATGACTACAAAATTTAATCGTAGTTCATCAATCAATGTCGATTAACTTTTGGAGATTAAATCGCGAAAAATTGACTACAAAATTCTAATCGGTTGCAGCCTTAAAGTGAAGCAATCGTAAAACCGTGCCTGGTAATTTCCTCGACGAGCTGGCTGGCGGGGTCGGTAGCGTAGAAGCGAACGCGTAGTCTGAACACGTGCTGCAAGCTGCTGCTGCTGCTGTTGTTTATACCTGCATCCAGTCAAGCATCAACGATAGTCCAGGTACGCACGCTTATTCAATGCTACCGGTACCGTAAGTAGGCCTACAGACAATAGGGCACGGACAACCCCTCTCCCTTTGCGACAAAACATCCTGTGACAAGTACATTACTGCTCAGTAATTTCTTGAAAACGAATTGCTTTAGAACTGTATTTCGTCCGCTTCTATTGCAGAATTTTATAACATGGAAAATCTATGTGAGCTAAGTCAAAGCGTTGAGTTGAACTGGAAAGATTTTTGTCGCAGGAGGATATTGTTGTGCGAGGAAAGATAAGCTTTGTCGCACGCTCGGCACGTATACGTAGTGTTCGTTTCAATCAATCAACGTCGATATGACACAATAATTCATGAACAGTTGTAACTCTATATCATCTGCCTTGCACAGCCAGAAAAAAATACAGAAAAAATCCGAATCTGAATCCAAAAAAATCCGACCCCGCTCTTGTACTTTGGCCTTTACTTTTTCTCCAAATATGATCTAAGATTGGACAAAAGTCACGGAAACTCGACCGAGTGGACATACCGTGATTGCGACCGTTCTGAAGCTGTTTCTTTATCGATTTCTCGGCGTCCAGCCATTGCTGCAACATCGCACACAACTTCTAGTTGTGTTATCTCGCCCATAGTTTACAGCACCAATCCTGGCTCGTGCGAATCCAAAGTTTTGTTCAGCACGCATACGATGCAAATTACTAGCACTGATATATTAATATTTAATTCTATTTTTTTCGTGGTCAAATTGCAGTAAAATGTTTACGAATTGTTAGTAAGCTTACATCACAATAACAACGTGTTTTGTTGCATGTTGTTACAGTTTCTAAAAAAAATTTCGTTGATGTGAATAGGCCTACAAACGTTTTAATGTGGCCGACTACAAACAGTTAAGTGCTGGTGAAAAGTTTAAAACAGCAGCGTTTATAGAACGGCTTGCGTTCGTCCCGCTTTGAAATGAAAGCGAATCAAAAAAATTACAACGAAAAGAAAAAATGAATGGAGTAGGCCTTTGGGATATGCCTCAAGTACTTTTGTTTCTTATCTTGGGTTTTTTGGCGCTATACAAATTTGATTTTAACTTTAACATTTATCCTTGGACCTGGCCTACGATTAGAATGTACTTCTAAAATGTACAGCCGTCTTCAGCATTTCTATGATTAGGCCTAATACGTGGCTGAGTAACTGAGTTAAAAGGACAGACGTTGACGTCGTAGTTGTCGGTGAACTGCAGGCCGAAATACTTGACTTCAAGCAGGTCGACGTGATTGTAAACTTTCTGAAGTAACATCTGACCCTTGGCATGTTTCTGCACATACATACACAAGCAGACAGACCGAGAGACATGCAGTGAACGCATATGACAGACCTTACAGTCGGCCAGAAATGTTATCGCTATACTAAGTAACGGACTGGGCAAGTGATTTTTAAGCGGCGGATATGTATGCGACTGTATAATGAGAGGACTTACAATTATACGGAGTGACTAGTATGTTCGTGAGTGTATGAGTGACGAAGTTGCGGTGTCAGCGAAACCACGGCTATAATGCTGAACGTGTTTCGACGTGTTATACTCGTAATGTATACATTACTGACTATTTGATTGGTGATGAGTGTGCGGCTAATCAGTGAGTCGGCTGAAAGCTAAAACAAAGCAGCCATACACGAAATGCGCACACTCGACTTTATGACTAGGCTATAGTCTAGTCACTATCACTCGATCTGTCACATCCACCAGTGTCATCAAAAGTAAAGGTAAACGGCAAAGGTTCTTAGATGAGTCAGACTTGTGACCAGAAGCGCTTTACAATCTCGGAAGTGGCAGCTAACTAGCATGAGCTAATGATACCGCATTCCAGCGCAGTATGCGGCCATCCATTGCCCGCGGTCTGCAGCCTATCCTCAAAGGTGTGCAAGTTATTGCGCTAACTGCTTGCCGGGAAATTAATTGATGCATGTGTGTAGGCAGATGTCTGCTGCATGCGCTGCCTATGGTGTTACTCGCATGCAGAATGACAGCAACCAGACAGGTTACATCTTGAAAACTGCAGCGCGAAGAGGCAGTGCAGGCTATGCAATCACATGCCCATCTAATTGCATCAAAATGCAAAAGCCTCGTAGGTATAAAGCGCTGTCGGTGCCGGTACATGTAAGTGGACACAATGCAGCTGTCCGCTGGAGGCGTGCGTGCAAGTAGGTGACTAGCTGTCTTAGTTGCGCCACCAGTAGCGTCATGACCGAGATAAGAGGGAGCAAGGGAACATTTTTTGGCAGTGGGGAAATAGTCTTTCCCATGGCCCAAACTTTATTTTGGTCTGTCAGAAAATTGTCTTACTGCTAAAAATTTTAATTTTGTTTTTAAAATTACCAAAGATTTATAGATTTTTTTAATATTTTACAGATTTATAGCCCCAATTTCATTTTTGGATGAAAATTTTTTCAATAGAAAACTTTTCGTCAATTTTTCGACAGCCCAAAATCTAGAGGGAAATGCTACGACGCCACTGCATAAACCTTAATACAAGAAGGAACTCGAAACTCTCACTGTAACGACAGCAAAGAGAAATATAATAACTATATATAAGGATCTTTTCCCTGAGCAAGAAAAGTCTGTAATTTGTAACACTACACTGACCGGTAGGTCGACGCATAGGTCAGTGCCGTCAAGTAGCGCGATGCGACAGCTCAGACGCTGTTCACTGCTGGACGCAGACGTCGACACACAAGTCGCTAGTCCACCGTCTCCATCATCAGTCGGTGGCGCCCCCCTCCGAGCTCCACGACGAGTCCAGCGAGCGCTGATGAAGCGTATCAGTCTTGACATCTCCTTACATCAACACTCAGTGCTGCTGCTGCTGCGAGAGAGAGATACAATTTATCCCGGCTGCAGGTACTTCTTATTCCGACTGTTAAACCACACGCTCGGCTTGCACCGGCATTGTTTGAATCGTAATATTCGGCCGCTGCAGTCGTGCGTCGTAGAGCAAACGATCGACGGTGTACTACTGTAGTCGATGCGACCCGAGCACGGTTTAGCTACGATATACCACACTGTCTGTAAGCTCGTATTGCGTACAAGTTTGCTTACCCACTTCTGCTGTTTCGGATGTTTTCAGCCAGAAGATGCCCAGTAAAGCTGCACTGCATGACTTTTCTAGCACGAGTTTGCTATTCCAGCAGTTGCTATTTCGACCGCCACTACTCCGACAAAGGGTACGTTACAGAACGCCTGCAGTTGTGTGAATAATGTAACGGTTTGAGTCCGCCGTAGCCAAAGATGCAACATATCCCTATTTCTGACTCCACAACTAACTAAAACCTTAACGATATACGTCGGTATAGGCAGTGTCGGAATAGCTAGGAACTGTCTCCCGACAATCTCGATCTCGTAGTCCTAATGCACTGTAGCGTCTTGTCGATCGACAGTAGTCTAACTTGTAGGCCTAAAAGTTTCAGAGCTAATTGCTGAAGATTTTCCGTCGCCTCAGTGGACCTATGTATCAGGGTCTCGTCTTTGCGCGTACAACAGCAGTGATCGAGTGCCTACACGCTTTTCTGCGGCGCTGCTATAGCAGCAACTGAGTGAGCACACAGTCGCTGTATCCCGTCATGTTACCTGCCAGGTGCGCGCCCGTCTAGCAGCCAATCAGCGGCCGCCGCTACCGACGACGACATCAAGTGTCCAGCTGCTTATTTCCATAGTCGAACGCGTAGATTGAAGTAAAGCGGTCAACTAGATGCAAGCACGACTTCCGTACACGAGTAGCCGTGCAGGGCCTGGCTGTTATAGACCGATTGATTAGTCAACGAAACGTGATCTTGCTGATGGCGAGAAGTCGGTGCAGTATAGGCTTAGTGATAACGAATTATTAATTCACAAGGCGTCATTTAAGGGGGATGGAGGGAGCTACAGACCCCAAGAATTTATGATTTTAATCTTTTCCCTGTAAATCGTACCTTTGAAACTGTGTTATACTGCTGCATGAACAATACAGCCGACGTTACGTAGACTCAGACACCCTTAAAAATTACTGAGACCCCCTAATGATGTACTAAAATAACTCCACTGTTAATGTACCTTAATTCAGCTGCGCGAATTTTGCTATCTTCACGACGATACATTTTTACGCGCGAAAACAGCTACTGCTTTCAGCGCGTCTTAGCCATCGCAATTCTGTCCGTCTGTCCGTCTGTCCGTCCGTCCGTCACACGGGTGGATCAGTCAAAAATGGTGCAAGCTAAGATCATCAAGTCTTCACTGTCGGCTGCCGGGAAGACTCTAATTTCATGAACGGTAAAGCTTTTAGATAAATTCGAAGGGGGTCACCCCGAAAGATGGCGCTAAATGAGAGGAGGGTGGGTAAAATTTGCGATTTTGGCCAATAAGTCGCTGTATCTCAGTAACGGTGCGAGATAGGACTTAGGTTACTATTAATCACTAATAGAAAGTCGTACACTGGCTCTCGATTGGCGCCGAATTCAATGACCTTGAATGACACTGAACGCCAAAATAGGGGGTTTTATGAATTTTTTGGCGATTTTGGGCTGCGAGACACATTTCAAGAGCGAATTGCGCCGAAACCAATTGAGATAGTCATAGATAAGCTGCGTATAAAATTTTCAGCATTAAACGTAGATTTTGACGGTCCTAGTCTCGATTTTTTAGGTTCAAGGAAACTTGCGCACAAGGGCATCAAAGAGCGGTACCCCCATAAAGGTCGTTATTTTACTGTTGTTGTCCAGTAACTGCTATAGGCTTTCGCGCGTCTCGTGCACATTAGCTCAAATTTATTGTGGTTATTATAGTTGTTAAACACAAGAAATTTGAGCTAATACTCACGAGACGCGCGAGAGCCTATAGCAGTTCCGGTTCAGTAGTTTAGCTGAAAATTGGGGTGTTTACGCTAAATTAATGTACAAATACCAAATTATCTATCTGGATCGTATAACGATAATTTCGTGGCGCCATTTTGTGAATGATATAGACTTGTGTCGCAGCTTGAAATTGCGAAAAATCCATAAAACCCCCTATTTTGACGTTCAACGTCATTCATGATCATTGACTTCGGCGCCAATCAAGAGCCAGTGTAAGACTTTCTATTAGTGATTAATAGTAACCTAGGCCCTATCTCGCACCGTTACTGAGATACAGCGACTTATTGGCCAAAAATCGCAAATTTGCCCACCCTCTCTCATTTAGCGCCCTCGTTCGGGATGACCCCCTTCGAATTTATGGAAAAGCTTTACGGTTCCTGAAACTAGAGTCTTCCAGGCAGCCGACGGTGAAGACTTGGTGATTCTAGCTTGCACCGCTTTTGACTGATCCACCCGTATGACAGACAGACGAACGAACGGACGGTCGGACAGAATTGCGACTAAGCCGCGCTGAAAGCAGTAGCTGCTTTCGCGCGAAATATTCAAATGGTTTGTGGCTACATATTTAGGACACCGGTATACCCGATTTGGAAAGCTAAGTTATTTGCTCGTCTATTGTTTAAAACTGCAGAATTAACAATTCATTATACGATCCATCGTTAAAAAATTTGGCCAATAAAAATTCTATGGGTTAAAATTTTCACTAGGTTTAAAGTCACGTCAACAAAGTAAAATGACATAATGAGAAGCATCTAAAGTTATCTCAATCATCTGTTTAAGTCAAATTCTAGTTTGTTATAAAAAGGTGCAAAAGTACTCAGCAATTGTCTCAGTGCGAAAAATTGCTAAATGAAAAAAGTGTATTTTTTGGCAATTGCAACTGTTAGCTTTTGATCGAAATTAACGATCAATTAAAGTTAATTATTAACTATTAAAACATTATTAAAACGCAATGGCTCAACTATTGTCATTGCAGCACTAATCCGCTAGCTCTCTTGTGCAAAACTAATCTGTCAACGAACCAGCTTCCTGTGCTGTCGGTCGCCAGCGTGACTTTCATTGCATGCTGTCAATATGTCTGTCTCCACTGACGCACCAGGATTTGCGGACAAAGAGACACTAATGGATGAAGTGCAAAGAGTATCCCGTCCCCACTGGAAAATGGGGCTGAGGAGGGTGCACGAAAATGTTTTAGATTCTTGTGTGAAAATGATGTGTTTAGGTGCATTTTGGCGCTGTCTTGAAGAAGACCAGCTTAGCCCTAGGGACCTAGTTGATTGTCATTCTTGGAATCATAGGGGACACGTAACTCCAGTGCCCCCTTACGTATGGCTACGCGCATAATGTCCGTCTCGCATGCACAAAAGCACATAAGTGTTTCTCCAACTTGCGGCCTATGTCTAAGTTAATGTAGGTTAGGCCGGTCATTTGGAAACGGTCTCTTACGTTGGCTATGTGCAGAGTGCGGGTATATAGAAATATAGTAGGCTATAGGGTTTACTGCCTTTACATGATGTACATGCGAGTGTAATAGCAACGGCTCCGTTCATGCAAGAACTTAATCACGAGACATACACTATGTCCTCGTTATTCATGAACGTATGCTACACAGGCGCACAATACAAAAAGAACAAGAAATTTGAGCAAAGCTCACGAGACGCGCGAAAGCCTATAGCAGTTCCTGTTCGCAGGTAATCTTAGTCTATCTCCATCCATTTCGTCGTAATTCACTTTTTTTGCAGCCAAAAATGGCCAAAAAATCACGCTAAATCAATATTTTTAAGGTTCAAGGTCATTCAAGGTTATCGATGTTGACATTCGTAAAAAGCTCCTCATCAGTGCTTGTTATGATAAGCAGCATGGTTGTGCCTATCTGCAACCATTTACACGCTAGACAAGCACAGGGCATAAATAACCACTTTTTACAGGGGTACCTCTCGTTGACACCCACGTGCGCAGGCCTGCTTGGGGACT
>Ga0209367_1012533_pt1 | contig 11059 bp, 4 predicted proteins | sample WorMetLIZISLAND2_FD_187412 | JGI IMG/M metagenome (GOLD analysis project Ga0209367, IMG submission 187412) | Marine gutless worms symbiont microbial communities from Max Planck institute for Marine Microbiology, Germany - Olavius geniculatus... ... | reverse complement strand
TATGGCATGCTATTGCGTGCGGTCTGCTGTCTACAATCGCCGTCGGTCGTCCCCGAGGCACGCCAAACAACTCAGCCGTAATTGACAGGAAAATTAGCAGCAGCCAATCGATCGACTGTTGGCGCCGCCTGGCGGAGAGAAAAGGAACGAGGGGAGCATCATGGAGCAGGAACGGAGGATGATAAAACTGACGACGACTTGCACAGTAACAGTCGATCTTCAGTATATCAGAACGCATCTTAGCACGTGTCCGATCGCATCGCATACACAACGATAAAGTAGGCTCAATGGATAGCCTAAGGTGAAGTTTCGCTGAGATTTTAATGCGAAACTAAAGTCTTACACTAAAGTCCTAGACCACGTTTGCTATATATAATAGGCAAAACTCGGTCTCGACTTTGGTCCCACATGTAAACAGAACTTTGGTTTTAGAATTATGTCTCAGCGAAAGTTGACCTCAGCCAATTTCTCCAAAAAATTTATCTTCCGGAGATTTTGCAATAACAAGCGCAAACTTGAACCAAGTTAAAGGCAAAATATTTGCACAGAGAAAACCACATTAATTTTGAAATTTTTTATATAGCACTGTTAAATTTAAAGAATTTTCGAACAAAGTTATTATAATGTCAGTCGTAACTTAGCAAATGATTCAGTCAAAATGTTTAAAGTGTTCCCTTTTGTATAGGCCTAATACATTACGCAGTCGATCGCGTACCACTGACTCTAGTGATTCAATGCTTTGTCGATAATGTTTAGACTCCAAAAGATTTCGTTTTCGAAGAAAAACTGACGAAATGACGTAAACTGGCCTTCGTGTCAAAAATATTGATTTTTGACGAAATTTGACGAAATTTACTAAACTTTCATTTTTTGACAAAACAAAAATCGACATTTTTGGTGGCAAAATCATTTGGAACCTATTTATAGCAACAAGCACTAAATTTCAGATGGCGAAAATTGGTGAAATTTAAGATTGTGGCTAAATTTTTGACAAAGTTTGCATTTTTGACAAAAAGAAAGGTGGAAGTCAAACGACTTGAAACTGTTTTGGCGAGACTTAATAGAAAAAGTTAACAACAAATAGGCCTACAGTTATGCAATGCTAAAAAACATTTTTGCTGGCAAAAAACGGCAAAATTCGGTATTTTGGGCAAAATTTTTGACAAAATTGGTACTTGATGACGAACATTTTTGGCGACAAAATCCTTTAAAGCCTAATAACGTTCTGTTCAAAGCAACGTCAGTCTTCAACCAGTCGTTCTTTCAGATGATCTTTGACGTTCTCGTCAGTCGGTAGTGCGATGTCGACCACTGCAAGTCCAGTCGTATCAATCTTGTGTAGCATGAGTTTCACAGAAGCAATAGATCATTCAGTTTTCTCGGAAGCTTCGCCATTGCACGATCCGTCAGCACCCTATCTATTTTCAACTTACAGCATTTTGATCTAACCTCCATTTTCTTTTGACAAGTCCTGTAGGATCAATGCGTGCAAATCTGGGACTGCACTTTAAAAAATTAAAATATTTTAAACTTGACAGATTCTTAATAAATCTTGTGCTGCGACTCAAACAGCCGTCACAGTGCATGTGCAAAATTTTATTATTTCAAAATTTTCAAAAAGCTCAGTTTGTAAGACACACTGCATAGATCTACCTACACAATGCAGTAAAAACATATAGTTTAAGTTAAAATAATTAACTGTGTAAAATAGTTTTTGAAAAACTAAATAGATTTTAAAGAATTAAAAACTTTTAAAAACAAAATAATAAATAATATAACAAAAACAGCGATAAAGCACAGAAAGGAATTGAAATGCAGTAAAACGGCAGATATAGACTAGAATAAAGACGTTTGCTTGTAACAGTTACCTCGCAGAAACATTCAGATTGCACGCCACTGTAGCTGCTGTAGCTATGAGCTTTCGTGTCGTTGGAAACATCTGAAGCATCGATAAAACTCAAGACGTCGTGGATTTATCGTACAACATGCACAAACTGTGCGGTAAATGGACAACAAATCGACGTAAGTGGAGTGTTGATTTCGAAGATCAAAGAGTACCCACAGCCGCGTGTATACATTTGCTGTAAACTAGCATAATGAACAGCGAATGCGTCTATAGGTAAGCTTATAATAATGTCAGCGCAAGCAAAAAACATTATTATTAGTGTGCGTGAGACGTGGACAGCTGGTAATATTTTTCCTTTGTTTAAGTGAAGGGAGTGTATGCATGAGCTATAGACACTGCGTCGCTAAAATATTGAGATAGAAAGGTATTAGTGATTGAAGACACGATATAAAAGCTATAGCCATCTATAGCCGCCTGATGTTTTACATGCATGCTGCACAACCGACAGAAAAACTAAAGGCGCGTACAGAGCGACGTAACTGAACTGAACTGACATGGTATAGTTTTTGACGAACTCACCAATGGACAAGCAGGGAGAGGGGGCAGGGGAGGGGGGTCGGAGACTCAACTTTCGTTGACCCGGTCCGAATTGAAAGGGCAATTTGAAAGGTCAATTTACGGTCTGTTAGCTAACGATTTATAAAATCAGAACAAGAGAAATTTGGGAAAGAAAAATTTTGTACGACAAAACTAACCCGATAAAATGGAATAATTTAGTAGATCTAGAAGAAAAATGACCAAAAAATGAAAAAATGTAGATAAATATCAACCAGGGATCCCTCAGTATTATTGCTTGCCCATTGGTCAGTTCGTCAGAAACTAAGCCATGCCAGTTCAGATCAGTTCAGTTACGTCGCTCTGTACGCGCCTTAAGCCTAGCGGTAGACAGGTTTTCACTGCCGTTTTATTTTACTAGGGTCTTTATAGTGTTCTAACTTTTGATCTCTACCTTCGTCTGTTGTTCGCTAGTAAAGAAATTATTTAACAAATCTACAAACTAATCAATTAGTTGATCATTTCTTGTTTCGCAGACAATAAACAGTTGACGAATTGCTTATTAAAATTATTCAAAACAGTAAAACAACTGAAAACAATAAAAGTGGAAAACTGCAACGAAACTTTATTTCGACGCCTTGTACGCCTACAGCACGAAGAAATCTGCACGTCGATCGTCGGCAAGTAGAATGCAAATGCGTCGGATTAACGTCATTCACTATGTAGGCCTACATACTGCGTGGGTCGGCGTGACAATTGACTAAACTCGATAACAGCTCTCTGGAAATTGGATATCGTAGGGGGTCCGTAGCTTGATCGTCTCCTGATAATCTACGGCTTACACAGTATCCAGCGGCCATATATTTTGACCATTTTTGCTGGTATTGCTCCACAGAATGGTAGGGTGAAAACTAAGCGCCCAGTAAGTTTTTATTAGGCCTATATCTGTATCAAATGTTGATCTATTCCCAAAGTTTTTTGTCAGATTTCGTCCCACGCGAAGCGTGTCGCTACATCAACTTGCAAAATCTAGCCATCTTTAAAGTAACTGACCTGCAAGAAAAAATTTAGTACGATCTATTTGAAAGTTGGCTATGGACTATATATTGCGTTTAAAATGTGAGGGAATCACCGGGTATTTTCACAGATAATGTTTTTCTCAAGTTATCGTTGATGTGACCAAATGGGCCAATAAATTATTTTTTTTGAAAAATCGATAATTAATATTTGATAAAATCTTGCACGAATGTATGGAAATTAAGGGCTTAGTTCTGATGGTATATGCGGCTTAATGCAGATATATCGTCACTTGCTACAGGCCGGGTTATCAAGAGCCACAGCGGGGCCAAGGGGAAACATTCTCGCGGGGCCGTTTTTGGGAGAAAATTTTAAAATCCTTTCTTTTTGAAATGGCGCATTCTGGTGTACTTTATATTTTTGAGCGACGGCGTTCCCCTAAAACGTCGAGGGGCCTGGGGTAACTTACTCCCCCTTCCCCTCTCTCGACGAGCCTGCTTTGCTATTGCTACGTTTGACACAGCGCAGTGGCTTGCAGCGGCGTTGCTGCTGCTGCTGCTGCTGCTATTTGCAATACAAGCCTTCGCATCACTGCATAGGATCTAGGCCGACATCCGACTTGCGTCTTTCGCTGCCTTTTTTTCTGTATAGCAGGTAGGAATCTTTGAATCTATATTTACGCACGTCGTATAAGGTACTTACAACTCCAGTGTCTACTAATACTTTCACCGCTGTTGTAATAGCCGTTTTTTGTTTACTTTTTCAACGTTTTATTACTTTCACCGAGGTGATTATGACACTGTTTGGGTCTTTCGATGCGCATACAACGTAGGTCTCTATAGCGCGTCAATTTAGCAACAAATATTGATGAAATTTCATTGGAGGGGTTATCGCAGCCCAAGAAGACATTAGTTAAATTTTGGTGGCGATCCGGGAATTTTTATGGATTTCAAATCGTCCAAGATTCTTTGCCATTAGACCGTGCTGAAAGTGAGTTACTTAAACCATGGAAGCTCACAGCTGGGGCAGCGCTGATCTCTGTTCACTTAGCCCTCAGCCAGACACCAGTTTACACTGTTAGACCACGGACACGGGGGATAGGCATCGCGCGGTGTGCAGTGTGCTTGATTACGCTTTAGCTTTCGCTGGTAGTCATTTTGCCTAGGCACGGATGGATGGCCAGGCTGAGTTGACCTAGAGTAACTTTCGTAATGGAGCTGAATCGCGACCTGTAATCATCTCAAATATAATGTAATTTTTATTTACTTGTCGCGCGCTGTTTTATAACCTAGCGAAGATAGCGAAGATGAGTGTCAGTACGAGTATGGCATCAGTCTAATAAATAGTGAAAACGGACCCGACGACTGATCTTGCATTCTGGAAAATTTCAAACGTTCTTATGATAGGGTTTCCGAGTCGGCGGATCCAATGTTTCTGGTTGGAATTTTCGGTAATCGGCGGTCATGAGGCGCCAGGAGTAGATTAGTTTAAATTAGAGTAGTTACAAATTAAAATATTTTACTCAAAGTTTCCGAATTTATATAATATTTTGGAGATACCATTAAATTTAAAACTGTAGTTAATCACTGTTAATGTAAGTTTGTACTATCTTTCGAAAATAATATAATTGTGTACATTTTTAATAACTTTGGTGCGTTATTCCAGTATTATGCCGATACTAAATTATTGAATGTAACAATGTCGCACACGTTGCAATTATTATGCGGTCGTTCTAATAGGCAGTACTAGATGTCGTGCCCGTCCGTTTGTTTGTTTTTTTTGCCGTCAGTCTGTCTGTCGCGTACAAGCTCCAAACTTCAAAATAACAACGGTCGAAAAGCCAAAATGTGTACGAGTGTTGCCACGATAGGAGTAAGTAAAGTGCCAGCTTCTAGTTAAAAGAAAAGTTTAGAATAATGCGCAATGCAGTGGGCGATTACGTACAGCTAGACGGACGGCAGCCGCATATCATGTCGGCACTGGGCAGACATAGTTTCCTAGACTATATTGATAACTGCGTTGATGCGTCAGAGAATGGCGGTGAAAGCAGCTTCTCGCCGATTGTTCGTCATTCTACTGGTCCTGGTAGCGGCACTGCTGTCTCCGCTGACCGCCTACAGCAACAGATGCTAGCTTAGCGTGGTCTGTCCGTCTGTCCTTTAGTCCGTTTGTCCGTAATGCCAGTCGTCACGACGGCACTGCTGTCTCCATTGAATGCATACAGCAGCAGACGGCGTTCACATTATGACTCAATCTATCAACAACACTCACGACGAAGCTATGTAAGTCTCTGTCAGTATCATCATCATCATCATCATCATCAAACGTAACAAAATTCTTGTGCTTTCAGTTGCCGTCCGTCCCTGAAAAAAAACTTTCGTCCCTAAAATTTTGACTGGACCCTCAAAAGTATTAGCGCGTTTTTTTTTGTTTTCATGCTGTGGAAATTATACTGAAACAGAACTGTTTGCATCCAGTTTTTTTAAGTCGCAGCATTTTTGTGAATTATTCTTATTTTTCATGCGTACAATGTGCCACTTTGTTTTTTATATGAGTTGTTTTATAATATCATGGAACAATTGTATTACCCTGTTCCTGTTTTGCAGACTGCAACCGAAAGCACGAGAACTTGTAGGCCTCGTTATCATCGTTATTATTATCATCGTAACCATTATCATTATATTACTTTGCTTGTGTTTTTTGTGCGTTTTTTCATATTTTATTCAGGTTTAGTTTGTTTGTTTTGTTATTGTTCTGCGTGAACTATCTTTTTTCGCAAAGTTTAAGGTTGCCAATGAAACACATTTGTATTTAGCGCCATAAAACATAGATAAGATATATACAGAGACGCAGGTTTTTAAGGAAGATCATGCTAGTTAGGCCTATTGTGCAAAAAGACTCACTTCCGGCATGACTTGTTAGCACGCTTCCAGAGGAAGAGATAAACATTATACCCCGTTTACACGATCGAGCAAACATCGAGGTAGCTAGACGAGCTATGATAATTAGCATGTTAATTAGGAGGGCGAGCGGGTTGTAATTGAAAGGCCTATATAACACGTGATCAGCTGTGTGCTAAGCCTAAGCCTACATTTGAGCCAGGAGGCGGGGTTCCGTCAGGCCTGCTTGATGTTTGCTCGATGTTTGCTGGATCGTGTAAACGGTGTATTACTGCACTCGCTCATTTCATATTCGCTCTGCTTGTCCCTCGTACGCGAGGGCGCGTTAAATTTCTCTCGCTCTACCGCGAGAGACATTTTAATCTGTAATCTGTACACGGTTGCTGGATCACTCTCCTACAGACGTTCAGTATCAATATCTCTTATTTTTTTATCGAATATCGTCAATATTCAATATCGTATCATGACCGGTGGCAGTAAATGTCTAACGTAGCCTATCGGCGGCCGTGGTCTATTTCATGTCACCGGATTAAAAACTATCGACGACGGCGACTTAGGGCGCTGATACACGTGCGGCAAAACGAAATAAAGCAAAACAAAATAAACTGCAACAACTATAAAACAGTTTGTCTCGTTTTACCACAGCGCATGTCAATCCCTGGAACAAAATACAAGTTTTTTTGCATATCTGTAGCCTATACGTTTCGCTCTGTAGTAAACAGTAAACGGAGTCGACGGCGATCTTCACCAGTTGTTTCATTGTTTTCGCACATGTGAAAGCGCCCTTAGCTACTTGTGTAAAAAGTCGGTCGACGAATCTGAATAGAAATCAATGTAACTGCGGCGAATAATTAGCTATATAGGCAACTAACAAAAAGCCCAGCTGTCGCTAGAGTGGGGCCGACCGTACTGGTTGTCAGTGACCTTCAAGGTCATCCAAAATCGATGATTTTCATGCCATTTAGAAGCCAATATGCGATTTTCTATTAACGATCAATAGGCCCTATCTCGAACCGTTTAGCCACAATAGCGCGTAACGGCCTTCAAAGTCATTTAAGGCCAATGGTTGTTATGTACTCTGACAGGGCGTATGCTACTTCCTATTAGTGATTAATAGTAACCTAGGCCGTATCTCTCACCGTTTCCGAGATATGGCCTGTTTTCAATTGAAAAACGCACATTTTTCCTACCCCCGTCTATTCTACCCCCAGTTTGAATATGTTTCGCTTGGATTAGGTCGCTGAAATTTTGCAGGCCCAAGTTGAAGACACAGCTAATTACACGCGTAAAAAGTTTCCCCCTACGCCTTACTTGTTAGCCACAGTGCATTCGTTACTGACAGACAAATAGACAGACGACAACGACGGCGGCTTACAGCTTAACGGTATATAGAGTCGTTCTCAGGCAATAAGGCCCATAGGGCAGTGCTGGTCTTTTGTTTACTAAGCCTCGACCAGTGATCAAGAGTCAAGACCTCGTTTGCGCGGGATTCCTTGGTGTGACGTCATCGTCAGGCGACGCGTGACGTCATCGCATCTGCAGGCCACGTGACCATCAGCCGGTGCTTTGCCTCAACTGTCGCGCAATGATCAGCAAATAAATTTCATTCGTTTTTGTCATTCGGCGGACGACTATCGCAGTCGCACGGCGCGATGCGTGCTGCTGATCGATACAGCCCGTGCAGTGCGCATGCGTGATTGATTCAGTGAGAGTGAGTGAATGAATGTCTCGGACCACCCACATAGACGAATAATGAAGAAGAGCAAGACGAAGTCCTGTTTGCTGGCAATCACTAGCAGGCTATGATGCAGACCAGAGGCATCCATCTACATTGTATACTGTGTCTCGGGCAGAGATGTGCACGAGACCTTTTAAGCCGAGACCGAGACGAGTCGTTGCAGCTTCTGAGACGCTGGCCGAGATTTTGAAGCTCCAGCGACAGCGACTCTCGAGAGTCTCGGGAGCTTCAACGTCTCGCCGAGACGTTTTCCGTGACGTACGGTGAAACACATTGACAATAAAAATTATACGGATTAATTAACTCGCACAATGGTAAGCGCTTTCTATTTGTGATATTGTGACTTTTTGCACTTTATTTTGACAATTATCACTGATTATTAACGGCTTGCACCATAAAAAAATTGCAATTGCAGTGCTGTAGAAATGAGCCGTTATATTTATCGCAATTTGCTAGAAACTGAAATGAGTAAAATACAGCTGATTATAGCCTTAAACGTCTCGACCGAGACCGCATCCCTGATCTCAGAATGACAGTATGCTGTTTACCAACTTTGGTAATTTATAAAAATGGCAATGTAGCAATAGGTCTATACAACATCTACGTTTAAAACGGTAGGCCTGTCGCGCTGGTGCGAATTATTTGAGGCGGAAAACGGACGCTTCTCACGCGCCTTTAGCCTTTGCCGTCTATATGCCGAATATTATCAAAGTTGGTGGGAATTTGACGTAGTTCTGACAAAAACAGTTTTGCACAGTTTGTTGAGACGCGGTATATATCCAGCATTGGAGGGACAAAGAACAACAACTGGATGGAGTTTCTTCACAGCCGAAGGAACAGGAAGGGGAGGAGCGTCGTAAGTTCTTCCGCGGACGCAAACGATTTTAGTGCATTTTAGTCTTAAAACGACGACTTTTCGTCCGCCAAAAATGGTGCAGCTGCCAGTAATTTGACGTCACCATTGCGCCAGTTGAGGGATGACGGACAAAGTTATTGGTGTCCCAACCTTGTAGGCCTGGATGAGGAAAACTTTCTACTCGCTCATGGCTGACTGGTTGACTGCGGTTTATGCGATGTGTACTTTGAGATTAGGCTGAACACAGACGACGAAGATATACATAAATTTTATAACTACCGGCGTCCGGTCGGCCAATACGTTGTGCATATCTTTCTAATAATACGACACATTAATAACGACCATACGTATTTGTTAGTAGCGGCTAATATTTATAAGGGCTACCGCGGAGGAAAAATGTCGTAAACGTATGATACTGTTTTGATTTGGCGGATTTCTCGTCAGCTTCGTGCGCTATACAAATTTACTTACTTAGGCCGACTGACATACTTAATTACTTAGTGATTACGCACACGAAGTTGTCTTTATTTCTGCTGTTATTCGGTTTGTGTGCAAGAACAGGCGCGAAATGTGCTATTTTTATATCTGGGAATGAATAAATATGATTCTGAGGGCCCGGACATGAGAAAAGAAGAAGGTTTAATCCCTCCGTTTTTTCTCTGTTGTTGCAATTTTTTGTATTATGAAAAATAAAGATAAAGGACATAAAGTAATGATTAAAGATACTGGTAACGTATACAACGGATACATGAAATAGCACTGATAACAAGGGGGCGTGTCGCGTGTCGTACTGACCACAAACTTTGCACGACAAAGAAACCCGCAGTTGCAACAGCAAGTGGAGTAGCTTAACGTGAACGTGATCGATTGTAACAAAAGTTTATTGGCAATAATTAGAGCTTTCTGAGAAACAGGTCGACAATTTGACGCACCAAGACCCGTCATTACACTAATAAGCTAGCTGTCGTCTATAATATCGGCTGCTCGTCGATCGGTAATTTTATTGATCGATCAGTCGGAATTATCGCAGTAAGCTACAAGGATAAGGAGCTGCCTCTACCTTGGCCACTTTTTCTAGAAAGCTTGCTGGGGAGTGTGACAGTGAAATGATATTTTTGTAACTCGTTCAGCAAATGAGGACAACTCGGTTTTGACTCAGGCCGTTGAGAACTTGCGGTTCTTCGGTAGGGAATGTGACGTTAAACAGTGCTGTACTGTGAAATTCAGGTATTTGATTTTTGAGTCATTGTTATTTTTTGGGAATTATTACTATCTGTCCCATTGCTAACGGTGTTAATTAAATTTACCCCTATTGACCACTGTTGCCATAGCAACCATTTAAATGTTGCAAAATTTTGCATTACAGCCAATGGAGATTTCAAAGCGGTATGATTCGGTCCCCCTGAAAGATAATTGCTAGCTATTTTTACCCACCCCCTATCTTTGGGCCCGCGCTATTTGACGGTGTCATTTAAATTTTCCCCTGCTAATCCCCGTTGCCATGGCAACGAATTTCGGGACAAAATTGACTATAACTCGGCTCCCGCAAAAGCTAATTGCACACTGTTTTACCTACCCCCTATTTTTGGGCCCGGGCTATGCAAAGGTGTCATGTAAATTTCTCCCCTAAAGACCTCCGTTGTCGTGGCAACCAACCGTTTTTATTTAAAGACAAAATTGGCTGCAGGCTCACAAGATCGTCAAACACTGAAACGCAGCTACTAGGCTATATACACTGTGTCTCAAAAAACCGGACCCCTGCTACTTTTTGCAATAACTCCAACAAACTGTGCCTAATAATAATAATGATTAGCTGAGAAAATCGTCAAAAGGTACTTAATATCGTAGTGTGTTACGGGCTTACGATATTTCATAAAACGGGGAAAGATGTGGATGAACTGAAGCAGCGCTTGGTGGAGGTCTGGTCTGGCCAACGGCAGACTGTTGTCGATGACGCAATCGACGAATGGAGAAGACGTCTCCGGGCCTGTGTTCGAGTAAAGGGACAGCACTTTGAACACCTGCTGTAACTTCTGACTATGATGTTGCTAATCAACAGTTCGTTCAACTTCAAACGTTGGCGTTATAACATTTAATGATTTCGTAACTGACGTTGTTGGTTCGTTGGAGTACTGCAGTGCAGTTGC
>Ga0209367_1012532_pt1 | contig 11059 bp, 8 predicted proteins | sample WorMetLIZISLAND2_FD_187412 | JGI IMG/M metagenome (GOLD analysis project Ga0209367, IMG submission 187412) | Marine gutless worms symbiont microbial communities from Max Planck institute for Marine Microbiology, Germany - Olavius geniculatus... ... | reverse complement strand
GATCTTTTGTGATGATATCTGGACAGCTGGCCCGCAGCCAGTTCTGTGCGCTGCGCAGCGTTGCGCGCTGTGTGTGCTGACGCGCCGTCCTGCTGGAAGATGAATCCAGTGGGCATCCGACGATTGCTTTAGGAACGATAATTTAGTGATAATTTATAAACAATAAAAATTGCTGTTTATCAAAACATCACTGTGACGTCATCGACAGTAACGTGTAACTAGTTTTTGAAAATTAAAAAGCATTTTTAGCATGAACATTTTTGAATGCTGAAAAATCGGTAGGTGGTCATGTTAAAAAGTCTATAACTTTGTCTTTTTTCAACAGAATCATATTTTACTTGGCAATTAGATGTAAAAGGTTTCAGTAAATAAAGCTGTACAATTTCATATTAAAATCCTAAACGGTTGCTGAGAAAATGGCGAAAAAATTTAGCGGTCCTCTTTTTTGCTGCACCCTGTACACTTGCACAGAAAAGGTCATCTAAAATCACAAAAAAGACTAAAATCACAAAAAAGACCAAAATCAAAGCTCCTGATTGCTGGGGTGGGGTGAGATCTCTGCTCCTCCTCAAAATCGACACTGGTTGCAATCCTTAGGACTTTGAAATGCCACTCTTTGAGCCTGGGAACCGAGAGCCCCTAACCCACTGAAGAATCAGGGTTCCTCAGTCCATAGCTACACCACTGCTCCATACATAGCACTTTTGTCACGTACCAATAGTCAGCATTGCTGATCATCTGCCTATAGCAACAGAACTGATATAGAGTGGTCCGCCTGTCCATCTGTCATACAGTGCACGTCTGTGAAAAGAGATGCCAGTTGTTAAAGACACTGATCTTGCAGTCAAACCAACATGCAAGGAGCAGCATCAATGCTGCCTAGCACCAAACGACTTTGATCGTTGTTATTAATATTATTAATTTTGGTCTGTGCAGTGCAAACCAGTTTCAATTCACTTGCAGTTTCAGCTGTTCAGTCACATATCTGACAGTAGACAGCGAATCTGAAGTTCACTCGATGATGAGAAAATGGCAGAATAGAAGATTTCTCATCTGTAAACTCGTGCTTAAACTGCACAAAGCCAATGCATAAATAACCACTAATGCACTTCAAACAAAGGAAAGACAATTTCTGCAAAGTATCCGAGCAGTGATGACGAATTTATTCCAACAAAGTGAGACAATCAAATCACAAGACGTCAGCTTGGTTTGTATCTGGTAATTCGTCCGTCAGTCCTTGAATTTCACTCAGAGCCTGTACGCAAACACAACACAGTTAAGTAACTTACCGAATAACCAAACAAGCAATACCACTGTTATTTTTTTCAGTTCCATTTAAGTATACTTTTCTATAGTTAATCCAGACTAGAACCAACTCCCAAGGGATAAGCTTTGAGAACTGCTACATGGATTTTGATAAAATGGCTGTCCTTCATATCACTAAACCACTTCAATTCAAAGCACTCAAAAATAATACATATTTTTACACTGTATATCAGAACTTAATATCAGTATTGCCATCTTTAACTGACCGTGGCAATAAACAAGTTTACATTCAGTAACCATATACTGCATTGCCCATCACCATATCACACTGCATCACAATGTTGTTTTCAAAAACAACAAACAAATACAAACATATAAAATTGAAACTTACTTCAAGTACAAGCTTAATGTGTGCTTTAATCCGTGCCGCATCTTGCGTAAGAGTTTCGGTCAGTGACGTCAAATGTGTGCACTTCTTGTCTATAAAGCTTAGAGCTTCCGTCAATGTAAACTCAACAAAAAATCCAAATCCAACACACACAAAGATTTTTGACGGATCCGGCCTGCACACAGTCACAATCACACAGGCTTGCAGAATCAAACACAAAAAATAGTATGACCTAAACAAAACACAACCATGTTTAGGGTGATTCAGAAAATATGAAGTTTGGATTTTTTCACAGGGCACCCTCTCTTTATGTTACACCTTATGAAAAATAATTATGTAAAAAATTTCATGAAAATTGGTCAATATTTAGGGGTTGCTACCGGCTGTCAAAATATTCGCATGGTAGGCCTATTATACCCATGGGCATATAACAGTGATGGGATCAAGGCACCAGGCCAAGGCCAAGGCACTAAACCTCAAGACCGAGGCCAAGGCCAAGACATTTAATGCAGTGAATACTGAATAGAACACCTGGGTCCAAATAAGCACACTACAAAACACATTATACAGCTCAGATGTAGAATCTTCTACTAGGACAAAAAAATCTCAATAATCTTATTAATCCAGTCACATTAAACATCAGTCTAATCTTTACATTATGCCATGCAAGTGAAAGATCGCTAGTTAATATTAATTACTTTACTTTCTTTTTTTGGCCAATTCTTTTTATTGTAAAAAATATCCAGACCGCCCACGTATCGAGTTTCACATTATTCGAGCCAATAACGGCAAAATGACGTCTTTTTTATGGGGTACCCCTCTTTGACACCCTCGTTCAAGGGGAACCCCTGCACCCAGTGGCACGAAATTATGTCACGATAAACTAGAGACCTTGGGGCAGCCCACAGTAAAGATTTTGTGATCCTAGCTTGCACCGTTTTGATATAGATCAAAACAGACAGACGTGACAGACAGACAGACGGACAGACAGACGCCCAGACGATGCCAAAGACACGCGAAGCATTCTGCTTTCATGCGTAAAAACCATTTATTCACTAACTGGTCCCTAGTTAATAGAGTTTTTGCAAATAATTAAAATGTTTTAGCATAATATGAGTTTTCTGAAGAAGGTAGACATTCTGAATACAATAACGGTTTGTGAAACATTCTGCAGTAGACTACTGTCGTAAAAGTAAAAAAAATGCTGCTGATTCCCTATACTGTCTTTTTGCTTACAGATTTGGTCATATTCAGTTGCAGTTTAACTTGAGAACAATAAAAAATTTGTAGCAAATATGAAGCACACTTACACATTAGCTTGCATGTAAACATTACAACCAAGATCTACTTTTGTCTTCAGTTCTCCTTCATCCAACTGACATTCCTAAAAACACAATAGCGTACAACAATACAATAATTATAAATAACTTCTGAAGCACCATTTATGAAAAACATACAGAAATTTTTACAGCAGTACGATTTGAACAATATTAGAACTGGGTTGCTGAGTCTGTCAAACATTCACTAGAATTGGGTAGTATTTGGTATCGACCAATACTTGCATAGATAGGTACCAGTCGGACAGCAGTTGGTGCCATGTAACATTTGCCAATCAGTGATAGCATCGCAATGTTAGCTATGTGCTTGTTTTCACAGGCAAACATGCTTCATCTAAAAAGCTTTCAGTAGCCTTTTAAGTGAAACTATTAATATCGGTTACCATTCAGCCATATCGCAATGTCAAGATGTTCACCAGCAAAAAATCATGATTCATGCTAAAAAAACATTCAACAACTTTTTTAATGCATAGACAATTGCAGTTTGAAATCAAAAATTGCTAAAACATACAAAATCAACCAATATTTGTCCCACGTCACTTACCTTAATATTCTCTATTGTACTTTTAACCTGAAGATAGTCAGCAAGTTGACTGTATATTTTATCACGTTCATCAAGAACTCTTCTGCAAACGAACAAACACATCCAGTTAGATTTAAATCACTTTATAGAATTACTACTGCAACGAACTGTTATAGCAATCTCCGAATCCAGTAAAAATTTTGTTTTGTAAAAATACCACATATCACTTCAATCTGTTAGAAAACAACACTATCACTCTATACCAAAAACTACCAAAAACGTGTTCGATAGTTTTCGGTGCGGAAAACCTAAACATAACTCAAACTCTAACCTAAGCAAAAACTACTAGCACTTTATAATGGTTTTCGTAGTTCTTGGTTGCTTTCGATCGTTTTCAGTAAATAGTCCCATCGAGGGTGTCCCGACAGTTTGCAAACTGACACTTCTTGGACTGTCATTTCTCTGAAAGCAACAATTCAACCTGCCACGCAAGGGATTGGCCGATCATAGCCAGGGGCCGCCATAGCCACTGGTCAAGTGGTCAGATACTAGGATAATACTCGCATATAGATCATAGAAATAAACAAATCAGTGACGTAATGCATAGCCAATAAGAATGGCAGTGTTAGGCATGCGACAGCAGCGTCAGTGGTCGCTGGGTGCAGTGTGACAGATGCCTGTCATGGTTGCATTATTCATGTGTCGGCATCTCTCAAAAACCTAGGAAGCATTTCTACTGCATAGGCTGCAAGTAATGCACATTGTTTGAGAAACAGTATGTAACTATGTATATATATCAGTGTCAGATGTGCTGTTGACTTCACTAGTGTTTTTAGTGCTGCAATTTAATTGTGAATGTGTTGTAATGAAATATATGTATTTTTTGTAGTTTTTTAAAGCTGTGTTTCAGTATTTGTCATTATCTATAGATGTAAATAAATCTGTGTTTTCAGCGTGTGTGCAAGTAATTGAAATATGTTGATTGTAGTTCATTTTTCTCACCTTATATATTTAGATTGAAATTCTGAGCTGAGACAATTTGAAAAACAGTATAGAAATGTCAGTTTCGGATTTGCTATTGACTTATCTAGTGTTTTGGTGCTGCATTTCAGTCGTCAATGTGGTGCAACGAATTAGATTTGTTTCTGTATTTTTTTAAACTTGTGTTTTCAGTATGTATGCAAGTAATTAAAATATGTTGATTGTAGTTCATTTTTCTCATCTTATATTCTGGTTGTATTCTACAGGCTTCCGTCAATAAATAGCCTACTTGTACTCACTGGGTGCAGCTGCACCCATTGCAGACACACGTATCATCAGAACTCCATGCAGATGACTGTTGCGAATTGTACAGCTGATAGGACAGTGTCTGGCTTTTTCACCCCTTTGCCGGTTTGCCCCCTGTGTCTGTCTGATTCGCCCCTTGGCTTGTTCACCCCCTGGCTGATTCGCCCCTGTGCCTGGCTGATTCGCCCCCTGGCTTTTTCGCCCGCTCACCTTGGACGTTTCGCCCAGCTGTTGAATATCGGTAATTTGACATCAAGGTTTATAGGCAATAATTGTCTTTGGGCCTAGACAGTTTATGCATGATGATGATAATAAACGATTGTGTGAATGTTTAATGCTTTGTTCAATTCTGAAATAAAATCATTATAAGCCTATACTTGTATTTTATTATACAGAGTTTTAGTGCGCTTTCTCACCTTAGAATGTTTGCAATGATGTCTGACGATGTCTATCGATCTAGGCGTTCGCCAAGCGGTTATTAGGGCTAGACTCAAGTATACCTGTAAGAATTCATTTCAAAAGAAGCTTGACGTTGACACATTAGCTGGGTTTTAAGTATTCTAGGTACGCCAAGAATATTTCATTGTATTAAAGGATAAGAATTTCTTTATATAGTAGATCGGTTACTTAGGTTTTTAATGCTTATTAAGCTACACAAAGGAGTGCTTTAATAACACAGCCATACTGACAATAGCCTCAGAATGATCCATTTGTCAGTGCGGATCTATACTGACAATAACATCGAGCCAAAACTATTGCATTTGCAAAGAAATGGTCAAAATATAACAACTGCGCGTACTTTAAATCGCCACGTAAAGTGTCGTTTAGAAACTGTTCGTACTGTACAACTTTAGGTGACAGATTACTGCTGTTCACAACTACAAACTCACGCTCATGCTTCGCATCCGTCATTATCGCTCAACTCAATGAATATCTAACACTGTGAGATTAATGCCCGATTTCCACTTCCAGTTCTTTCGTAGCCGTTTTTGTCGTTCTAGTTAAGCTCGCCGTTAGCCGTTGCCGTAACTTCCCGTACGTTAGTTTATAGTAAATTTGCATTTTTAGTGGCGTAACTGCCGTTAGATTTCACAGTGCAATGGAATGCATAAAGACCAGAAATGTATATCATTCATAAGAAGATCGGAGTCTAGGAAATCGTCACTGGTGAATCCAGTGGGGTTAAGGGACTAGAGCAATCCGGTCATTTTCCCTATCCAGTCATAATTACCGCAGTTGATACATCTTTTTTTTGAGCAGAATAATGTGAAGTTGAGAACATGATAAAAATATTTGGCATAACACCAAAGCGGAAATGCTGTAAATAACTACCAAAACGCTTGCAACCTAGTGTAACCACCCGCAGCTTTCGCTTCGTCTTTCGTACTGGGTGATTGCAAGATCTCAGCTTCATGGGTACCTTCGGCCCCGAAAGATAGGCGGGCCATGCTGGTAATGAGTCGATCGTGTACGAATAAGGGTTGCCGACGAAAAAGTCTTCGGGAAATGACCGTGAATAGACAGAGATATAGTTATTATTGAACAGTGCATTTCGTTTGGACGAAGGGTGCTTCGTTTGGGAAGGCGAAGGGTCAGCACCTTATCAGTCGATGTGCTCTGTCCGAGCGCTCGATCAAACTGATCAGTTGTCATCACTGCGCTTCGCCTTTGATATTGCCGGAGCCGGCCAAAAGGGCCTAGGCTGTTTATCACGTGACTGCCATTGGCATAACATCGTATTTTATAGCAATTGTTACATAACGTGTTTGCAGGGAGCTACGACAGCACCTATATGTGACATTTGATGACGACGTTTGATGACCTTTTTAACGAAAAATATGAATTTAAAATATTTGTTATTCATGTCCAAAAAATAAATAATTTTAGGGAAATGGACTTAAGATATTTTAGTAAAAAAATAAGCCCGATTTTAATTTTATTTTACCGAAAATACGAAGGTACGTTACGACACAAAATACACTACAACAGTCTAATAATGCGTTGAACCAAATTGAAGTACCAGAGCACAGTGTGCATTTATTGTGTGTGCGACTATATGGGCCTTATTAGCTGCATTTTTGCGCACTAACCCAATGTCAGTTACAGGACGGGGGCCATCAATCGGGCCCCAGCTGATTATACACCACACGATCACCCTGCATTTTTAACAGAAAGTTTTTTAAGTTCGATGACTTTGGATTTGACGCGCTACGGCTAAGCCTATGCTGTAGGCTTCTATGTTACGGTTAAATTGTCGTCTGTCGTCCGTCTGTCTGTCTGTCACGGATGTATTGTGGTTAAACAATAGGGCCTATAAATCGCACGTCCTTTCAGATGAGATGAAAATCATTGATATTGGATGACCTTGATGGTCGGTACTGCAACAGGAACTGTATAGACTGTAGCGTGCTCCGTAGAAACAGCTGGGCTTTATTGTTTGACTTTGAACTGAATACTGTGAACATTCTGTGATAAATTATAACCATATCTCTTGCGCATGCCGAAGAACGTTCAGTCGTTCACAATCCGAGTTCACGTGAGTTTCGGTCTCTCCTCGACTTTTTTGTGCAATTGTATATTGTCATTTTAATTTTCATTTACTAAAATGATATTTTGTGAGAATATGCAGAACAGCGGCATAAAGTTTAATAGTGGCATATGGTAGCACACGAGAGTGACGAGACAGTGATTCTTTATCAGCGTAACTGAGACTGGTGCCACTGCCTGTAGTGCAGTCAAGTCAAGCTGATTTTCTCACTGCGCCGACCGACAGCAGTCAGTTTAGGGTCTACACACGAGAAAATGAGAAGCAGCGTATCTGGAGGCGAGGCGCGTATCTGGTTGCGATGCGGCCGTTATCAGATCCTCCGCTAATCCGTCAGTCGTACGTCCGTCCGTCCGTCCGTCTGTGTCTGTGTCTGTCTGTCCTGCCGCCGCGCTGTGCTACAGATGCGCCGGTGGATCTCAAGGCAGCCTGCCCTGGCCGTGCACTAGCACGCGTACACGATGTTCTATCATTCCGCTCGCCGCCGCCTTCACTGCCTAATCAAAAGTGCCGCAGCCCACCGATGGCCCTTTGACGTGCCGCCAGATCAAAGGCGCCGACAGTTTACCGACCCGCCTTGCTGTCGGCATCGCCCGCTCGACATCAAAGCGGCCGCTTATTTGCCCGTGTCAAACTGAGTGTGGGGCGACGATAAACGCGTGATCGTGGCTGGCGCCGTGTCGGTACAGTTCACGTGTCGCCCTTCCTGCTCGCCTAGCTCAGTCCGAGTCCGACCAGACCAGAATCAACAGACCAACGAGTTTGCTTTGCTGCTCTGTGAATCAACGTTCCGCGCCACGCTTCCACTCGGGAATCGTAATTACGGACCGCTCGACGACTTGTTGGAATCCGCGGTTGATCAACGTTTATCGTCGCATACAATAACATTGCTGTAGTGTATAGCCTACATCACTTCCGAGTTCGGCTGCACCGACAGTCCACTCCAGGTCTCCACTTCAAGCAAGACTTTCCCCTTAGGTCGTTCACGTCCGGATCTACTAATTTGACATTTCACTGATTAGATGTGTTCCCAGAAATAATGAAATTCTACATGATGATGATGATGATGGTCTGTTGCTGATCCGTCTGCAACGTGTTGTGTTTGTGATTTTCCTGTCGCGTCACCGAAAGTCGAAAATAATTTATTTATAGCTTATAAGTAGAATCGACTTTCTACAAGGAAAAATCCGGATTATTACGTGGATCCTGGATATTTTTTTTGCGATTTTTACCATTAGCAGTTTAACAGCGTAAACTGGCAATATGCAGCAAATTATTAACTGATTTTGATTGATAATGAATTATAAGTTTCGTCAGAAGTATTTTTGTGCCGAACTACCAACTGTCTAACGTCTAAACGTTGCCACAGATTTTAAAATAAATTTTATGTTGGGGTCGCCCCCTCACGTTATGGATTGTGGCCCGCCATAGCCAAGGGCCGCCATAGCCAGGGGCCACCATAGTTAGGGTTACGGTTAGGGTTAGGACCCCACTAGCCCTAACCCTAACCCTAGTAGCCTATAGGAAAGTGTGGCGGAGCTAGCCATTTGTACCATCGATTGTGGGATTGTGGCTATGGCGGCCCCTGGCTATGGCGGGCCGTCACCACGTTATGTGGGGTTGTTAATGCATTTCAACCATCAGCAATTTCAGCATAAGAAATAATTTACAATTCTAGGCCTAATATACGATAGCATTATAGCATTATAGTAGCCTACAACATGGTTATATGATTGCAGAAAAGCTGTCAACTGCATTAAATCTATAAGGCGAAGCTTATTTGCCATATGGCCGACGAAACTACTACGGAAATTAAACACTCAGCTATATTTAACTACAGGCCTACTGGCCCTAACCCTAATCATCACCCTGAGCGTAGCTAAACCCTAACCGTGCGTTAGTCGTAATTAATTTTGTATATACGCTTACGTGATAATACATCCCTTATGACCAATTCACACATTATACGACACATTATACTCAAGTCAACTCAACTGTTGAGTTGCGTCGTATAGGTGTGAATTGCCCATTAGTTATGCCGGCAACTACGACGGGCCGTCACCCTCTCTCGTAAGTTCATAACCCTCTCTTTTAAAAATAATTATACAGTTCAACCACAAAACTACTGGACATTGTTGTCAACAAATCAAAAATTAATGCGTTGGTTTGTTGCATGTGAAATTTTTTATCCATGGCACGTGCATGCATTTCGTTGTACTAAGTATGTAGGCCTATAGGTTTACTGAACAGTTAGTTTATTGCACATAAAAAAGATGCATTTTGTTAATAAGAATAACGCGACATAACGCATTTTCCCAATAACAATAATCATGCAGTCAACAACAACAATATTCAAATATTACAACTGTATTACACCATTAACGTCTTTGACGTACCGTAAGTCGGTAGGCCTAACCGTAAAGCGAACGTTATATACAAAATTGATATGTACAAAAATTGACTAAAATAATGTTTGTCGATCACACGAGGCCTACTTAAACACAGTTTGCTAACTAAAACTCTGCAGAATGGCCGAATATAGCTTCGCATCAAATACTTTCAAAAATGTTTGACCGATATAGGCTATGTACTGCAGCCTATACAGCAAATTAGCAACGTGTTCGCGTCTGAAACGCGGTGAAATCTACTTTAGAACATAACTAACCATGTCACAAAAGTTTCCGACTTGCCGTGCAACTTTCAGTATATTCTGTTTCTGAAGCCGACTATGTAACGCGGTGCATTTCAAAATTGCAACTAATGTGGACATAGTGATAAAATTCTGAAAGTCAGAAATAATTATTTTACGAGGTTATGAATGTATGTAGAGGCGTCGTGGTAAAAAAAATAGGCGGGGCACGTGGCTGCAATTTTCCGACAGAATGGACTGACACTGCAAATTTTCGAGAAAGAACATGAGTGCTCAAAAATTCAATTTTTGGCCCATGAATTCCACCCCAAAGAGTTTTTTTTAGCCCAGTGTTTTGCATTTTTTGGACAAAAATTTCCGACAAGATAAGAATTTACTGACAGTCCAAAATTTATGGAGATGGAGCAATAATTGCTTCCTGATCCCGGGCCATGACGCCACTGAATGTATGACATTAGTGTATTTTTATGCACCACACGATTTGTTCGATAAATGCAGTCAACGACTATCAGTGCCTCTATAGGCTTTCGACGTCAATGTCGTCCGTGTCTGACTGCACGCTGCAGCTATCAGACGGCGGAGTATGAGCTCGCTTGACGCTCACCACGCCGTGATGTTTGAGTCTCTTGTGTTGTCGTCGCGCCATCATCTCACTGCTGACTCGGTGTTTTGATGACGTCACCACCGCCGCGGCCGCGGCGGCAGCAGCAGCAGCACACGCCTCGTGAGTCTTGAGATGCTTGCTTAGGTGATCGCTGCGCATGAACCGCTTGCCGCAGCGACCGCACGGAAACCTCTTCTCGCCGGTGTGCGTCTTGAGGTGTCGCTGCAGCTCGTCTGATCGCGTGAATGATTTGCCACAGAACAGCCATGAGCAGGCGAACGGCCGCTCGCCGGCGTGCCAGCGCAGGTGAGCCTTGAGGTGCGACGTCTTACCGTAGACCTTGGCGCAACCCGGCACGTGACAGACGTGCTGACGGCGTCCGCCGGGCGACAGGGAGGCCGCGGACGGGTTGACACAGTTGGGGCAGCGGCAGCGCTTGCAGCGTCGAGCGCCCAGTAC
>Ga0209367_1012530_pt1 | contig 11061 bp, 5 predicted proteins | sample WorMetLIZISLAND2_FD_187412 | JGI IMG/M metagenome (GOLD analysis project Ga0209367, IMG submission 187412) | Marine gutless worms symbiont microbial communities from Max Planck institute for Marine Microbiology, Germany - Olavius geniculatus... ... | reverse complement strand
CTGTGTATACTCTATGACACACAACACAATTAACACTCAGCAGTTCTCAAATGCATAGTACTGTACGTGTGAATTGCTAGTTCTAATATGCAGTGGTGGTCTTATGCCCAAGCCGAGTGAGCACAGCCCCAGCTTTGCTCCAGCCCTCCCCCCCCCGCAGTTTCGGGCCAGCCATGATTTTTTGCAAAGATAACATAAATATCTTATTCCTTTGCGATTCCAGATTGTAGAAAAGTGGACAAATTTCTGGCTTCCATTGAACGTCCAAAAACCAAAAGTGTTTCAGCTTCAGCGGGGCTTTGCCCCTCTGTCCACCTGACCAGGGGGTCTGGACCCCATTGGGGGCTCTGCCCCTAGACCCCCATTATAGGCATGTCCAATGGGACCATGCCCCCCAGATGTTGCAGGCGAGAACCGCCACTGCTAATATGCAGCCATCCCAATAGAACACATTATGAGTCTCCCTCATCTGACCAACATGTATAGACTCCTACCTCGAAAATGAAGATGGATAAAAGACCAAATTTGATGAAAATAATCCCTAGGGCAAGAGTAAGTAATGGACTAATTTTCAGCTTATGTCAGTCAAAGATTGGAGTCACCAGATGTAAGAAACTCTCAAATATAATGCATATTTCACATCACAGTTTATGAGCCAGCCCAGACAGTGCCAGACACAATGCTAATAAATATAGCTAGGCAAGCTTCAGTTGACGGTCAAAATGCATAAGTGCTGTCTAATGGCAAAATGGATAACTGCATAACACGTCTGCACCAAACCAACATAGTTGTCTGATTCACGTGTCGGTGCTCAACCGCTGTGCATCCACAGCGTATCATTAAGTACGCCGGTAGGCCTATATTTTGTGGATGTACTATTATTAGCATCAGTGGGCTGTTCTGTACATAGAAAAGGCACAGCAAAACACATGTCAAACTACAAGTGTTCCGTTAAATTCTAAGATCATGTTATAACATTTTGTTACAGGATATCTAATTCTAATCTTGTATAAATAATAAATTACGTGACACACAAATAACTAATAATTACAATAGCAGGTGGATCAGAGTAGCCAAAAGAATCAAAAAGCAAAGGCGAGTCAGTTTGTAACTAACCTTGGTTAATGGTGATGTTTGCGTCACTAAGCACAATCAAACCGACTGCCTGCAACAGCAACGAACAGCAACATTCGCTCTAGCACTATTCAACAACAGTGGCCTACAACCTGTCAAAGTATAAAAATTCATCCAATTATAACGTTTATCAACTGGTTTGCTGACGTTTTAGTAACCGCTGTTTAAATTGTTAATTCAAAAGAACTACAGCCGCATTAATTTGACACAGTGTGTATAAAGCTTGAGTAAATGACTAGATTCTAAATTGCTAAAATAACAACAACCACTAAATGAAGTTTTAGTGGTCTTTCTTATTGACTACAAAATTAAATCTACCGATAAGATAACTGGTTAAATTCTGGAGATAAATCGATAAACAAAATTTTTATCGGTACCAACCCAACTACAAACCTCAATTGTAGTATTGGTGTCCATTCCATCTGTGGCTGCGGGAAAGAAGACGGTTTTCTCCCACTGGCCGCTGTAGTCATTAACCCACCAGGTGTGTTGGTGCGGACCATCCGCCAACTTATCATATGACATCATCTCGTGTAACACCTACGTCACAGTCAATCAACTAATTACTAAAGCTGTCGAAGCAATAATTTGTTTAACACATTAACGCATGCATTAACGCGTTAACAATGCATTATTATATTGCTGATACTGTGAAAAGACCAAATCGAGAAGATGAGTGGAATGACAATTGACAAAGTTGAGACTGCATCGTAGGACCATGATGGTTGTGATAAACCGCAGCAACAAAACAATTTCCAATTACTTGAATATAATTCGATCATCAAATATAAGTAGTTAATGGAATATTGGAACTCCTGCTTCACAGAATCAAGTAAATTTTTGTATGTGCATTAATTTTTTCAATGAGCGTTAAAAAAATTAACACACGTTAATTTTTTTAACGCGTTAATTCAACAGCTCTACTAATTACACATTTGCATAGCTTCCTAGCAAGCTTTCATTGCCCACATTACGTCTGCAGTATGTCCAAACTGTCCATATTGTGGTAATGGGGAGAAGATGGTTAAACACTTAGCCTATTTCTGTCATATGTATGCCTGAAATGGTCAACGCAAAATCATCGCTATTTTTTATGCCATTAATCTGTTGCAATTTCTCATCTCCTTGGGGCATTTGTCTCACTGCATAAACACTGCATGAGTGAGCAGAAAATCAACTGCGGGCAACTTAGAACTCTTCTGTTCTCTTCCACTTTTCCACTACTGACCGTAAAGTGATTGCAGTGCCATTAGCAGTTTTTTACTCTAAATTTTACTGCACTGTATTGTATTGACTTCACTTATTGACTGTCATGGAAGCAATATTTACTGAACGAACTAAAGCTGAATGCCAAAGTCTGTACTTAGATCAAATTAAACTAAACTTCAGTCTAACTCTAAGTATGTACTTAGACGATACTTTTGGACTTTGCTGAGAGTCGCTGACTGACAATTTTGAACATAGACCAAAGTTTCCAAAACTGAGCAAAAACGCAGCAAAATCGTTTCATTTTCTGGCTAAAGTAGGACCCTATATACATTGTATTCAGAAAAAACCCCACTCACGTTTTCTGTTATATATCTGTAGAAAATGCTTAAATTTTCACAAAATTCTCAGGGAATGTTTTCCAGGAAACATGTATTCCAAAAGTAGAAAATTTAGGTGTTCTTTGCTACCAGTGACGTCACGCTGACGTTATATTTCTATGTTTGTAAACTCTGGGTTTTACCACCAAAGACAGACATTAGATGAAATGTTAAAACACATCAATTGGTCATTGTGTTAAATGGCCCCCCAAAAATGCTAATTCATCACACAATTTTTCATTGTGAACTGTTTCCATGGTTCATCTTCTCAGCTGAGTGCAAGATCCTCAAGTTTGTTGATGCTGGCAGGTGTACTCACACTGTGTCACTGAGTTGTTGATCAATTGCCCATTATCAGGTAAACGGCTTGAAAGTGCAGATAATGTCAATTATTTTTATTTAAAAGTTTCATTCCATCAACATTCCATTGTCTGTCCATTGTCCAGAAACACGCTGCACAAATATATGGCTATATAACCCTTGCTGACTCGCTAGCATTTTATCACATGACTATCTTCAATGGTAAAACCCATAATTTACAAACGTGGAAATATGATGTCAGCACGATGTCACCAGTAGCAAAGAATATTTAACTTTTTCACCGGTGAAATACTAGTTTCCTCGTAGACATTCGCTGAAAATTTTATGGAAATCTTAACATTTTCCATGGAGATATAAAAGAAAACATGAGTGAGTATTTTTCTTCTGAACACAGTGTACTGTAGCTCAGCAAATTGTCTTAGTGAACACCCAAGTAAAAAAGTGAATTCCATCAGTGACACTTACTCGTTGTTCAGTGAGAAAGTGATGCATTAGAGCTCCTCGCCACATCATTTCGTAGTCTGCAGCCATCGTAAACACATAGCCACCTGGGGGACCATTTGCCACCAGCTCTATGTAGTCCTGCCGAAAGTCCTTCCCGTAGTTTATAGACAGTGTCGGCTGCACATGCGTACCACGATGTTCACATTATTTCAACAGAAACAGAAGTTTGTAACAACTACTATGCTCGAAAGTTGTAACATTCAGAGTCATGCTCAGTCAAAGAAACAAACAACTAAAAAGAAATTAAGTGACAATCAAATAAAGCCATTCAGGTTTTATAATGCAAAAAAATGCTCGATTTTAGCGAACAAACCCACTTTTCTTCTAATTACTCGAAGATCAGTTATTCGAGGCTGTCAGTGCCCAAAACTATGAGAAAATTGTCGTGGGCTGTTATGACACAAATATCACAGATTATATGTATGTATATTAAAACAAAGCACAGTCAATAGTTCAATCACCACAATATAGTGTCAAAAAGATAACAGAGATTCTGGAAGCACTAAACTTTTACTCAAATTAAGCACTTACTAATAATAATCATAACACCAGTTACTAGTTAAATAAATAAAGTGGCAATTATTTATATAGCAAACACTCAAAACTCTAGCATGCTGATTTTGTTGTCAATATTTCATAAAAATGTATCAATGTGCTTCAGTAATAATAGATAAAACATTACAAAATAGAACAGAAACCACAAGATTGATATAAGCAAGTAATAAAATGGCAAATACACACCTGCAAAAGTCTGGTGTCTCGCACATAAAAGCTCAATGCATCAGTGACTACTTCACCCTCCTCAATGCAGTAAGCAACAATGTGTGCAGTGGGCGCCATCTGGCGGGACAAAGCTACGGCGAATGTCTTCTGCTTGCCGTTCATGACCAGCCGACTGCCCAGCAGTATACGGCCGCCAGATGCAATCTATATTGGCAGATCACACTAGTGATGGTTTGATATATCGAAAATATTGATATATTGTTTTCGATATCGATATATCGTATCATCAACAAAATATCAAATTTTTCAATATATCGCAATACTTTTTGATTTATCGCGATAATTTACGCCTAACGTTTATATTTTTTCAATATTTGTAGCCTAATGTCAGTAATTTCGTACAGTGAATAGCGAAACATCAAATCGTGGCTTAACGGTGCGATATAGAACACAGGTTGCTATTGATCACTAACAAGAAATCGCATACGGCTTTCAGATAAAATGAAAATCATCGACATTGAATAATTTAGAAGGTCAGTACTGCAACTGTAGGCCTAACTGTATAAGCTGTAGCACATCTTCCCTAGCGACAGCTCAGCTTCTTGTTAGTTGCTGCATTACCAAAATAATGACAATACATGAAAAAAGCGACAAATTAAACAAAGCAAATGAGCAATATAATGTCGTAATTCAATGAAATTTACGACAGTTTTTAGTTAATTATGTTTACTGACACATTTTACATGATTTTAGTAGGGGCCTACTGCGTAAAGCATATTACCTTGCTCACCGTTCACGTTGCTTGTATAAGATTTACTTACTTATTATTTTTTAAAATATCGATATCGCGATATTTTCAAAATATCCTATTGATATCGTATCGAAACTGAAATCCTGATATCGAATTATCACTAGATCACACCCATCGCAAAAATTCACAGACTAATGACAATAAACATCAAACTACTTATGCAAATGTTTGTTATCAGATTCTTGAGGTCACTTAGTTCCTTTTCTCATTTTTTGATTATTCTCTATCTGTCAAATGCAGCAGACAACAGTGGCTATTAGTGAGATTTTAATCATGTTATAATTTTATCATCACACTGCAATGTTCTAGTACTAAATTTCATTGTATTAAGTTGCTAAAATCACAAAGTAAAACTCAACTGGTTAAAAATAGCCGCAAACAATATATTACAAAACTGAATCTATGTGAATTAGCTATCAAAATAATTTTAGCTAAATAATGCTTATAATCAAACACAGTGTGTAAAATCTAAACAAAAACTATTTCACTCACCAAATAGTTCATCTCTCTCATGTAGAAGTTTGCTCGCACTGTGAACGTCATGTAAGATTCAGTCTACAAGACATACACAGCGCATAGAGAACGTCATACCGCAATGTCCTATTGTTATACCTCAACGCAAAATACCCGTACTTGATTGGTCCAAATCGCGTCACATGACGTTTTCAAATGCACTATTCACCCACCGCTTAACCAACCGGTCAAAAAGCACTTTAACATTGCCCTCGAGGCAATGTTAAAGTGATTTTTGACTGGTCACACCTTATTAATATTCAAGACATCTATGACCACGCCGACGACATATGGCTGCCTGGCTGTATTGTGGCTAAACCATACGTCGTACGTTATTAGCAGACGACCATGTTGTTTCTTTACTTAATAAGGGACCATAAAATAGGCATAACAAAACAAATAGCAACTGGCATCATCGATCATTATTGGAAATTTTTTCCCTTTAGTTCGTAAAATATTGCACTTGATCTTCAACCTTGGGCAATATTTTACGAACTTCGGGGATGAAATTTTCAACAATGACCTCAACGCCAGTTACTATTTTTATAATATATCATGAATAGCAACAAAATGACCACACGTATGTAATTTATTTGGCAAACTTGCTAAAATATTTTAACACATGACATGTATCAATAAAAAACTACATGTACACTGCCACAGACCATAAAAATGTGCCACTTTACTTTTGTCCATATTTTCGCCAATTATTCATCGATTTTCAAAATTTTTTACGAGCACACTCTGCGTACAATTTGCAATAATGTAATTATTATATATCCCACCACACCACAAAAGCGTCTTTACACAGCCTTGCAAATTATAAATGTAAGAAAAAAACTAACGATAATAGCAAACATTTGGCATATATAATAATTACATTATAGCAAATTGTATGCAAGGTGTGCCAGTGAAAGAATTTTGAAAATCAACCGATATTTGGCGAAGATATGGACAAAAGTAAAGTGGCACGTTTTTTATTAGACGACCCTGTAGTACTGCCTGGAGTGTGACTAATAAAAAACTCACATAACGGGAAAATTTTTATTACCCGTGGGTCATCAGTGGAAGTGGTCAGTGCCAAGTAGTGCTGGTATTGACTGTAGTAGCGATAGCAGACAATTTCAACAGTGTTGCCGGATGCAGGATGCTGCACCTAAACCAATACATTATTACACAGGTATGACGTCCACATTACATCCATCACTCCACATATCTACATCTGCAACAGTTACATTAAAATACGATATGATGAAATAAAGATTTGCATCTAAAGCTCACAGACAAGCTGTCAGTTTAGTCTAGCACAAAAACTAAAAAAAACTGAAATGTTTTAAATAAAAATGAAATGCAAGAAACTGAAACAAATGTATAGTTGCAACATAAAAAATAAAAAGAGTGAAAAAAACTAACAACAGCTCAACTTTCGCTAAGGAGGACCCACCGTATGCGAGGGCCCACCGTATGCAAGTGCCGGAAGACCAGCAAATGACTTTTGAGTGTCGTGAAAGAGCTTATGCGACTTTCTATTAGTGCTCAGTAGGAAACTTTGCACAATCTCTCACCATTTCTGAGATACAACGTACCTTTTAACTACAATAGTGCATACTAACTTCAAGATCATCTACGATCAATGATTTTCATCTCATCTGAAAAAAGTTATGTGACTTCCTATAAGCCATCTGTAGCAATCTTGGCCCCATCTCTCCCGTTTCTGAGATACTGCCAGTTTTCAGTTAAACATGCCAATTTGTCATGCACCCTCCATTAAACCCCAAATTTGAAAATGTTTCTTTTGCACTGGATCGTCAAAATTTTCCAAGGGTTCAATCACCGAACCAGTCTAACTAGTCATGTAAAAAGTTTTCAAATAAAACCTACTACTGAGCCACAATAGGCCTAGATGCATGACAGATGAGAGACAGGCTATACCACATGGCAGACCAATAAACTTAGCTAAGCTTAATGGTCAGCCCAAAAATAGTGTAAACTAAGGTCTGCTTTTTCCATCTCCAATCAAATCAAATTTGATCTCCAATTTACTGATCTTCGATTAACTTGATGTTCAGAATTGATCGTCGATCAACTGTGTTTCGTTTTTCCATGCATATTCGATCGCCAATTACGTGACCGGCGATTAGCTGATCCGCCGTCAACTGAGCCTACTTTATGCCAATCTGATCGACTGACAGTGACCTCAATTTGCGGTGTCATGCTAATGGGCACATGCTGCGAGTGGACGCCATAGGCAGTAAACGTCCTCATAGCAACGATATCAACAATACCGTCCATATTGTCTGCTGTCAAAAATACGTTCTACCGCAAATCAAATTATACGGGAGCGTCTATCTATTTTATTTCTCCACAAAACACTATGCACATGCCGGGAACTTTATTTTAATGTGTGAATTGCCATTCTGAGCAGCGAAGTGAAGCAATGTTTCTGGTGCAAATAAGCAGTGAACTGCAGATCACCACGTTTAATCGTAAATTATCTGACTTGATCGGCCAATATTCGGCCATCAACTTGATGGGAGATTTGATGGATGATCAGTCGCTAACTGGCGATGGAAAAACGATGATTGAGATGATCTCAGATCAAGTCCCAATATTGATCAGAGACCTATTTGATCGGCCATCAAATGTGCATGGAAAAACCGGACCTAAAACTAAAAAAATTAAACATGAAAATAACTGTAAGCAAGTCCAGATATCCATTAGATCAGTCCGAAGGGGTGTCAGATGTCTATGGAGTATGGGATTTGAGAAAGAGAAAAGTTATGAGATTGAATCTTTGCAGTAAGAATAAAGCAAACAAAAAGCAAGCAGCTGACTGTTAACGTCATAACAAAAACAAGACTGCTAGATTAGCAGCATGACTGAAGGCATCATAATGAATCAATGAGGAATGAATTTATAGCCCCTTAATGCATTAACTGTCAAGTTATTCTAAATTTGCTGTCCCTGGACAGAGATAGAATGAGGTCCTTGTAGTACAGAGCCACCTATGTAGCACCAATCTATTATATTAACCTTTTATAAATCTGATATTAACTATCAACTAGAGCTGTCAAATTAACTCATTACTTTAATGCATTAATAAATTAACATGCATTAAAAAAATTAATGCATGCATTAAAAAACCAATGCAACGCATTAACACGTTAGAAAAATTAATGCTTCAACAGCTCTACTATCAACCGACCGAAAACTCGTCTACTCACCGAGATTCGAATGATAAGGTCACTCATGCCTGGGGTGATTTCATAGTCGAGTACGTTATCATCGGGAATGACTTGTTTGTCCTCGGGAATAGTAGACGACGGACTGCCGGGTTCTGACGTGACAGTCACGACCAACTGACGGTCGTAGAAACCAGTGTACATCGTTCCATCATTTCTCATCAATGCAACCTGCACAGAAAACACATTCACGATAGCATGATAGCCTTTATTAAAGTAATCAACAGACAAATCGCTGTTAGACACAATGCATCAAAAATTAACGAGCTAAAAACAACTAAAAAATGGTCTTCGTACAATACACGATACCTAAAATTGCACTCATCGATATTGTTTATTTTAGAGTAAAGTTCAATGGTGACATGTGCAATATGATGTAGAGCACTCGGATGGTAACAGTCAACAAAGGGAACAAGTGGGTATGTATTTTATAAATTGTTCATCAATCGTTCATCAGCTGTAGGTACTGCAGCAGGCAGGTGTCAACGGAAGTTTACTAGCATCAGTAAAAAAAGATATTCTGGGCACAATAACGGAGGTAAGCACAACACTTTAAACAGGTCATTATGTACTGGACTGTAATAGAGAATAGCCCAATAATGCCCAAAACAGCCTAAATGCATAATGTCAGTTCACGGGCTGGATTGAAGCTTAAGGATGCAGTACAGAAACTGACAACTGATCAGAATGAGAAAAGCAATTTATTATGTGGCTTGTCCTCAAAAAGCCAACTGGTCAGTCATACATAAAACACTAAACAAAACCAATAAATAATACAACAGTTTAAAAGCAGACATGGCAGGCACTGACACGTGCAATGAACATACTGCATATCTAAAACCAGATCCTCTACATCGGCAACCTTCATTCTGCTTTGGATCTGCTTTTGCAACTTTAGTTGTACAGTTTTGATTGATGTAGACAGAACACTATAACATAATTCACTATCATGACAATGACAAGCAGACAACTTGGCCCACTGGAAATTAACCACCACCAGACCCGTCTTTAGGGGGGGTGACACCTTGGCACTGTGTCAAGGGCCCCACGCCCTAAAGGGTCTTCGCGCTACGGTCGTGATCACCGCAACGGACGTGATCACCGCAACGGACGATGGATGGATCGATCAATCTAACCAATTTTCATCACTTCAGGAATGATTTATTGTCATAAACTGAACCCAATTAAAAGGTCTATTTTTTGAGGGTGGGAAGAGCAAAATCTATGGTCCAAAAATTATTCTCGCTCGCGAAATTGAGAGCCTAAAAACACACAAAATACAGGCCTACCTTACAGACTTTGACCAATCCTACTTTGTGGTCACAGGCACTCACTAAGACTTATGTGCTATTAGGGCCCCCGAAGGTAAGTCGGTGCCAAAGGCCCCGTGCTGGCAAAAGAAGACCCTCACCACCACTGACCTGAATTCTGAAAGGTACTCCGGGCTTGAAGGTACGAATATCGCGTCCGAGCACTTTCAGCTGGATTCCATCTTTCACAACGTGTGTCACAGCCGTCGCAGTCAAAGTCTCCAAGTAGTAATAGTCGGTCATCGTGCCGAGAAAATACAGATCTTTGCCTGCGGGGTCACCCCACAGCTCACGAATCTCAGCCATCGAGAATGTGAAGCTTTTCAATGTTGGCACCTGCAGCACCATGCATTTTAAACAGCTTATTTAACTCTAAAAGTAACATGAATTATGTAAAACAATTTGCGTAAAAAATAGAGCTGTCACAGTTGACGTTAATTAACGCGTTAATGCGTTAACAAATTAACGCGCGTTAAAAAAATTAATGCACATGCGTAATCCTTGTATTATACAAGGATTATGTCACAGCAATTATACATGTAAAACAAATTAATTTAAGCAAAGTAGCATTAATTATAAACGGAGGTCGTGCGGCGACGTCCAGCGAAGACGTGAGGACGACGTCGGCGCGACGTCGCCACACGACGTCCAAATGAGACATGCCGCCGATGTAGGCCGTATGAGCAAAATGACGTCCTCCGCACGTCGGCAAACTACGTAGGCACGACCAAACTGGACACGTAGGCAAGACATTTATTTATTCACCAATCACAAATGAACAGACAGACGTAGACAGACATACAAACATACGCACGAAACTGACAAAAGACAGTAAGCAAGCAATTCGCGTAAGCGTAACCCAATAGAGTCCATCACAAAATGATGGACTCTATGATGGACAAGAGATGATATACAAA
>Ga0209367_1012529_pt1 | contig 11063 bp, 8 predicted proteins | sample WorMetLIZISLAND2_FD_187412 | JGI IMG/M metagenome (GOLD analysis project Ga0209367, IMG submission 187412) | Marine gutless worms symbiont microbial communities from Max Planck institute for Marine Microbiology, Germany - Olavius geniculatus... ... | reverse complement strand
ATCGCCCATTGTCAAACTATGCGTACCGGTACAACAGGTTTCGGCATAACAATGACTGTCTGAACAGTAATGCAAAGCACAACTACAGAAATGACTTGACTGTCAAATAAAATCCACCAAGACTACAAAGTTACTGCTGCCAGTATGTCTTTTTTGTATGGTACAGCTTGAAGCGAGGCACTGGGCACAATGCCGGATGAGATGGACACTGCTCACATACGTAGGCTATGTGACTTCCTTATGTAGTCCGTTCTTGTGGCAGCGTCTGGTCAAGAAATTCTTCTTTGGACCTTTGGCAGTTTCTGGCGTATGAGACGGAAAATGTCTTTCTGTGAGACAGGCCAATCTTCAGACTTCGTAGTGTCTGGTTCCAGTGCAACATCATTCACAGAAATCTCTCTTTCAGAGTCTGCCAACTGCTGTAAAACTTGCGCAGCAGTATATAAGCTTTCTGCTTGCCATGACAACAAAATCTTCGTCTAATCAAAGTTACATCATCTTGCAAAACAGTTTGCAAATGCACAATGCAGTAGGCCAACACTAGATCTGTATCAGCTGCAGCAGCCACTAGATCTGTATCAGCTGCAGCAGCCTGAAGCAACATTCAGCGTCATCGGGCGACCGCATGATCCAGCACTGCTATTGGTTGAAAGTGGGTTAGTCAGCATGGCCAAGTACTTGAAGTCGCCACTGCTAAACTATGATGTATTGGCTACTGCTGCACGGCAGCCCGGCATATATAGTTTAGGACGACGTGCGTCGTCATACAGCCGGGTGCAATACACACATCGTGACGACGCACGTCGTCACGATAGCAGTCAAGGGGTTAAGCCTACTAATGATCATGATCATGATTCTCCATCACTCGAAGTTGCATATATATGCCAGAAATATGCAGAAAAATATGCCGCATATATATGGCATATGCACCGCATGTTTTGCCAAATTTTGCATTTTTTGCCTCGAAAACTTTCGCATACTTTAAGACAACTCTCCGCTATAAATCAGCATCCCTAAGTAGTAGTAGTTTTGTAGCAGTAGTAGTAAAAGTAATTTAGTAGTTGCTGGCTACAATGGAAAAATCTTGAAATCCACGACAGCATCAATTTCATCAAAGATGTACAGCGGCGTGGGCTTCCTGTAGTAGTATCAGTGGTAGTAGTAGTAGTAGTAGTAGTAGTAGTAATAGTTTACCTTGATGTAGTTGGCTACGATGGAGACATTCTTGAAATCGAGTGCAGCGTCTATCTCATCCATGACGTAGAGTGGCGTCGGTTTGTAATGATGTAGCGCAAACACCAGAGCCAATGAACTCAAGGTCTTCTCTCCTCCAGACAAGTTTGAAATATTCTTCCACGACTTCTTGGGTGGTCTCACGCTACACACAGGCAAACAGTAGTTGTAGCAGTAGTTGTTGTTTTCGTTGTAGTTATAGCAGAAACGAGACGAAAAGGACCAGAGATTTGATAAATTTCGAATCACTGCCCAGTTGTTGTATCAATCATCTACAGTGTGAGTCAGAAAATTCTATGCCTTCACACCATGGTGTGTTCTGAAAATTTTGTTGCAAACGCTGAAAAATTTTTAGCATCATGTTAGACGCATATTCTGCATTCCAGTCTACATCAAACTATACAGATTCATTCAATTATCCCTAACTCTGACAAACTTACACCGCCTGGCATAATCATCTACTATGACTACTACAACTACTTCAACAACTACTACTACAAGGTGTAGTAGTAACCTGAAGACGATGCCTTCACACACTAATGAATTGAAAGAATCCACCAGTTCTAGTTCTGTATCCCCACCTAAGGTAATCATTTGGCACAGTTGTACCACTACTACAACAACAACAACAACTACTACTACTACTAAGTGTAGTAGTAACCTGAAGACAATGCCTTCACTGAAGGGATCCAGGGAATCGACTAGTTCGAGCTCTGCATCCCCACCTAGCGTTATCATCTGGTACATTTCCTTCAGTCGAGTGGTGATTACACTAAACCCTGTCATAAATTCATCCAGTCGGCGACGTCGCAGGTCGTCGTGCTGTTTGCGCTGGTTATTACGGACGTCCGTGATTTGATCCAACTCCGAGACACGTTTCAAGTACATCTCCTCCTGCAAACAACTACTACAGCTGTACTACTACTACTACTGCTACTACTACTACTACTACTGCTGCAACTACTGCTACCACTGCTGCTACTACTGCTACTGCTACTACTACTACTGCTGCTACTGCTACTGCTACTGCTACTACTGCTACTGCTGCTGCTACTACTGCTACTACTACTGCTACTGCTACTGCTACTGCTACTGCTACTACTGCTACTGCTGCTGCTACTGCTACTACGACTGCTGCTACTACTACTGCTACTACTGCTTCTGCTACTACTACTGCTAATACTACTCCTGCTACTACTACTACTACTATTGCTACTGCTGCTACTACTACTACTACTATTGCTACTGCTGCTACTACCACTGCTACTACTGCTGCTACTGCTACTACTGCTACTGCTACTACTCCTGCTACTGCTACTGCTACTGCTACTGCTACTGCTGCTACTACTACTGCTGCTACTGCTACTACTACTGCTACTACAACTACGACAACTACTACATTACAGCTCATCGTGCTGCTTGTGCTGGTTGTTATGGACATCGGTGACGTGATGTAATTAAATGGAAAATGTCGTTAATCATTGACCTTCAATGCAATTGGCACTCAAGTATGAATACTGCATGACCAAGTTCCGAACAAACACAGAGATATGGACGGACAGGCAGCCAAAGTGACAAATAGATAGACAGAGACAAGGGCATTCTTCCTGTATGCAACAATGGCAGCAAAGATTGGTTTCATGTTTGCAAGCAAGGAAGACTAACAAAGAAAAAGACACAGACAGTGAAAGAGAGAGACATTGACAGGGTTCCCTTTACCCTAACATTATTTCCTAAACTTAAGCCTATATCACTGTTTCCCAGTTTTGTAGGACACTCAGCAACAGACACAGACAGACAGACGGAGAGACAAACAGAGACACAGACCTTCTTCCTGTACTCAGCGATGGCGGCAAGGTTTGGTTTCATGTTGCTGAGCTGAGTCTCAAGCTTCGTGATCTGAACGCGGTAGTTCTCCTCGTTGTCTGCAACTTCTTCCGCGATCTGTTCTGCGGTCAACTGAGGCAAGGTCTCAGCCGGGCAATTGAGCTCTATCTGATGTAGAGATAGCTTGGACAACTACACACAGACATAAAAACAGAGACATAAAAAGTAGAGCTGTCAAATTAGAGTGTTAATGCTTTAATAAATTAATACACTTTAAAAAATTAATGCACATGCATAAATTTATGTAATTTATCGTACGAAATTCTGTGAAGCACAAGTTCCAATATTCCATTAAACTGTGGTTATTTGACAATCGAATGAATTCATATGACTAAACTGTAGTTGCCGTTCCATCACTGCTGTAAATAAATATTATTTAGATGACAGGATGATAAATTTCTATGCTAACGATGACGTCAGTTATTGTTGAAAAATTGCTGTCTTTCTTTCTATATTCTACAAGTGGGACCCCCCAAACGTAGCGGGGCCCAGGGTAACTTCCTCCTACTCTCCCTTTCAACAGGCCTGGGTGCGTTAATAATGTGGTAATTAATGCGCTTTAAAAAACTAACGCTTCGACAGCTTTAATAAAAAGACGGACAATGTGTCGGCCGAGCGATCTGGCCCTATCTGATGCAGAGACAGCTTGGACAGCTTGTGGACTGCGCAGTCGAAACGACGGATTGCTTGTCATCGACAAATTTGCTGATGGGTGTGGAGTCCAATTCTGGAGCTGCAGACGCGGGAGCAACTGTCACATGACCAGATGCTGAGGTTGCTGCGAGGGTGAGTCCTCTTCTGAAGTCTGAACTGCTCTTTTGTGTAACAGAGCTTCGACTCGCTAGTCTTTGAACCGGTTAACTGCTTCATGGCACAAAGTTATTTAGGCTGAATGATCCTGTGTATCAGTGCTGAGAGCTGACAAGTCCATGTTGCACTGCTTCATGTTGACTTTCAGAGCGTCTTTGTACCATGAGACTGGCCCACATTGCAGATGCTGCCAGTTGTCCATGAAAAACTTGCTTTAGGATGTGACGGTCTGGCATGTGCATAATGCGACTGGGTGCACACACAGAGATATAGACAGACAGACGCACAGGCAACGTCTCAACCGGTCAGACACTGTGTGATCCCATATGGCAGGTGTAGCTCTGTGATGGGTTTCCTATACCGCCTTTGCCTTTAGCTTTATAGGCAGACACACAGAGAGACAGACACGGTCAGACACGTAGACAAACACAATTACAATAACAATTAATAACTCTGCCAGGATACAGTATTTTTCAACAAAATTAAGTGATCGCTTTAGCAATTTATTGTGAATCAAGTGTACAATATTTATTCAGATTCGTTTAGATTTGACTTTTCGATTGTATAGTGACTAGAACTTTACTGTTTTTTGGGACACGGTGTATATATAATTAATACTATTCACACGGTGCTATCACAAACCTCTTTCTTCCAGTGGCGTGTCTTAGCGAGGTTTTCTTTAACGTTAGCTTCGTAGGTGTCCAGTTTGTTCTTGTCCTCAATCAACTCCTTCTTGAGTTCCGTTTCCTCGGAATCTTCCTGATCCAGTGCTGATGTCATCTCCTCCAGTTCCGTCTCCACTTGCTTCTTCGATTCCTGCACAAAAAGTCAGTCCGTAGGGAGAGTGTTGCCAGTTGGGCGGTTTTCTGCCAAATTGGGCTAGTTTTGGCATAGCACTGGTGGAAAAAATTTTTCATGTTTTGGTAAGCAGCTACTGTTTGGGCTACTTGTGAGAAGCATGTTTGTTTTTTGGCGGGCTGGTCGTCTTCAGGAATTGACGCTAATTTTCAGGCTATTCTTGACTAGAGTTTGGCTAGAAAATTTTTGAGAACCTGGCAATCGCCCTAGCAGCACCATAACCACTATATGCATATAACCACAGTACCGCCGATATAGGCCTAAATATTCATAGCATTGCCTAGAACTAACCATCAATCCAGTCGCTGAATCAGAAAGCATTATTCGTAGAAATGACAGTTAGTAAGCTGTGAAAGAAAAATGCCATGAGTTAGACGTAATTTGATGATATGATTGGTTTTCTGGAAGAAAAGCTGATGGCTACTTTCTGGGCTAGTTTGGCGAAGATTTTGGCTAGAAAGTTCACAAGCACCTGGCAACACTGAGTAGGGACGAAGACTGCAAAGTGTTGCCAGCCCTGAAACCAGAGTCTGGAATCGTGGACAAATAGTTCGTCAGTCAGTGAGAAATGGGACGACATTAGACATGCGAGTCGGGTCAAGTATCGACTTGGGCCTTCCAAGTTGAGTCAAGCCGATCTGTAGTAGCGTCACCGCTGAAATTTTCTGGCACCGCCAATTTCACTAAATATCGTAGTTTTTGACTGTTTTCAGTATTTCGCGCTACCATTTCAGTTGATTCGCCCAGGATCAAGAACACTGGAAGCACCTCGTGGAAACCGCTAAGCTCCAGCTCGGGGCATGCGCTTGATGATGATGATGATGATTTCAGTTGATTGCCTTGCACATCTTTTCCCAGATACTGTGTGTTTGAAGCAGGGGGCCGCTAATTTTGGGACACGGTGTAGTTTGGACATCATATGTGACATTATCATACTGCTGTAAGTAAACTGACTACTAAACTGTCTAACAGGGGTTAAAGTGTTCACCTGTATCAGGTGGCAGGTAACCCTTTGTGATCCTAAATGCCAGGTGATGCTCTATAGCTCTGAAATGGGTCCATACACCTTTAACCTAAAAATTTTAGGAATAAATATCCAAACAAATGAATGAATTCTGACCATAGTCTGCTTGTGTTCGTCCAGCAGTTTCTTGGCATCGATGTCCATCTGTTTCAAGTCATTCTGCAATTTCTCCAACTTTTCATGATTCTCCGCAATGTCCTTCTGTAGATCCACAATCTTCTGCTGGGTCTTTTCCTCATTTCTGCAGACAACCACTACACTGCAGCAGTAGTAGTAGTAGTAATTACTGTTGTAGTACTAGCAGTACTAATAGTAATGCTAGTTGTGACAATAGTAGCAATAACAGTAGTAGCTGAAGAAGTAATAGCAGTAGTAGAGTGTCTGCAATGTCCTTCTAAACCATCCACAATTTTCTACTGCATCTTCACATTTCTACCAACAATTACTACACTGTAGTAGTAGTAGTTATTGTAGTAGTAGTAGTATTAGTAGTTGTAGTGGTACTAGTAGTAGCTGTAGTAGTAGCAGATTGTCTGTGATGTCCTTCCGTTTATATCCAATCTTTTGTTGCATCTTCTCCTTATTTCTACAAATAGCAGTAGTTGTAGTTGTAGTAGTAGTAATAAATTATCTGCAACTTTGCTTCTGAATGTCAGCAATCTTATGCAGTTTCGGTGTTCACCTCCATTTCCATGGCCTCGAGCCAACTGCTGTAACTTTCCCAGCAGTGAGACCAGTACCAAATTATACTGCATGGTGACAGAGGCACATGTGTGTGAACAACTTGCCTAAGGTCATTACCTGACAGAGTACCAGCTGGGAGTTGAACCAGCGACCTCACAGTCACTAGTCCGACACACTAACCATTAGACTATCGAGCCATATAACCAAGGATATAATGCAGTACATACAAAACAAGAAAAGCCCTGCTAACGCAAAGGTGAACGCACAACAGCGGTGCACCGTCACACGCTAGTGATCCGTAGACTTCATCCGTAGATCTCATCCATACGGCTTTTGGCTAGTTTCTCAGAAGGCCCAGTAAAACTAAATGACTCGCCAGATGGCGCTAGACAACCTACGGCTAAATATATATAGTGTTTTACTTGTTTACTTGTACTCACCAGAGGGCGCCACTATCTCGCTCTGGCTATAGGCTGGAGCCTAGATATAGCAGATTTTCCCTACCCCCTCTCATTTAGCGCCCTTGTTCGGGGTGACCCCCTTCGAACTTACAAAAAAGTTTTACGGTTACTGAAACTAGAGTCTTTCGGGCAGCCGATGGTGAAGATTTGGTGATCCTAGCTTGCACCGTTTTTGACTGATCCACCGATGTGACAGACGGATGGACAGAATTGTGATGGCTAAGACGCACTACAGCAGTAGCTGCTGTTGCGCGTAAAAATATCATTCATACCAGATGCGATGCTAGCCTTATTCTTGTGCCGGATGGTCTGGTCCATTTGTCCATTGTGATCAACATAATTAATAACAGTTTATTACCACCAAAATAAACAATACTATGGATTGATTATATATGATAATATATACAATTCATAAGCGATATTACTAACACTGCTTAGCAGTCTTGATAACTAAGGTGGCCTTGTTCGTAGGTCAAGTGGTCTGGTCTATTTTTCCATTGTGTTCAATTTAATTAATAATAATTTAATATCACTCACACAGAAGCTACAATAAACTGATAAGTTAATTTATTAAAATATAATTTAATATAACAGAAATATTATTCATACCGTTTGGCGGTCTTCACGGCTACACTGGCCTTGTTTTTAAGCCCCGTGGTCTGGTCTATTTGTCCGTTGATCATGTCCAGACGAGACTGAACGGCTTTCAACTTGCTTCCCCCAATGTCCATTATCTGCTTGTGCAGTCTACGCAATAAATATTATAATAAATATATATGAAATATACAATAAATATAACATCTTATTACAAAGAACAATGCCTGCAGCTAGTTGATTTCAATGTCCATTTTGCAGTCTACGTAATAAATATCCTAAATACATATTAAATATATAATTAATATAATTTGAGCTATCAATTTAGTGCATTAACTAATTGCTTGACATCACTAAATATAGCGTCTTATCTCAAAAGCTTGATAGTTCAGAAGAGTGGCACTAAATATGAAAAACTATACAGTGTTTCACAAAGAAGTCACCCTTTTTCTTTCTTTCATAATTCAGTCAAATAATGATCAATTTACATAAAATTTTTAAAAGATGTAGCTGAAGAATTATTAATTTGAAATATTTGAACAAAATATGGCTGATGGTTAAATATTCTTTGCTAGTCGTGACGTAATGCTGACGTCATAGTACTGCAAGTACAAACTGGCTTATTGCAACCGGTGCTGACAGACTTGCTGAATAGCTGCTCTGCATCGATGGCAAACTTTATCTGGTTTATTGATGACAAACTCTTGAAGTTTTAACACTGTAGCCACAGAAATGCCCAAAACGATCACTTTCACACACTTGTAAAAATAGCTCGACTTTTAGACATTTCAGCAAGACAGTGCACCAGCACACTCCGCTTACGAGATAAATGAGTTTTTGTATTGCGGGACACCTGATTTTACGCCTCCATGTTACTAAGTGTTGACACGATGAACATTTTTAATCAGTAAACCAGATAAAGTTCACCATCGAAGCAGGGTAGCTACTGACAGAACCAGTTGAGACAAGCCAGTTTGTACTCACGACACGTTATGATGTCAGCATTATGTCACAACTAGCAAAGAATATTTAACCAACGGTCACATGTTGTTGAAATATTTTGAATTAGTATTTTTTAAGCTACATCTGGTAAAAATTTCATGCAAATTGATCACCATTCGACTGAGTTACAAAAGAAAAAAAGAGTGCCTTTTTATGAAACACCGTGCAGATACCGAAAACTACCCAAAAAACTATTCCTAACCATAACCCCAACCTTAAACAAAAGCAATCAAAGTTTTGGGTAGTTTTCAACATTTAGTGCTACCATTTCGAAAATAAAACAGCCTTCACTTGATTGCCTCGATAATCCATAGTACACGTTACACTTTTCCCCAGATACTGCACGCATGTAAAATGTGGACCAGCAAGTAAAAGATGTCTCACTTGGCCACAAGAGTTTCAATCTTTTCCGCCGCACAGTGCGCATCGTCAAACTCTGTGTACAACCAACATTACAAACGCTAAACACCAATTAACAGATACATTGCTGCCAGTGGCATAGGCAAGGGACGGCCCAAGGCTTCCAGTCTCAATTTTTTTGCGAAAATAGATATTAAAAACCCTGCAAAACTATCAAAATTGTTGACTCCAGATCTCATATTTCAAAACTGCATGCATAATTGCACCCAATTCAATTTCGGATCCAGACACCGCTAGGGGAGCCCACAGACCCATTAACTGAAATTTAGGAATCCTACTTTTGAGAGAAAAGAAAGGGGACAATAAAGAGAGAAAAAAAGAGAAGGGAAGGGGAGAGAAAAGAAGGCAAAGAGGAAAACCGCATGCTCCCCCTAGTTAACATTTTTTGCTATGGCAATTACTGCTGATGCAGCAGCTAATGAAACAACACAACTAAATCTGACTAACGACATGCAAAAGTGTTGAATACGATATAATATGCTCGCGTAGTGCAGTTAAAATATCACCGAAAAATCAAGCAAAACGAAAACAATCAGTCTCACAAACCAATACAGTGACGGAAATTAATCACGAAAAAAAATACAAATACAAAAACTTTTTCACCAAAAATGAATCAGCACAAAATTTCATCCACAACAACTTGACTTTGCCAAATGAGTTTTCACAGACAAGGAAGTAAGTCACCAGTCACCCATCCAGAGAGTAACCTCTAAATAACTGACGATAATCAACAAAACACTATGGAAGCATATTCCGATGTTGCTTGCCTTTCTTGAGGTGATCCACGTTTTTCTGCATCTCTGCCAATTTCTTCTTATCAGGCACTGAAGCCTTCACCTTCTCCGCCTGCTCCTTTTCCTGCCGCTTCAGTATAGCCTGCTGCTCTGTCATAGACTACAACAACAGTAGTAGTAGTAGTTGTTGTAGTAACATTTGTAGTAGTAATAGTAGTTATTGTTGTAGTAGTGTGGTAGTTGCAGTAATTGTAGTAGTAGCACCAATGCTGTTACTTTCTCCACCTGTACCTTTTACTGTCTCTTCAATATGGACTGCTGTTGTGAAATCGGCTTAACATTAGATAGTAGTAGTATTAGCAGTAGTAGTGGTAAGTAAAGCTAGTCTTCCATAGCTAGTCTTCTAACAGCTCTGTGACCCTAAGGAGTCAGTGTTCATCTCCATTTTTCAATACCCTGAGCAGGCAGTGAGTGCAAATGCTGCTCAATTATATGGCCGGAGGGACAATGTATCCCGAATGAGGGTCAGACCTCTCCCATATACTGCCATAACTTTCCCGGCAGTTATGCCAGCAACAAATTATACTGCTCGGTGAGAAAGACACATGTGTGTGAATAACTTGCCTAAGGTTGTTACCTGGCAGTGCAACGAGGAGGAGTCGAACCAGTGACCTTACGAACACTAATCCGACATGATACCACTACGCATACACCAGTTTCCTGTTATAACCTGGACCGCCAATACCTGGAACATCAAAACTAGCCCACTACACAAATCCTAAAGCTAACACTATCCCTATCACTAATCCATAATCCTTAGCCCCAACCTGAACCTTTACCTAACCGAATCATTTGCTATTTATTACCCAAATTGCTAATCCTAACCCCATACCATTCCTTATCCCTATCCCTCTCACAAACCCTAATCCCTAACTCTATCCCTAACCTTAATGCGATCCTTAACCTTATTTCCTAAACCTAAGCCTATATCAGTGTGTCCAGGTTTTGTCGAGTCAACAACTACACCAGCAAGCCAACAATCAGCAGTAGTACCAGCAGCAGTAGTAGTAGTAGTAGTAGTAGTAGTAGTAGTAGCAGTAGTAGTACCAGCAGCAGCAGCAGCAGTAGTAGTAGTAGTAGTACCAGCAGCAGCAGTAGTAGTAGTAGTAGTAGTAGTAGTACCAGCAGCAGCAGCAGTAGTAGTAGTAGTAGTAGTACCAGCAGCAGCAGCAGTAGTAGTAGTAGTAGTAGTACCAGTAGCAGTAGTACCAGCAGTAGTAGTAGTAGTAGTACCAGCAGTAGTAGTACCAGTAGTAGTAGTAGTAGTAGTAGTAGTAGTAGTAGTACCAGTAGCAG